>Ga0102832_1001448_pt1 | contig 18320 bp, 11 predicted proteins | sample EBPBio282013_DNA_FD_88942 | JGI IMG/M metagenome (GOLD analysis project Ga0102832, IMG submission 88942) | Wastewater treatment Type I Accumulibacter community from EBPR Bioreactor in Madison, WI, USA - Reactor 2_5/28/2013_ DNA (Illumina Assembly) | ecosystem: Engineered > Bioreactor > EBPR >...
CTGCTGTCCGCCGTGCCGTCGACGGTCGCGTAGTTCACCGAGACCGATGACGTCGTAGATTGCGACAACGTGACGGTGAAAACCACGGACGTCGCTGTGGCGTCGCTGACGGTCGTGCCGCCGCTAAGAACGATGTTCGGAATCACGATGTCGCCGGTAATCGTGCCGCTCGCGGTTCCGCCGGTGATGACGGCGCCAAGCGCGCCGGTCAGGCGCATGGTGAAGAACTCGTCATCCTCGCCGCCGGAATCGGCGGCAATCGGCACCGATACCGTCTGCGTTGTCTGACCTACGAGGAACGTGACCGTGCCCGACGTCGCCGTGAAATCGGACCCCGCGGTCGCGCTGCCGTTTTCAGTGGTGTAGTCGACGGTGATTGTATTGGTGGCGGGGGTGGACAACGTGATCGTGAAGGTCAGCGAACCGGCCGCCGCGTCGCTGGTAGAACCGCCGCTGATCGACACGGTCGGCAGCGGTGGGTCGGCCGAAACCGAGACGGTGCCCGTTCCGGCCGCGATGGTGCCGCGAACCGGGTTCGACAGTTCAACGGTGAAGCTCTCGGCCTGTTCTTGCGTATTGTCCCGCACGATCGGGATAGAGATCGTCGCAGTGGCCTGACCGGCGGCGAAGTTCAGCGTTCCGCTCGTGGCCTGGAAATCGCCGGGCGACGTGGCGCTGCCGGCCACCGTTGCAAACGACACAGACCCGGGTTGGGTCAGGTCGCCGGCACGCGTGACCGTCAGGACGGCCGTTGCGCCTTCCGCGACTTGCACGCTGTTGATGGTATAGGTTGCAAGCGGATCGGCGAGAATCGAAACCGTCGCGCTGCCTTGGCTGATCGTCCCGCCCACGGGATTGGCGAGCGTGACGGTGAAGCTCTCGGCCGGCTCTTGAATCGTGTCGATCGTGATCGGGATGCTGATGGTACGGCTGGTGATGCCCGGACCGAACGTCACGACACCGCTCGCGCTGCCGGTGTCGGTCCCCACCGTCGCCGTTCCACTCTCGGCGTTATAGCTCACCGCGACCGTACGGGTGAGATCTCCGCCGCGCGTGATGGTCAATGTCGCGCTGGCTCCCTCGAACACCGGCTCTCCGGCGCTAATCGAGAAGGTGGCCACCGGGTCTTCGGCGATCACGACCGTAGCCGTTCCGGCGGCCGGATCGATCAGCCCGCCCACGGGATTGATCAAGGCGACCGTGAAGGTCTCCGCCCCCTCGCCGACCGTCGCTAACGTGTCGGCGACAATGGAGACGGTGACCTGCGCCGACGCCTGGCCGGCGGCAAATGAGACGCTTCCGCTCGTGGGCGTGAAGTCGGAACCTTCGGAGGCGCTGCCGGGAGCGGTCTGATACGTCACCGTTGTCGGCACATCAAGAAAGCCGGTGCGCGTGATGGTCAGCACGGCCGTGCCGGCCGCCGCATCGGTGACCGTGACGCCGGCGATGGACAACGACGGCAACGGCGGGTCGGCGAGGATCGTGCCCGTGGCCGAACCGTTGATGATATTCGCCGGAGCACCGCTGCCGGCGCTCGCGCCGTTCAGCGAAACCGAGAAGCTTTCTTCTTGCTCGCCGTTCGCATTGGCAAGCACCGTGATTGTGACGGTCTTCGAGATTTCACCCGGGGCGAACGTGACCGTACCCGCGTTCCCGGTGAAGTCCACGCCCGCGCCGGCGGTGCCGCTGGCGGTGGCGTAATTGACGGACGCCGAGACCCCGAGGTTTCCGCTGCGCGTGATCGTGAAGGTGATGGTGCTTTGCGTCGTATCGCTCGTGCTTCCGCCGTCGATGCTGAACAACACCGGGTTGGGCGGCGGTTGAACGACCGGTTGGGTCGGGACCTGCGTGGGATTCGTGCCCGTCGTGTTTGTGTTCGTCGTGGTGCCGGTCGTGCCTTGGGTGCCGGTGGTTCCGCCAGTGGTTCCGCCGGTGGTTCCTTGCGTGCCGGTGGTTCCTCGCGTGCCTTGCCCGGCGCCCTGTGTCCCCGTCCCGGCATTTGGATTGCCGGTCGTGGCCAGGTTGCCCGCGACGTTGCCGGTATTGATGGCAGGTGTTTGCGTCGTTTGCGGTGGCGGTGTGGTCGGAGGCGTCTGGCCTGGCGCGGCGCCGTCTGTGGGCGGCGTTCCGGGCGCACCGCCATCTGTGGGTGGCGCGCCCGGCGCGCCGCCATCAGGGCCGGCCGGACCGCCGGCGGGCGTGTTTGTGCCGCCGCCCTGCGCCGTCGGAATCAGGTTCGGCTGCTGCTGGATTTGAGTCTGCAGGCTATTGACGGTGTCGAGCACCACGCCCGCGATGTTCTGAATCTGCTGCGGCGTGAATGCCACGATGGTCGGTTGCGTGTTCGGCAAGCCCGTGACGGGGTCCGCGTTCCACTGCCACCCGTTGTTGCCTTGGATCGCGTCGCCGATCACCGTCCCGTTGGGTAGCGTCAGCGTAATGCGGCCGGCGGTTTCGTTGCCGGCGGCGTCGACGCCGGTCGGGCGGTTCACGACGGTGACATCGCCGGTCTGCGGATTGTAGGTCGCAAGCACGCGTGTTCCGCGGATCCCGATCGTCGCCACCGGGGTCTGGAACACCATGTTGTCGGCGCCCGACTTGACGATCCCGCCCGAAACGAATTCCGCGGCGCCCGACACAAGGCGCAGCGTCCCCTTCCCCGCCGCCTTCGACGGGTCATAGACCAGCTCATCGAGGACGAGTTCGCCGTTCTCGCCCAGCGCCAATGTCGTTCCGTCGACGAACACGAGACCGACTTGCGCGCCGCCGTCGGTCTCGACGATATCGTCCTGATACAGCGGATCGCCGATCTTCAACTGGACTTCGGAACCGTCCGACGCGCGGATGACGCGCACCACGCCGGTCAGCGATCGCACGACTCCCGCGACCGGGCCCGGCGCGCCGGGGGCGGCGGCCGCGTACTGATCGGGCGCGATCGAACCGGCGAACTGACCGGCGAGTTCCCCGGGGATGTGGGTCGAAACACCGTCCGAGACCGTCGGTAGGTGATCGTTCAGGAAGAAACCTTTGACGATATATTTGACGCCGTTGGGCGCGCTGATGACGAGGTCAACGCCCGCGCGGCTGAACATGCTGGTCAGCAGAAGCTCGCGGTTCGGGATGACCACGACGCCGTCTTCGGCATGAATCTCGCGGACATCCAACCACTGCCGCACCGCCTCTGAAGCGGTGCTTCCGGATTGAGGTGATTCCCCAGGTCTAAAATCGGTGCGCACGCGGCTTACCAAGAGTTGTGGAGCAAAAAGCGGATCGGCCGCTTTGCTCTGGGTTCAGGGTTATTTCGCTGCCGCGCCGGGCGAAATCGCATCGACTTCCAGCCGCCCGATCGCGAGCAGAAGTTGATAGGCCGCCAGACGGGCATCGTAGAGCGCCGAGGCATAGTTGATTCGCGCCGAGAACACTTCGTTCTCGGCATCGAGCACGTTGATCACGGTTTCCTTGCCCGCTTCACGCAGCTTGGTCCGCGATCCAAACACTTCCGAAGCGATGTTCACTGCGTTTTCCAGAAGGCCGACGCGCTCATTGGCGGTCTGAAGCGAATGCCAGGCCAGGCGCGTTTGCTCTTCGACCTTGCGGCGCGCCTGCTGATAGTCGGCACGGCGGGCGTCCGTGTCAGCTGCGGCTTGTGCCGCGCGGGACTGCGTCGAAAGTCCGCTGAACAGCGTCCATGTCGCCTGCACCTTGGCCGACTTGTCGCGGCGAATGCCGGGCGCGCCATTGAAGTCGCGTTCGTATTTGCTTTGCAGGACGATATCGAGGCTCGGATAATATTCGGCGTTGATCGCGTCGCGTTGCTCATTGCCGATGTCGATGCGCTTATTGGCGCTTTCGACCTGCGCATTTTCGGCCAATGCGATGGCAACCGCCTCATCGACGGTTTTTGGCAACAGGTGATCGGGCGGCGGCGGAAGCGCCATGCCTTTTTGCTCGGGCGGATGGCTGAACACCTGAAGATATCGCGCGCGGGCTTCGTCCAGCGCGCCGCGTGTCGCCACAAAACGTTCCATCGAGAACTGCAGGCGCGACTTGGCCTGCAGCACGTCGACGCTGATGCCCGAACCGCGGCGGACACGCTCGTCTTCCAGATTCAGTTGCTTCCTGATGTTGTCGCCGTTCTGCGAAGTCAGCGTGACGAGTTCCGCTTGACGCAGCACGTTGATGTAGGCGGTGGCGCCCTCATACAGAATGTTCTGGCGCGTGTTGGTCAACGACAGGTCGAGGACATTGAGCTGCAGGCGCGCGGCGCGGCGGTTGGCGAACTTGCGGCCGCCATCGAAGATATTCTCGCGCAAGGTCAGGGCGTAGTTCTCGGCGTCCGTATCGAACGGGCCGTCCGGGGAGGCGCGAAAAGCCGGCGTGTTGATGCGCTCATAGCCGTTGCCGCCGGTGACATCGAGGGTCGGGAGGAACGGCGACAACGTCGCACGGAGCCCTTGCTCGCCGGCGGCGCGCTGCGCTTCGGCAGACTTGATCATGGGATGATCTGTCGCAAGGCCCCGCAATTCCGCCTCCAACGACTGCGCAAAAACGGCTGACGCCGGTGAACTAACGGCTAAAACCGCACAAACGACGAAAAAATACGAACGCATCGCCGAAAAACCCCCTAAACCCCTCATTCGTCTCTATAGGAAGGGTCGAGAGGCGTCAAACGCGCCCCAAGATACGCCAAGAGAACATATAACTTATTGAAAATAATAAATAATTTTTGGCATTTTATTAGCTCCTCGAAACAATATTCATCGTCCGCGACCGCAGCTATTAGCGGGTCCTTGTTAGAATCGCTCAACTAACAGTTTGCGGTGTCGTGAGCGGCCGCCCCGGTGGGCCGCGGGTGATCGCGCGACCGGGCGGCCGCTAAATCTCTCAGCGGTCGAAGTCGAAGACGGGTCCGCCATAACCCGCGTCGGCCGGCAGGCACGCCCGCCGCCCTTCTGGGGTGTCTTCGACAACCGGCAGGACCGTGATGATCCGGCTGGCGCGCGCGCGTTCAAAAGCTTCCGCGGCCGTTCCCGCACCGCATAACTTCTCGAGGTTCCGCCGCGTCACGAACTCGAGTTTGCCGGGCGCCTCCCCAGCCAAGGCGCGCCTGGGCGAGATCCAGCAGGAGTCCACCAATTCCTCACCGTCGTGCACCGCGATCTGCCCTGCCGGCACAAGTGCCAGGAAGAACATCGTGTCATAGCGTTTAGGGAATATCCCCTGGGGCGTGATCCAGTGTGCGAAAGCCATGAGCAGGTCCGGCGCCGGCGTCAAGCCTTCGCGAGTCAGAAGGTCCGCGAAGGACAATGTCCCCTTGGCGACATCCGCCCTCGCTTGGCGCATGGTCTGCACGCGCGCGGCATCTGCGAGGCGGCCCGCCCGGCGTGCGATCAAAAGACCGCTTTCTTCGAAGGTCTCGCGTAACGCGCCAAGACGAAATGCCAGGTCTGTTTCATCGGCGCCCGGAAGCACTGCGCGGATGTCCGGACGTTGCGCCAGGCGCCGGTCGGTCTCATCGATGCGGCCGCCCGGAAAAACAAGCGCGCCGCCGGCAAACCCCATCAGATGATGCCGGCGCACCATAAAAACCTCGAAGCCGGCGCTGCCGTCTCGCAGCAGCAAGACGGTGGCGGCCGGCCTCGGTTCGGTCACTGAAGCTTACTCCGCGGGCGCGCTTTGCGCGTCCAGCTTCTTAGCCTCGACCGCGCGGTGATCGGTCGCCAGCACCATGTACACCGCAGGCACGACGAACAACGTGAACAGCGTGCCGATGGAGATGCCGGTGAAGATCACGAGGCCGATATTGAAGCGTGCGCCCGCGCCCGCGCCGCTGGCGATGATCAGCGGAAGCACGCCGAACACCATCGCGGCCGTGGTCATCAAAATCGGACGCAGACGGATGCTGACGGCTTCCTCTACGGCTTCCAGCTTCGACTTGCCGGCGAGCTGCAGCTCGTTGGCGAATTCGACGATCAGGATGCCGTGTTTGCTGATCAGACCCATCAGCGTCACCAGACCGACTTGCGTGTAGATATTGATGCTGGTGCCGCCGATCCCAAGGCTGATGAAGATCAAGGCGCCCGCGATCGACATCGGCACCGACACCAGGATGATCACCGGATCGCGGAAGCTTTCGAACAACGCCGCGAGCGCAAGGTAGATGATGATCAGCGCGAAGCCGAAGGTGATCAAGAAGCCCGAGGACTCGTTCATGAACTGACGGCTAGGACCGCCGTAATCGAGGTAATAGCCGTCCGGCAGGATGCGAGCCGCGATTTCCTGCAGCTTGGCGATGGCGTCGCCCGTGCTCACACCCGGCATCGGCACGCCCTGCAAGGTCGCGGCGTTCAGCTGCTGGAAGTGAGCGAGGGATTCTGGAACCGTCTTGTTCGAGATCGTCGCGATGGTCGACAACGGCACCATGTCGCCCGAGCCCGTGCGGATCTGATAGTCCAGGATCTGCTCGGGGTTCAGGCGATATTCCTGCTGCACTTGTGGAATAACTTTGTACGACCGTCCTTCGATGCTGAAGTAGTTCACGTAGCCGCCGCCGAGCATGGCGGCCAGGGCGTTGCCCACGTCGCTCATGGTCAGGCCGATCTGCGCCGCCTTGTTGCGGTCGATATCGATGCTGATTTGCGGGCGCGTGAATTTCAGGTCCGACATCAAGAACATGAACTGGCCGCTCTTCAGGGCCTCTTGAAGGAACTGCTGGCTGACGTCGTTGAGCTGATTGAAGGACTGCGTCGTGCCGATGGCGATCTGGATGGGCAGACCCTGTGCGCCAGGCAGCGACGGCGGCGCGAACAACTGCGGCTGGATACCGGCGATCTGGCCGAAGTCTACCTGCATCGCCTGCTGCATTTCCTGCGCCGAACGGTCGCGCTGATCCCAGGTCTTCAAGGGGAAGCCGGCGATCGACTGGCCCGGCAGCTCCATCTGGAAGATGTGCGCGACTTCCGGATACTTCACCGCGAGTGAATAGAGCTGGTCCCCGTACATGCGGCGCTGCTCCAGGGTCGCGTTGGAGGCCGGGGTCGAGAACGCGAGCAGGAAGCCTTCGTCCTCCTGCGGCGCCAATTCCTTCTGCGACCAGCTGTACAAGAAGAAGATACCGCCGAGGACCATCACTGCGAACAGGATGGTCACGGGTACGGTCGTCAGGCTCGATTTCACCGCGCGCATATAACGCGAGTGCACCTTTTCGAAGGTGGCGTCGACGTAGTGCAGGAGCTTCTTTTCCCACTCCGGCGCCTCGGCGATGGGACGCAGCATGCGCGAGGCCATCATCGGCGACAGCGTGAGCGCGACGATCGCCGAGATGGTCACGGCGCCGACGAGGGTGAAGGCGAACTCGGTGAACAGGGTGCCGGTGAGGCCGCCCTGGAACCCGATCGGGACGTACACCGCCACCAGCACGACGGTCATCGCAAGGATCGGTCCGCCGAGCTCTTGCGCTGCGCGCAGCGCGGCGTCGAGCGGCTTCATGCCTTCTTCAAGATGTCGGGTCACGTTCTCGACAACAATGATCGCGTCGTCGACCACGAGACCGATACCCAGCACGAGGGCGAGAAGCGTCAGGAGGTTGATGGAGAAGCCCATCGCGAGCATGACCACGAGAGTCCCAATCAAGGACAACGGCATTGCGATGGCCGGGATCGCGACCGCGCGCGGGCTGCCCATGAAGGCGAACACGACGATGGTCACGATGATCAAGGCCTCGACCAACGTCCAGATCACTTCGCTGATGGCGGCGTTCACGAAGTCGGTCACGTCATAGACGATCTCGCCCGTCAGGCCTTCAGGCAACTCGGCAACAATGCCGGGCCATTGCGCCCGCACACGATCCACGACGTCCAGGAGGTTGGAGCCCGGCGCCGGCATGATCCCGATGAACACCGATTCCTTGCCGTCGAACGAGACGGCGGTTTCGTACTCCTCCGAACCCAAGCGAACGTCGGCGACGTCCTTCAGGCGGACGATGGCATCGCCGTCTTGTTTGACGACGAGTTGCTCGAATTCTTCCGCCGATGAAAGGCTGGTGGACGCGGTCAGCGTGGTCTGCACCATCTGGCCGCGGGTATTGCCGATGCCGGCGATATAATCGTTCTGCGCGAGGCGATTGGTCACGTCGGCGGCGGTGAGGCCAACCGCGGCCATGCGCGCCGGATCGAGCCAGGCGCGCAAGGCGAAGTTCTTGGCGCCGAGGATTTCGGCGTTCTGCACACCCTCGACCGCCTGCAACTTCGGCTGCACGATGCGCACGAGGTAGTCGGTGATCTGGTTCTGCGCGAGGACCTGGCTGTAGAAGCCGATGTACATGGAATGGGTCCCCATCCCGATGCCCAGCGCGATCACCGGCTGCTGCGATTGGGGCGGCAAAGCATTGCGCGCGGCGTTCACCTTCGCGCTGATTTCGGTCATCGCACGGTTGGAATCGTAGTTCAGGCGCAGATTCACCGTGATGGTGGATACACCGCTCGAGCTGATCGACGTCATGTAGTCGATGCCATTGGCTTGAGCGATCGCGTTTTCCAGCGGCGTCGTGATGAAGCCCGCCACCACGTCCGGATCGGCGCCGTAATAGGCGGTGGTCACCGTGATGATGCTGGTCTCCACCTGCGGATACTGCTGGACCGGCAAGCTGAAGAAGGCTCGCAGACCCAGGACGAGGATCACCAGGCTCACCACCGTCGCGAGGACGGGGCGCTGAACGAAAATATCAGTGAATGATTTTTTCATCGTCCATCCGTTACTGCATCACGGGTTTCGGAGCGGGGTTCATCGAGGGCTGCAACGTGTTGTTGATCACCAGCGGCGATCCCGGCAGCAATTTCATCTGACCGGCGGTGACCACGACGTCGCCTTCCTTGATCCCGGACGTCACGGCGATCTGGTCGCCGCGCGTGGCGCCGGTGGTCACGAAGGTCTGCCGCGCGGTCAGCTTGGGTTGACCCTTGTCGTCCTTGCCGTCTTCCATCGCGACGTAGACGGTGCTGCCGTAGGGATTGAAGGTGATCGCCGTCTGCGGCAGCGTCAGGTATTGCTGCGGCTTACCGGCTTCGATCGTCAGATTGGCCGACGCGCCCGGCAGCAGATGATGATTTTTGTTCGCGAAGCGAGCACGAACGAGCACGTTACGGCTCTTGAGATCGACTTTCGGATCGATGGCCGCGATGGTGCCGTCGAAGGTTTCTTCGCCGGTCGCATCGGTGGTCAGACGCACCTTCTGGTTCACGGCGACGCGCGCGGCGTCCTCAGCCGGCAGGTAGAAGTCGGCGAAGATCGATTCCAGCGATTGCAAGGTCACGACCGCCTCGCCCGGATTGATGTATTGCCCCTGATCCACGCGGCGCACACCCAGACGGCCGGCGAACGGCGCGCGCACGACCTTCTTGTTGAGGGTCGCGCGTTGTTGGGTCACGGCGGCTTCCGCGTTCTTGAGGTTGGCGGCGTCGACGTCCAGCGCGGCTTTGCTGATCGCCTTGGCTTCGAACTGGCGCTGGTTGCGCTCGAACTGCGTGCGGGCGAGATCCGCCGAAGTTTGCAAGGCCGCGAGGCGCGCCTGCTCGTCCTCGATGCGAAGTTCGACCAGGATGGTGCCGGCCTTCACTTCGTCGCCGGATTCAAAGTGGATGGCGTCGACAATGCCGGGAACTTCGACCGAGAGATCGGCGCCGCGTTCGGCGCGCAAACTGCCGACGGCCGAGATCGTCGGCTGCCATGGCTGCATCTTCGCGGTGATGGTGGACACCGTCTGCGGCGGCAGGCTCCCCGGGTTCATGAATTTCGCGATCATGATGCCCTTGAAGATCTGGAAGCCGAACAGCAGGCCGCCGACAACCGCGACCACGCCCACGACAATGATGGTGCGCTTAGTGGTGACGTTCATGACTTAAGTTTCCTCTCGTGTGGCGCTTGGCGCCTTAATCGGTTTGGCTTTATTCGACCTGTGTCGTGCCCGCGTTCGCGGTATCCTGTTCCCGCTGCTCCCATCCTCCGCCCAGCGCGACGAACAGCGCCGCGGTATCGGAGAAGCGGTTAGCCTGAGCCTGCACAAGCGCGACGCGCGCCTGTTGATAGCTGCGTTGAGCGTCCAAGAACGACAGGAAGCTCGTGCCGCCCGTTTCAAGCTGCAAACGGGCGATATCGAAATTCTGGCGCGCGGCGGCCTCGGACTCGATCTGTGCGGCGAGCGCAACCGCATCTAGTTCCAGGGCTTTCAGCACGTCGGACACGTTCTGGAACGCGCCGAGCACGGTGCCGCGATACTGCGCCGCCGCGGCATCGTGGGCGGCGATCACGGCCTTGCGGCGGTGGAACAATTCGCCGCCACGGAAGATCGGTTGCAGAAGTCCCGCGCCGATGCCCCAAACGCCGGTCCCGGCGGAGAAAAGATCTTCGATATTGGCCGCCGAGCTGCCGTAGTTTGCATTCAACGTTAGGCGCGGAAAGATAGCCGCGGTCGCGACGCCGATATCGGCGCTGGCCGCGTGCAAATTGGCTTCGGCGGCGCGAATGTCGGGACGCTGCGCAACCAGCACGGACGGCAGACTGACTGGAAGGTCGCGCGGCAGCGTCAGTTGTGCGAGATCGACGACCTCGCCCTTGTCCTGGTCCGGGAACCGGCCGACCAGCGCCAGCAGGCGGTTGCGCGCCGCGGACTGCGCCTTTTGCAGGGGGGCCAAGGTCGCGCGCGTCTGCGCGACTTGCGTCAACTGCTGCAAGACCTGCACTTCGGGAATGCCGCCGAGTTCGAGCTGCTTGCGCAGGACCTCGAGCTGCGGGTTCTGCGCCGCGAGGATATCTTCCGACGCCGCCACCTGAGCGCTCAGGGATGCTTCTTCGATCGCCGTCAGGACGACATTCGAAGTGAGTGTGAGGAACGCGGCTTCTTTCTGGAACTGCGCGGCTTCGCGGCGCGCGCTGTATCCCTCGACGGTACGGCGGGTCATGCCGAAGATGTCCGGCGAATAGGAAACCGAGACTTGCGCCGTGGAAATGTTGTAGGGCGAGCGCGAACCGCCGCCGTTCTGGAATCCCTGGAAGCTTTGCTGGCGATTGAAGCCCGCCGTGCCTTCCACATACGGCCAGAACGCATCGCGCTCGGCCTGATAGATTTCGTCCGCTTGGCGCAGGCTCGCTTCTGCGGCTTCGAGCGACGGATTGTTGGCGATGGCTTCGGCCACCAACGCATTGAGTGCCGGGGAGTTATAAAGCTCCCACCAGGCGCCCGCGACACTTTGTCCGGGCACGAAACGCTGCGCGGTCCCAGCGGGTCCTTGCGAGGACGCAGTCTCGGCGGGCAGCGGCCGTGAACTGTAGTTCGCCGTCGGCGCTTGCGGCCGCTCAAAATCCGGACCAAGCGCGCAACCTGAGAGGAGAACCCCTACAAGTCCGCCCATTAAACCTAGGGCCGTCACCTTATTTAAAGCACGCAGTGCGCTCATAATGTTCACTTTTGGTTCGCTTTTTCGGGGCTTGGAGTACCCTTCGGGCCCCCACCCGGCAAGTACAAATTTAGGAGGTAGGGGGGTGGCAAGACCGTATAAGGGCGCAAGATAAATCATTCAGTGCAAGCACCCGGTAATTGTCACGATATCGTTGCAGAATAAGGTGGTCGTCAAACGGGCTGGTGGCCCGTCCATTAACGAATCGCACCACTGTGGACGATTCTTTCCAGCCCCTCCAATCAATGAACGATCCAGCCGACCCACTTCCGACATTTGGCGTCCTGATTCTTGCAGGAGGCCGCTCCTCGCGCATGGGGGCCGACAAAGCGTCCCTACCCTATAAGGGGGGGACTCTGCTTTCTCACATGCGGGATCTCGCGGTCGAGGCCGGCGCGAGCTCCATCCTTGTCGGCGGCGGCCCCCACGGGGACCTCAAGGATCCCGTGGCCGGCGCGGGGCCGGTCGCAAGCCTCTGCGCTTTGGGGGAATACCCGCAGCTGGAGGCGGTTCCCCGCCGCTGGGTCGTCCTGCCGGTGGATATGCCGTTGCTGACGCCGCCCCTCATTCGCCGGCTCGCGGCGGTGCCGGCGCCCGCGGCCGCCTTTGCCGGCCACCCCCTGCCCCTCGCCATGACCCTCGACCGCCTGGCCAAGACCGTCCTCGCGCGCGTGAAAACGCGGTTGATGGCTCATGAAAGCATCGCGGTGTGGCACGTCCTCGACCTTCTGGAGGGTCAGGACCTCACCGCCGGCGAACACGAGACCGCACAATTGATCAATGCCAACACCCCCGACGAGTGGAGCCGACTCAATGACCGTTCTTAAGTCGCAGCGCGTGGACCAAATTCTGGTCCTGACCCTCAACCTCCCGGCCAAGCGCAATCCGATCACAGACCCCGCGCTGATCGACGCCCTGGAGAACGCGCTCATCGCGGCCGACCGCGATCTAGGCGTCCGCGCGATCGTCATCACGGGTGAAGGCAGCGGCTTTTCGTCAGGGGGCGATCTCGACCAGATGGTTGTCGGCAAGGGTCTGCGCGACGCATTGCCGGCCGAGACCCGGCGCAACTACCGTAACGGCATCCAGCGCCTGCCGATGGTCTTCGATGCCCTCGAAGTGCCCGTGATCGCCGCCGTGAACGGCCCGGCTATCGGCGCCGGCTGCGATCTGGCCTGCATGTGCGATATTCGGATCGCCGCAGACACCGCGCGCTTCGCAGAAAGCTTCGTGCGCGTCGGCCTCATCCCGGGCGACGGCGGGGCCTGGCTGCTGCCGCGCGTCGTCGGGTTCGCCAAAGCCTCCGAACTCGCCCTTACGGGGGAAATGATTGACGCCGCTCAGGCTTTGGCGTGCGGCCTCGTCACCGATGTCGTGCCCGCGGCCGCCCTGATGGACGCGGCGCTCAAAAAAGCCCGCCTGATCGCGGCCAACCCGCCGCACGCCGTGCGGATGACCAAGCGCCTCTTGCGGCACGCCCAGTCCATCAGCCTCGCCGCGACCCTTGAAATGGCCGCGTCCATGCAGGCTGTCATCCACGAAACCCGGGACCACGACGAAGCCCTTGCCGCGATGAAGGAAAAACGCCCAGGCAGTTACGCGGGGCGTTGAGCGAAATTTATATCGGACACGCTTTCGCGGTCTCGCCCGCATCAAAGCGTCGGCGGAAAACGCGAGAAAACATTCGATATGATTTTCGCGGGCTTCCAATCGCATTCCACTGCGAATCGGGGAATGCACATTCCCGATTTTCCGTGGGGCTCAAAATCTGCGGCTCCGGCAAATAAATCCGCCAAAATACACACGAAAAGGCGCACCATTCGGATGCGCACAAATAGCCTACGCGCGCGCCGCTATTTGACATTGTGAATAGGACGACGTGACGCCGCAGCCCCGCGGCGGCTTTTGGGATGGTCTGAACGCAAAGTGTCGCAAAGTGTCGCAAAGTGTCGCTTTGCAATGAAAAACGCCGCAAGGCATTGGCCCCGCGGCGTTATTTCGGCAAGTGTCGCTGTCGCAAGTGTCGCACCAAAAAGGGCAACACCTTAGCGCTCGCGTCCTACTTCTTCTTTTTCTTCTTCTTCTTTTTGTCTTCGGATTCTTCTTCAACCTTCGCGGGCAGGCCCTTACGGCGCTCATCGCGGCGAGCCTGGCGGGCAGCGTACTTGGCGTCGCGATTGGCTTTTTGCTGGGCCTTCAGCGCCAGCGCTTCTTCGATCTTCTTGCGCTCTTCGGCTTCCTTGGCCAGCTTCTCGGCTTCGGCGAGGCGCTTCTTTTCGGCTTCGATGGCCGCCTTCTGTGCGGCGAGTTCGGCGGCCTGCGCGGCCTTTTCCTCGTCACGCTTGGCGCGGCGCTCTTCGCGCGCTTCGGCCACGGCGATGCGTTCCTTCTGGCGCGCGGCGAACTCGGCCGAATTGACCGACTTTTCCTTGGCTTTGGCGATGAGGGCGAGCTTGGCGGCCTGCGAGGCTTTTTGGCGTTCAAGAAAGGAAGGATCGTTCCTCGACATGCAGCTAAGGGCTCCTGATTGTTGCGGTGCGGGCGTCGTTTATATGTGGGAGGGCGCAAGAGCGCCAGAGGGTCTTAAGGGGCCGAATCGGCCCTAATCGACCGGACGTGAAGATACCGGAAGACTCGCGCCGGGGTCGCCGAAAGCACGATTCAGCAAGTGCGACAGCCGGATTCCGGCCTTCTCGATCTGCTCCAGGGCCGTCAACTTGTTCTGGGCCACATAAACCTCGTCGAACGCCAGATCCCCGGGGTTTCCAAGGTAACCGGTCGCCGGGGTGCGCATGATCCAATAGCTTTCCGTGGCCCATGCCAGCGGCGTGGACTGGGTCCACTGCGGCCGCTCCAGGTAATTGGTGATCACCCTGAGATCGAAACCGGTATCGGCCGCCTGGGGCGACCTCGGCGCCATCACGAGTTCGTCATTCCAGATTGCGTGCATGTTGGTGGATCGGCCGAGGAAAACCGCACGCGTGTCGAGGCCGTTCCGGTCGGCGGCATACCCCACGGAAAGAGGCTGATGCACCTCACCCGTAAAATGTGCGAGGCGCAGGATGGCTTCCCCCACGTCGCCGCGCAGCGCGCTGATGTCGGCGAAGGCGCGTTCGATTTCCCGCGCCGGACAGCTGCGCTGATCCGGACAATCGCGCTCGTAGTTCACATCCCGCGCGCCGGACGGAAGGCTCATCAGATCGTGCGGTTTGATCTCGGTATGCTGGCAACGCGCCGCGAAGTCTTCCTTGGACGTGACGCCGAGGGCCGCGCGCACGCCGCGTTCCGCCGCCGGCTGCAACTCATCCCACGCCTGCTCGCAGATCAACCGATGACCGGGCGTCCCCCAGGCTCTTGCGGGCTGGGGCAAGACCGTGATCGCCAAAACGAAGCAGGCCGGAAGGGACGATCTGAGAAGCATTACACCGGAACGTGCTTGTAGGTCGGCGGCGGCAGGCGGCCGAAGGTTTTCTCCACCTCGATTCCGAGCCCGAGGAGCTGGGCGTCGGCGCCCGGCATGCCTTGAAGCTGCATGCCGACCGGCATATCGATCGGCATCGCGCCCGATGGATTCGGCGTGGTGTTGGAGGCCAACGCCACCGGCAAACTCAGGGCGGGCGCGCCGAAGCGCGACCCCCACCAGATGTTGGTCAGGATCAAATCCCACTCCTCGACCCAATTGCCGTTCACGAGGATGCGGGTTTCGCGGGTATTGATGTCGTGTTTGATGAGCGGCGGCAGGATGTTGATGGTCGGCATAGCCAGGGCCACGATCCCGTTGTCCTTGAAGGCGCCGGAGTAGGTCGCCCAGGCGGCCTTCATCATCGCCATTTCCTCGTCGCCCTTCGGTTCGGGCTGCGGCGGGCGCGCGCCGTTCGGGCGCCAGTAGTTGCGCGGCTCGGGAATGAACCCGTGCAAGCGGCGCATGTCGTCCACATCCTTCATGGTCACGCTCGGCAGATTCTCCGCCAGCCATTCGGACATGGGTTTCGCCACGCGCGTGACGGTGGGACCTAAACGGTCCTTTTCCGAAAGCTCGATCAGGGCATTGAGATCGACCTCGACGAGGCTCGCGCCGACCTCTTTCATCTTGGCAAAGCCCTCTTCGATGACTTTGCGCACCACCGGATCATGCGGGCGCTTGTCCCAATAATCGGCGCGCGGGATGCCGATGCGGACCTTGTTGAGGCTTATCTTCGGCGTCTTCTCGCCGGTGATGGCGGTGTCGAGCAGCGCAACGTCCGCGACGGTGCGGCCCATCGGTCCCATGGTGTCCATCCAGGTGGTCGGCGGGACCATGCCGAGACCGGAGTAACGCTTGCGGTCGGTGTGATTGAAGAAGTTGTCGAAGGCATACGTCGAAGGACGCAGGCCCGCGATGCCGCAGAAGGCGGCTGGATAACGCACGGACCCCGCGGAGTCTTCACCGATCCCTGCCGGCGCGATACGCCCGCCGATGGCTGCGCCATTCCCGGTGCTCGAGGATCCGGTCATGCGGTTGAGGTCATAGGGATTGCGCGGCATCGGGTAGTAGCGGCCGTTGCCGCCGGTCAGAAGGTCGGACATGGCGGATTTCGCCATCATGATCCCGCCCTCCTTCACCATGGCGTCGACCACCACGGCGTTCTTCTTGGCCACATAGTTCTTGAGGACCACGGAGCCGACAGTCGTGGGGTACCCCGCAACGTCGATCTGATCCTTGACGACGAAAGGAAGACCGGCAAGCACGCCGAGCTTGCCGCCCTTCGTGCGGGCCTGGTCGACCGCGCGCGCCTCCTGCTGGATGCGCGCGGGATCGATGTGCCAGATGGCGTTGAGGTTCTTATGCGCGTCGTAGTGCTTCAGAAGCGCATTGAGGTAATCCTCGGCCTTCATCTCGCCTTTCTTGATGCGGTCGACCGCTTCAACCGAGGTGAGCTCGGTCATCGGCGCGGCTTGCGCCTGCGCCGATGAGGTCTTCGAGATCGTGGCCGCGACCGGCGCCGCCCATGCGGCGGCTTTCAGCACATCGCGTCGGGTGGTGTCGGTCATGGCGTGTTCCTAGTTGCTCTGGGCCGGGGCCGGGGCGAGCTTCGGCGGGATGCGCTTATGCGAAGCCTGCTCATAGGCGTAGCCCATGCTCATCAGCAGGTCTTCGGTCCACGCGGTACCGACGAACGAAACACCGATCGGGAGGCCGTCGACCTGGCCGGCGGGCACGGAGAGGTGCGGATAACCGGCGAGCGCGGCCAGCGCGGTCAGAGAGGCCGGACCTTCCGGGTTCGCCCAACCCGGCGGGCCCTTGCCGCTGCCGTCCGGGGTGATGAGGCCGGCGGGGCCGCCCGTCAGGCTGACGATGGCGACAACGTTGTTGTCACGCAGCACCCGGTCGAGGCCGTCGGTACCGGCCAGGCGCTTACCTTCCGCGAGGATCTTCTGATACTCGGGGTTGGAGCGTCCGCCCACCGTGGCTTCGGCGTCCGTGAACGCTTCCTGCTGGTGCATGCTTTCGCGCGGATCGGTCTGGTTGAAGGCGATGACGTCCGCGAGGGTGCGGGTCTTCACCATCTCCGGATTGGTGGTGGCCAGATAGTTGTTGAGGTCTTCCTTGAAGTCGGCGAGCAGGATCGGCCCCATCTGGCCGCCGACGTTGACGAGACCGGGTTCGGCGATCTCGACGATCTCGGCGCCTTGCGCCGCCATGGTGGCGAGCGCTTCGTCGAACACCGGCGTGGTCTTCTCATTGAAGGCGCGGCCGATGCGAACGACACCCAAGCGCTTGCCTTTGAGGGCGTCGGTGGACAGAGCCTTCACATAGTCGGTCTTGTGGGCGTCGGCGTCCTTGGACCACGGATCGCTCGGATCGCTTCCCGCGATGACGGTGAGGATCATCGCCGCATCACGCACGGTCCGGGTCATCGGGCCGGCCATATCCTGCGTGAGGCTGATCGGAACGATACCGGTGCGCGGCACCAGCGCGATGGTGGACTTGATCCCGACCACGCCGTTCACGTTCGACGGGCCGACGATGGAACCCGAGGTCTCCGTGCCGATGGCGCCGGCCGAGAAGCTGGCGCTCGCCACGATACCCGGGCCGTTCGAGGAGCCGGCCGCGGTGCGCGTGATGTCATAAGGGTTGTGCGTGCCGCCGCCCACGGTCGAACCGTTGAAGCCGGTGGCGGTACGGAAGCCCGCGAATTGCGAGGTATTGGCCTTGCCGAGGATGATGGCGCCCGCCTCGCGTAAACGATGGGTCACGACGGAATCTTGTTTGGGCATATTGTGCTCGAGCGCCCACGAACCGGCCGTCGTCGGCATCCCTACCGCGTCGAGATTATCCTTCAGCAGGATGGGGATACCTTCGAGCGCGCCGACTTTTCCGGCTTTACGCCGCGCATCGGAATCGGCGGCTTGCTTCAACGCGTCCGGCGCGATCGCGATCACACCGTGCAGCGGGCCGTCGTACATCTTGATGCGATCGATATAGGCTTGCGTCACGGCCACGGCGGTGGTTTTCCCGGCGGCGGGGGAGGCAGGCCCGCGATGGCTTCACTCATCGGCGTGCGCTCCGGTCAGCTTCGCCACCAGCGGCTTCGCGATGTCGACCTGGTCGGGCCGCACGAAGATGCGTGAGAGCAACACGGCGCCGGCGAAGCGTTGGTAGAGCGGTGTGTACGCCGAGACCTCGGTGAGCCGCCCGCTCGCGGAGTCGTGCACGAACAACGACGGCGTCTCGCCTTCATCGGTGTAGCGCGACAACACGCCACGCGACTCGAGGGTGAAGTGCTCGACCCCGGCCGCGTCGAGTGCCTTCGAGATCTCGCCCATGTCGTAGTCGGTGTCGCGCTCGGTGAACTGCGCCACGCGGCGAAAGCCCTTGCGAGAGACGAT
>Ga0102832_1001450_pt1 | contig 18301 bp, 12 predicted proteins | sample EBPBio282013_DNA_FD_88942 | JGI IMG/M metagenome (GOLD analysis project Ga0102832, IMG submission 88942) | Wastewater treatment Type I Accumulibacter community from EBPR Bioreactor in Madison, WI, USA - Reactor 2_5/28/2013_ DNA (Illumina Assembly) | ecosystem: Engineered > Bioreactor > EBPR >...
CATAGGCCATAAAATCTTGGAAAAACATCCCTCCCACAGGTAAAACCATTCTGCCACCTTCAGCCAATTGTTAAATCAATTTATCAGGAACAGTCTCGCATGCAGCGCCGACATGAATCGCGTCAAACTGAATATTTTAATCTTGCCATCCTTTACGACCATCTCCTTATTTTATGATGACTCTTTTTTATTTCAATAGTTCTGGATGATCATTTTGAATATTTTTTATTGACATTTATACAAGCTCAGGAACATGTTAAATACCGTATACTGTACAATCTTTTGGGGTCATAAAGCTCATTGCTGCTGTCAAGTATCCAGTTCCACTACCCACATCAAGAACCTTTTTCGCGTTGAGGAGAAACTTATGAAGATACTCAAGAGCATAAGCATGCATGTGTGGAGCGGATATGGTTGCGCCATAACCCAAGGGTTGAGGTGAGTCCAGATATGGATGGGAAGGAGCGTAATTCTTTCTATCCACCTGTTACATGGCTTTGGCCACTTCCTTGGTTTTAATAATACCCTAACTCATTAATGCCTTGACCAGTTCTGTCTGGTTGTGATTCATAGTAAATTTAATCATTATAAAACATAGTATACTTTATTTTAATTTATTCTTTGAACCGAATTTTAAAAGAGTCTTCAGATTTGCAAGGTAAAAATTAAATTTGAACTGTAATTATTAAATTAGCTTATTTACTTAAAGAGATTAAAAATTTTTTTGAAATAAGGCAATTAAATATGATTAAAGAATTTATCCTACTTAGTTTAATTGGATATTATAAAATGGAAGTTATTAGTTTGTACAAGTTTTTTCAATGATACTACTTTTTTTTGAATTATAAAATTACAGTAATTCTATCGTCAGAAAATTAATAAAGTTTTGATCTTACATGCAAGAATTTGAAAAAGATATAAAAAGGGGAAAAATATTGAAAATAAATTAAAATCATTTCGCCTCCAATCATGATTATATCTACTGTGTTACATTTTCATAGTCTTTGATCTGCTGTTTTCGTTATACTTCTTTATTCGGTCTTTTTGGTATGTGATTTTCTTTCGGAATGACAGGAACTATCCTTTTCTTCATAAAGTACACTTTTCTGATGTCTTATTCCAACATTTTATAGACTTTTCTTCCACAATGAATAGGGACGTAGGAATTCTTCATTTATATTAAAAAATGTAATATAATATCAGAAAGTTTTTATTTTATTTGGTTCAAAGAATTTTTATCGGGAAACGTTAAACCTTAAGTTAAAATGGGGCAATTTACAATTCGCCTAATATGTTTAAGGACTGATTTTAAAGAAATTATCATAGTCTTTTAGTCAATAATTTTGATTATTTTACTTTTGCTAAAATGCCAATAAGCGTTAACCTTTAAGTAGAAATTAATTAAGAAACTAAATGTCTATTCTTGATACTTATCAAAATTCTTATAAAGAACATTGGTGCTAACATTCCAATATCAAATAGTTGAAAAAAATGTTTTTTCTTTTTGAGATTTTATAAAAAATTTTAAAACCTATTAAAAATTTGGTTTTTTAATAATTTCATAAATAGAATAAATTGCTTTTAATCAAAATTCAACAAAAAAAATAAATAAATAATTTACTTATAATCAAAAAATTAATAATTTATTTCTTATAGATATTTTATAACCGATATCTAAAAAAGCTTTTTTTAAAAAAAACAAATCAGAATCGATCAATAATAATTATGTGTCTTATTCTTTCTAAGTCCATCAGTTTGATTGTTCTTACATTATGGCAATTACTTCCTAAACAAGTGCTTAAAACTCATTTTGAGAGACTTTTCCATCGCCATTGACATCAAGATCTCTTAAAATACCATCAATTTCTTGATCCGACGGTTACTCCACATGAAAAGCACCTGTAAGTCTTTTCATCATAACAGCTAATTCATGCCTCTAAATGTACCCTGATCTGTCAGTGTCAAAATCTTTGAAAGCCTGCTTCATTTATCTTCTTACCGTTTCGACTTTTTTGTTTCGACGTACCATATTCTTATTTCAGTAAATTCTAGATTATTATTATAACTTTTTATTGTAAAGATTTTTATTTGAAGCATATTCATCTCATTCAAATACGAGGAATAATTTAAGTTTTTTACCTTTAAGAGCTATGACTCAAAGTGATAAAGAATAGCTTTAAAATAAAAGCTTAACTTTAGAAAATTTGTTCGTTGTCTGAATTTTGAAAAAATTATCATTTTATTGTTATTGTATAAATATTCATATTAGAAATCTATTTAATACAGATAACAATTAACAGTAATCTGGTATTTAAAATGATTATAAACTTAAATTTTTATCATGGACATTTACTAACAAGCTTGGCAAAGTATTATCCGTCCACTTCAAATCAAAACTAAGATAAGCTCATACGGTCCAAGAAAAAGAACAATAAATGACATCACCATTGTGAGATAAGACATTTAGTTCAAAAATAGAAATAACAAAAAAATATCAGGATTCATCTTCTCTTCTCCCGATTATGTTACAGATTAAACTATTTTATACTTGCATGGAAATGGAGGTTCCAAATATGAAGTTCTTGCCATGATTCCTTATATCGCTTAACATAAAGTCAACTTAGTTGCATACGATTTTCTCGGATGTGGAAACAGTGACTCGGATAATTTAACATACGGAATTAATGAAGTATTTGATATCAGAGACATGCTTGAATAAACGAGGAAATACATCACTGTCGGTCGAGTAACTCTTTGGGGTCGGAGTATGGGTGCATTGTGCGCGATAATGTTCTCTGATATGTACTCGTATGAGGTTAGCGCTCTCATCTTGGACAGTCCTTTCAGGCAACTTTCCTAAGTCATCTAAAGAGTAGCTGCCAGGAAAGTTAATCTACCAACCTTTATAATCAAACCTTTACTGTATTTTATCAAACAAAGAGCGTCAAAATAAATTTAGTATGACATTTTTTCTATCAATTACCTTGATATTTTCAAAAAACTCAATAACCAAATGCCAGTTTTGTTCATTTACAGTAACTTTGATTGTATAGTACCTGGATAAGAGGTTTTGGAGTTCTTTAATATTTACAAGGGTCCTAAAGATCTTTATGAAATTTATCGTACACATGATGAAGACAGGCCTGAGGATTTGTTTAAACAGGCAATTTTATGGGTTTTGAGAAAGAAGAGAAAAAATTATGACTCTCTGCTTCAAGCAAGAGAAGTACAGATGATCAATAACCAAATGAAGACAAAATAAACTTAAAGAGATTACTGTCGAATAAAATGATTCTTCCTTCATCAATTAATTAGAAGAAAGAAAGTTACTGATTTTTTATTTATATTTAATTTTGACTATAAACATTCAATTAATTGATTGAGTAAATGAAAATAAAACAAGATGGGACAATATCTAACCAAAAATCAAATTAAGTCGCTAAGCCAGATTATAGCAAGAGTAACAATGATATGAACAAGAAGTGCAATCTTCGAGCCAAGACCTTCTTAAGTGAATTTTTGTTTGGCATAATTGCTGAGTTAGATTTTCTATTTTTAACAATAAAAATTACGACATAATAAGTATCAACGAGGAAGACATAAACGATTCCTATAAAATGAAGGTAAGGAATGCTCATATTGGTTATGACTAGAACAACGACAACAACTGATAATGACACGAATCTATAGCTTACTAATGAACACAATTCCAATGTGCCAATGTTAAGACTTGAGATTGAATTTTAAGTGCCCTTGGCTAATAAAACTTCGGCAAAAGTGAAAATCAAAATCCATAATGTCTTTCTAAACAGATTGGGTTCGAAACTATTTCGATAAAATGTAAATGTACTCTTCACTCAGGATTCCTTTGACGATGGTTGAGAACATGATAAGAGTCATAAAGCTGACGATAGGAATGTACAGGTCGAGTTTTTTTATTTGTTATCTTTTTTTATTATGTAAGCTTTACTAAAAGTCATATTCTTTAAAGGGGAAGAGAATCTTCATCAATTTATTCTTCACTGTTGCTGTATCGACGTTAAAATATTCCCGTATTTAAGGATTGAAAACCTTTCCCATCATACCATCAATTTTAAGCTTCTCTCCAAGCCTAGAAACATCTTAAAAAGTATTACATAGAACTGGCTTGTTTAAGACCAGCTTGTGCGAAGGGATTATTAACAATGTCAGCTAAATCAGTTCCTCTCATTTGTTTATTGTTTCGGGTTTTTTGAATTTTTTATAATAAAGGTCACACGTAAAATTATACAAAAATCTTTTTAAGTATAAATTTGATGTCAAATTATTAAAATGAGTGATGAATAAACTGTATGAAAGTATGAAGTTAAAGGATTAAAATGGTTTAAAAATTATTTTATTAGGAAATCAATGTATTTTCTATATTAACAAACTCCATTATAAGACATCTCGTAAAAAGAACTTTACTGAACCAATGTTTACCACAGCAATGAGATCAAGAACATCAAGCCCCACTAAGGACAAAGCCTTTATGGCTCAGAGAACTACCTCTGAAGACGAAGATAAAGTAAAACAATTGAAATATTAAAAGAAATCAAAACTAATAAAAAAATTAACCTCCCATTCAGCTTAACAATTCAGGTAACTCAACATTGATGAATACGATTTGAACTTCACTTAACATTTTGAAGATCTTTAGTATATTGATGACGCTGTCACTCCGCTCATCTACTGTGCACATTATGGTATAAAATGTACTAAAAATAGGATTGAAAGAAATATGCAGATTCTTGCTGAAGAATAAAAATGTTGATGTTGATCAATAAACTGAAACTAATAAACAGACTGCTCTTATTGTTGCTTGTATGACTGGGAATTATTAAATTGTCAGGTATCTTGTACTGGCTGGTGCCTAAGTCAACAAACCTAACTCGTTGAACAATAATCCACTTGGCTCCATATTATTCAGACTCGTTGAAGAATAGTACAGTTTCGAAAACAAAAAGATATGCTTCTTGATTGCTTAATTGCTCTTGAAAAATGGTGCTGATCCCAATTGGATCATTTAAAAAACTAAAGGACTCTCACTTTTACATTATTTTTGTGCCTCCAAAATGAAAATGAACAAAACTCAAAAACTTGTCAATGAACAAATCATTCAATTCCTGCTTAATCATGGTGCAAATCCTTAACAAAAAACATTAAAAGATTAAACAGCCTTTGATCTTATTAAAAAACACTGCAATAAGTAAAAAATTTAACAACTTTTCAATGAATGGAAATAAAAAAAGCTTGAGAAGTAAAAAACTCGGCCAGAAGAAAAAAGAAAGTTCAAAACTATCGCTTAAGAATTTTTAAAAATATAAATAAAATCACGAAGTTCAAGTGATCGTATTCAATTTAATGGATCAGCAGATCAAATTGACAGCTCAATGAATAAACAGTTTTAAATTAGCTCATAATATGACAAAATAAACTAAAAATAGTTAACAGCAATTAGAAACACATAAAGTTCAAATTCAAATTAGATTTAAATGAGTCGTTATTAACTTTCTAAAAGTCAAAAATGATCAACAAAAAAATGAAAGCGTTGTAATTAATTTTTAATTCGAAGTTCGAAATAATTAAAAATCTTAACTTTAATATTTCTTGTATTTTTCACTTATGATATTCTGAAAATTCTTTTATTTGAAAAATATTTTTTAAATAAATTTGATTTTTTAATCATTTCTTGCGTGAATTAAGATGAATCTCAAGATAAGTGCTCAGTTGCAAATATTTTGTCCCAGATTGTGTTGCTCACTCCAAATCCTCTGTTAGGGTCACGATAATGATGTTTCAGATGATTTCTTTTGAGGTCAATTAAGAAAGGAATGTTGATTTCAGGGCCGAAATGGAAGTAATAATGAGTTACATCGTATAATGTCAATCCGACAAGAACTCCCAAAAGAATTGATATGGTTTGATCTTTTTCCAAGAAAAATGAATAAGTAAAGTAAAAGCCTATCATGTAAATTGCCACCTGCGATATACTAAGTGCCAGTTTATTTCTCATGTTAGGAAAAGCATGGTGCATTAGATGATGATCAATTAAAGGTTTGACCTTTAAATCCTGATGGAGCAAAAATCTATGAAAATAATACTCGATTAATGTCCATTTAACCAAACCAAAAACAAAATATGGTAAAAAACTTATTAAGTTTTCACTTCCTAGATTTTTGTTAACCAGATATGTTAGTCCTATCAAAGCACATATTTGAAAGCATACAGTTGACATCCAAAAATCAGTGATATACATCCTTTATTCCAGTAGTGTCTCTTTAAATTTGACTTTATTAGAGTTTTATATCATTGTAGGTATATCCACTAAGCATTGTTTTTCTTAAATGGTCAACTAATCAATTTGATGGAATATGGGTTTTGAGAAATCAATTTTTTTCAAAGCACTTTGATGTAAACGGTATTATTCATAACTTTTTACTCTTTAAAATAAAGATTTCCCTTAAAGTTTTTGACTCTATTGTCTTAAGTTTAGATTTTAACTTTAATTCAGCCTTCCAATCGTATTAAGACATAGCAAAACCTAAGCATATCGTGAATGACTGTATTTGGCAAAAGCGCCTTTTATATTTACTTGCAAATTGTTAATGAACGGATCTAGGATAATCGATCCCCCAGGATGATTCATATCTTTTACATTAATCAAAAGCTAATCATACAGGACAAGTTTTTCCCCATTCTTAATCATCTCAGTCACTTTTTAGGCTGATAATTAAGGGATAGAATCATAGGAAGGAATTTGGTAGGATGTAGGAATCATAAAATTGTCAATAAATCATTCTATGATGTCAATCAATTCTAATGATTTAACGATTAAATCTTATAAAATACTCAGGATCGGATTTATTTTTGTTAGATAATAAAAGTAAAAAAAAGTAGAAATTGAAGATAAATATAAATATCAATTATGAATTGTTTTAACATCAAATAAGCGTTAACTTTTCATAATCTAGATCTCAATAATTGCTTTGAAGACCATCCAAATCCTTGTTTTGGATCAGTTCCTCAAACAGGTCGTAGGTTTCCTTACTTGAACTACACCAGTACGACATGTTTTAGTAGTCTTCGAGCGTTTCACCGTCCTCATAAGTATTTTCTTGAAGAGGATTGGATTTTTGAGATATTTTGTCTTCAGAATTGTCTGAAGTCAGTTTTAAAGTTTTCCCTTATTGACTTTAACATTATTAAGTCAACTTAAGATTTTAAGGTTTTTTGTCTCTAAACCTGAGACTGCAAGAGCTTGAAATGAATTCCAAACTGGATTCAAAATTGCTCTCTTTTAAGTAGAGATCAATTTTGTTAAGAGCATTCTCTTTAGACTTTCCTTTAGAATAAAGAGCTGTAATGCTGTTTTAAATTGCTTTTTTGTTCACAGAGTCAGTGATAAGCATTTCAGCTGACTCTATGAATTTCTGAATCGTTTGTTTTTTGGTTATTTTGTACTTTTAACTTTGATGGTTTTAGCTTTCCTGATTCTTTCTGTTCATTTTCATGAGGTACTCATTTGTGACAGATAAGTACAGATCTTATTCACAGTTCAACCTTAAGAAAATGAACATCCAAACCATCACATCATAGCTTGCTGTGATTTTGTGATTTTTGAGGAATTTGAGGATCATCACATCGCCTGTATGTTTTCCGCAGTCACACATGTGTCTTTTTAAAATAGACAAAAATGACTCTTTTGCTCCATTTACAACCACTTTGTCCCCACGTTAGTGAACTCTGGGAGCGGTGTTTGGTTACTCCGTCTTTCTTTAACGAAATAATCCAGTTGAAGCCTTTTGGTTTAAGTTCTTCATGTATTTAATAAAAGAATTATAACTTTAAAATTTCATTCTTTTACATTATGTTTAGTTTGATTTGACTCTATTTTATCGAGCTTACACCTTTTTTTTAATTAATCATAATTGAGTTAAATAAATAATACGACTTAAAAAATTAAATTTTTCTTTATCAATATAAAATGCTTATATCATTGCATTGACTAATTATTCAGTATTATCGATCGTATTCATTATAAAATAAGTAAAGTTTAAAAAATTCAAAATAAAATGATTTCCTCACAAAGAAGAGACGGAATATTCACATTTAGCATGCAGTATCAATTTTAAATAATCAAGCGCTAATCCTATTCTTCCAATCATTGTTGATAATCAATGGCGAAAAGATAGTTTCAAAGGTATTTTTTTATTGAAATTAAGATATTAATATCTACGTACCTGAAAGCGCTAAAAATATGATAGCAAACGAGAATCAAGACGTTCCTGAAATTTTTACCAAATTCAGTAATGAAAAGGCTAAATAATGGAACGATATTGGTATTCATGAAATGCTTGGTGGATTTGCAGACATCAGAGAAGTATAAAAAAAGGATAAATGAAAATTTGATCTTTGAAATTTTGTAGTTAAAAATCTCTAAATAAACTCTATAAAAATATTAAGAAAGAACAAATCATAAATTCATGGTCATGATTCTTTTATGTAGCTACTTGACTGCATCATCATAAGTTTTTTTCTTCATGACAATGTTACTATCTTTTATTTCTTATTTTGGTAAAGGCTTTTTCTTTTAAACTGTTTAATTTTTTTGTTTCGCCATCGAAACTCTTTCAAAATAGCTTGAAATACCTTATTTTGCGTACCTTGATAAATGAACTTATTTTTCTCCTTTGTAAGGTGTTATTTTAGGAGCATATGATCCAATTTATTGTTTTATTTTTCTTTCCTATTCTTCTACTTTAAGCATTTTGATTTTGGCCTATTTTTGTTAAAGCCAAAGTCTATTTCGTGAAGCAACATCCATGGTACAATTGGCCATTTGTTACAGTGATTTTTTTGATAAGCTTGGTCGAAAATCATACTTTGGTTCTTCATTTTCAGTCAAATTTTTCATCTTTCTTGGTTGGCTCAATTGTTAAAGTCTCTTGGATGAATATTTTTTCGCTGTCAATGAGTCCTTCGCTTTATATGGCAATTTGGATTGACTTTTCGATACAAAAATATCCTGAGTCAGTCTTTAGAATGAAGGCTGTAGATTTTCAGCAATTTAGCTTGACTTTTTGAGGATATTTGGTTTAAAAGTGCATTAAAGAGAATTTCGGCTGCTTTATAATTTGCCTTTGCTTTTAGAATAATTATTAATGAGGTTAAAAACTTGATCATTTCTTTCACTTTACAAGGAATCATCCTATTAAACTGGATAATAGTCAGGTTGAGTTTAAAATCTTATTTTCTTTTTAACTTCTTTGAGAATAGATTTTTATCTTTGTTGAATATTCGAAGCAGGTAAGATATTTTATTTATTTTCAATGTACTTTTTAATTTTACTTTCAGCAATACTTTTAATTCTGGATTTACTTTTTGTCTCAGGTCCTTTATTTATTTTTGATTGAGATAAGTTTCTTTATGAAGATTGTTGGGAATTTAGAGAATTCTGTTATTTGATAGTAAAATTATTATTTAGTATTTTAGGTTCAAATTTTATTAATCCTTTTGTATCTTTGTTAAATTGGAACTTGTTATTGTTTTGTGAAGAATACTTGTCTGTTTCGAACTCCTTAAAGTTCTTGATTTATTTTTCATAATTATCAAGCAACATTTAATTTTTACTGCTGAAAAGAGAGTCATCAAAAGAATTTTGATATTAATTTTTTTACGGATAATTTTTGTCATTAAAGAGCTCTTAACATTGTTAAGAAAAATACTTTTATTCTTGCTTTTCAAGTTTCATTTGTTGTTCTGATATTGTATGCTTACCTGATAGATTATTTTTAGCTGAAAAAGGTTTGGAATTGAGCTTTTTATTGATGACTTGAATTTATCTTAAGATTTTTTATTCTTGGTCAATAGAAAATGTGTGCTAATATTCGCCAAATATCATTTTTTAAGGCAACAGTAATGTTAGTAAATCTTTATTAAATAACCAACGACTATTATAAAAGTTTTATGTATTAGAAAGGCGAATTTTAATCATAAAAAGAAAGCTAATAAAACCATGATTTATTATTATAAAAAAAAAGAAGAAATAAATTTTAACCCCGAAAATGTCGATCAAACAGATGAAAAGACCCTCCATAGAGTTAGCTTTTTCAAACTAACTCTAAAAATAGAACATGTCACCCTCTGATATAAAAAGAGGCGCATTGAAAAGATAATCACAGAGAATGTTCAGTCAAAAAAAGATAGAAGACAAAAATGACCAAAATTATAAAAGTATGCGCAGCGTCAAATCTATAGCATTCAAAGAAAAGTAGGATGTAATCTACCAGTTTCCAGCGAATAAGTAACAGCCTAAAAAGAAATCTAACAAAAAAACCTAAGAAGTGGAGTGCTGTATTATAATGTGAGTAGAATTTTAAAACCCTTTCCAATAGTTTTGATTTGTTTTATTTTTCATTAAAAAAATTCCATCTTTTTAATATGATGAAGAGGACATTTAATCGAAGAAAGATGATCTAAAATGATCAGAAACTGAGATATTATAAATTTTTGTTTGCTTCCATAATTATTTCTGAGAAGTATATCAATTATCAATTATTTATTCAAAGAGATAGCGTAATGTTAATTTAAAAAAAAAAACAATTTTTTAAAAATTATATTAAGAAATCCAATATATCTGACAAACATAGTTGAACTTCCTCAATAATTTTCATAAATCTGTATGAATTATTTTATTCTCAACTTTTTAATTGAAATTGAATTTATGACGCTATTTTAATTTAAAATTTCATTCAAATTTGATCAAAATGATGCAAAATATTATTTATGTAAATATAAAGTCTTTTCATTCATTGGTTATAAATCCATCCATTTTTTTAATCGATCATGAAGACATATCCCATAACTTATTTAGGTTTATTATTTTTTTCTTTTCAAATAAATCTCATTTTGCTCAATAATTTTCTAAATTATTCTTTTGAATGTTTCAATTTATCATTTGAACTAATATTACTGGAGGCTCGATTTCTAAATGTATAAATGTAATTTAAATTATACATGATTTATTAACCATAATATACATTTTAAAATTTTAAATTTTTTTCATCACTTTGAAGAGCACTGGATGATAAAAGGTCCCTTTATTCAGAGCAAAAAATGCTCAAATCAGAAAAAATGATAAGAACTAATCTCAACAAAGAATAATTCCTGATTTCTTCTGACAATTTTTTTTAACAATAAAAATATTTGTAAAAGAGAAAAATATCCTTGAATAAAAATATCGATTTACATGTTTAAATCAAAATGTATTGAGACTTAATTATAATAAATAAAATTGAGAGAATGGAAAGAAATTTCGAGAACAAGTCTGAAATCGTAGAGATAAAGATATTTTAAGACTTCCATCAAAAAAATTGTCATTCAGATATTGATATGCTGAATTTTGATACTTTTTTATCAACTCCCGACAATATTACCAATAACGAATAACAAGCTGACCAAATGCAGTTATTGAAGAGAGACAAAAGTATCGAGGAAAAAGAATAGATCGAAATTGACGGGACAGAAAAATAAGCTAAAATCAAAAAGCTAAGAAATATAATTCCCCCAAATACCAGGCTGTCAAACTATGTCTTTCCTAACATAATCCGATAAGTCAAGCAATGCCTTATGAACTCTTTTCAAGCTGAAAATAAGTCCCTTTACACTTTATTGATTTAGATTTTCAAAAAGCTTAAGATGAATTATCAAGTATGGGCATTTGATGCTATTTTGTTGATCTTAATCTACTTAAGAGACAAGACAGAGCTACTGACCTTAAAAAAGTTTTCTGCAGTAATCGATCACATTTCGTCTACTTTGTCCAAATATCTTGCTAAATTCATATCAAAGCCTTTCACAAAATAGCAAATAAAATATCTCAACAATCAATACATGAATTGTATCAGACATCTAAAAATTTATGATGATGCTCAACATACTTATGATTCTTTAACATAAAAAAAAGGTCAGTAAATTAAAGAGGAATTCTTTGAATCTGTTCTTTTATCAAGAAGGCGGCAAAAACTCAAGTTCATTGAATCAATCAGTCTCATTGAAAAAGAATTATCATCAGGACTTGCCAATTAAATGATTAGCAAGATGAGCCCAGGACAGAAACAGCTGTAAATAGAAAAAAAAGAGAAAATCTTTATTTAAGTCAGTGAAGATTGATACTTTTTAGTTTATGGGAAGTTAGTCTAAGAATTAATAATCGTCATAAGAATTAATCGGTATTTATTTATTTGTCATACACCTTAATTTTTAAAGATAAAAAAAACATTTTTTGTCCTTAAGAATATCTTTTAAAAATGCTATTAAAGTCTTTTTGAATTTAAGTTACGTGTGATTAATAAAAGATTTCATCATAAAAATTTTCTATTTTATGAAAAGTAGTTTATTTAATGCTCATTTTTTCCATTTTTTCATTCATTAATTTAACTATTTAATTTTTTGTTGATAATAGATATTTATTTATTTTGATTTGCATTTAAAAATCACTTTGATAGATTTGATCTTAAAATACATGCTAATGATCTTTAATAATTAATAAGTAAAAAAGTACAAAATATGGGCAACCAAAATCCTCAAGGCTCTTCCCAACAACCTCAGTCAGGACAAGTTAAAAAGACAGCACCAGCTCAGCCATCAGAATAAGATAAAGCGATAAGAATAGAAAAGACCATGTTAGTTTTGGATCGTCAAATAAAGGCTTTCGAAGATAAATAAAAGAAGTATGAAGTCGCAGTTGATCAGCTCAAAGCTAAGGCTAAGTAATATGTTCAACTTGGCAAAAAAGCTGATGCAAGGAAACTTTTAGAACAAGCAACAAAATTCAAGAAACATTCTGAGGTAACTTTTTTATTAATGAAAAGAATTTTGCCATTCGTCGTAAAGTATTGTAAAACAAAAAGTTCCAATTATAGACTGCAATGATGGATAAAAATACCGTCAGTTCATTATAAAGTGCACAGTAACACTTAAAAGACCAACAAAAAGTAAATGACAAACTTTAATAAATTATTCTTGATACCAATGAGCAAAAGATGGTTCAATAACAATTAAATGAAAAGCTCAAAGACTTGGCTGATGATGACGAACTCTTGTAGGATGTTGATGTAATTATATTTTGTAACTGTAGGAATTAATGGCCGAACTCGAAAGAGACGTTAAGAAAGAAGCAGCTCAGAAAATCCCCCAAAAAACAGTCCATGTCGCTACTACTCAGAAACAAAAGCAAAAAGACGAGGAAGATTAAATCTCTAAAATGATGGCTGAATTGTGAAAATTAAAATATTCTGATACGACTAAATTCTATATGTTATATTAATTTGATTATTATCAATGTAATTGCCTAAAAAGGGAAAGGTTAATTTTATAAATAACAACAATTACAAAATCATCAGTTGTTGGCAAGAGAGGTAAGGTTGTTTCTTTGTTTTTCGTTCAATCCACCCCAAATGGCTTGGATGTTAGCTTTGAACAATTATTCGTTGTTAACCTTAACCAAATATTCTTTAATTTTGTTTTTAATTGAGTCGTTGTAAATTTTAGCATTAGAAAGTAAGTCTCCGAAGACTGAAAGAACTCTAACGACATTTTGAAGTCTGCTTTCATTATTGTCACCCAAAATCAAAGCATCTCTGTTTAACATGATATCGCACTAAAATTAAATAAAAATGTACCAAAAGTTCATGTTGGGTAATGGCTTCAGGTTTATCATGTCTTAATGGCATGAATGAGAACCATGAAGTAATATATGTTCTGATATCAACAGCCTCGCTGTGAATTTTGATGAATTTACCAACAGCAGCAACGGCATTATCTTTACAATGTCCATAACTCTTTTCTTTTTCAGTTCCCTTTGGAATTTTAGCGGCATTGATCAAACTTGTAAGATAGTTTTGAAGTGTTTAAGCGTTCATAACTCCAGCTGGGGTGTTTTCAGCGAAAATACCCAATCCGTAGCAGGCAGCTTGTCTCAAAACACAGCTCTTTTCTTGAGAAAATCTTGCGAGAATGTTGGCGAATTGGAACCATTCAACTTGGAGCACTTCATAACCCAAATATTCAACCATATCGTCAATCAAGAAGATACCGAATTTATTCATAATTTCAGATTGTCCTTCTTTGAAAGCGCTTGGAAGGATGTTGGTGATCAAGAATTTAGCCAACTCAATAGTCATGCTCTTGTGAGTTTTGAACAATATACCAATAAGTTATGAAATGGCAACTTGGACTTCTTCTTCTTGTTTAATTTCTTCACCGATAATTTCTTTTTCTTCTTCATCTACGTCCTCATCTTGAGCGATGTTCTTTGAAGTAGTTTTCTTTTCATCAGAAAGTTTGAGTAAGTTAAGCATCTTTTCAGAGAAAGCTTTAACTTCTTCTTGGGCCAAGAAGCACAAATCAAGTTCTTCAATAACGCTCTTTAAAGTTTCTAATTCAACGATCATGATGTCAGTGTCGAATTCTCTTTCGATAGTTGTGACCAAAGTTGACATGAAGTGTCTAGCAAGTTGAATAGCAACTGGTTGGTTAGAAATCTTGATGGCTGAAATCAAGTTTGGTAAACATTTGCAAGCTTCTTCCTTAACATCATCATTTGGATGATCTTGAATGATGGTGCAGAGAAGTTGAACAGTCTTTTCAACGTATGGACCATATAATTCTTTAAGTTGTTCAATGAAAACGTTCAACATAGAAATGGCGACTTCGGCTTCTTCAGTTTCGAAGGTATTGGTTCCAAAGTTTTCAGCAGTTTCGTCTTCTTTCTTTTAATCTTGATTGGTGGTTGGTGAAGCAACAATCTTTAATTCAGTGTTAATGACGTTCTCAACCAAAGCGAACAATGAGGGTAAGATTCTGTCCAAATAAGCTCCGAGTTATTTTCCATAAACCAAACAGAGTCTTTGCCATCCTGCCAAAATGTAAGTCTTTTGTGGATCAGTTTGTTCGAATTGAGATTGTTGCATGTTGATCATTAAGTCAATCAATTTTTGAGCAACTGGTTTGAACATTTACCCTCCAACTGAGCTGGCAATGATAGTCAAGGTTTCGATAGATTGACCCTTAAGTTGCTTGTATTATTTGCTGCTGTATTTTTCGTTTTCGAAGAAATCAAACATCAATCTAACAGTGTTTTCAAGGTATGGGGCATAGTTTTCTTTAGCAACTTCGACAACTGATGAGATGGCGCTCAAACAGCTTTCTTTAACCAAAGAGATTCCCTTTCCAATGTGTTCAAGCAACAAAGTAACCAATTGTTGGAGACTACCTTGAACTTGTTCCCATTTCATTCCTTCTAAGAAGTTAGTCAAGGCGGCAGCTGAGTGAGAAACAACTCTTGGAACTTGATCGTTAAGTAAGTTAATAAGTTCAGGTAAAATGGTGTTACCATAAACTTCTTGGAATTTTGGTTGCATATCATCAGAAATTTGACCGATGGCGTGGCATGAAGCATATCTCAACATTGGGTTTGAATCTCTCATGAATCCAATGATCATTTGTAAAATTGAGGAGATCTTTTCTGGTTCATCGATGTATTATCCGATTTGTGACAAAGCCATAACTGCAGTGTATTTGTATCTCCAATCAGGTTGTTGGAGTAAGGTTTGGATAGTTTCGGATAAAATACCCATGATTTCTTCTTAACCAACTGAGTAAATTAATCTGTCAATGGCACCCATACCAAATCTGGTAGTTTCGAAGTCTTCATCATCCTCCATATCTTCATTATATCCTTCAGGAGGGCACATCCATGATTGAGAAATATCGTTTTCAATTTCAACCATGTGGTGGAAGATCATTTCAATGACGTTGGTAAGGACATCTTTCTTCTTTCTGTACAAAGCTGGATATTTTTCAGCATAATCAACGAGAATTTCAGTTGTCATTCTCTTGACACCACTTTCAAGGTTCTTAATTTTGAAAATGTTTTGCAAGAGTTCGTTGAGTTCTTTGAATTTCTTTTTGAAGAATTTTGGTTCAATTTCAATCATTTCTGCCAAAACTTCAAGACCTTCTTCGTTGCCATTGGTGTTCAAAAGAACATAAACAGCTTCAAAGATTGGAAGTACGATTTCTTCGAATTGCTTGTGTTTTTTAGTTTAAAGAACTTCAAGATATGATGAGAATGATTTCAAAGCAGCCAATTTAAGCTTTTCATTTTCATGACAGAAGGAGTTCTTGAAAAGGGCATAAAGATCATTTGAGTCTTCCTTGAAATATTCTGGACAGAAAGTAAAGAAAGATTCGAGAATGTAGAAAGCAGCCAAGTTTGATGAGACGTTTTGATCTTGGAAAAGAGTGTAAACGTGCTTTTTGAACTCTGGCCAACTGGTTGGCTCAGTTGCGATGATGCTACCAGCAACTTCTCCTAAAGTATCAGCAATATGTCTTTGCATGCTGAGATCGGTTTCTTTATAAATGACCTCAAAAAGTTTGACTTTAATAAGTTCTTGGGTAGCGGGAGCGATTTTTGACCAAACGTTTGTGTAAGTTGATGGGCTGAAATTAGACAAGCAAAGTCTGATTTGGGAAGCTGAGAAGTTTCTAAGTTCTGGTGGGTATTGACCTAAAATAAGAGCCTATCAAAGTAAATAAAAAACTCGCGAGAGTTTTAAAAAATGTATTACCATCAAGAATGCCAATAAAGGCGGTCATTAATTCATTGGGTTTTTAATTTCTCAAACTGACGAGGGTTTATTCGGATTGTTTTCTTAAAGCCTCATTGCTTGGTTGAAGAATGTTGGAGATAAGAGTGGCGAGTTGATCGAGTTCGCTCATGTTGAAAGTCTTGATAATAACAACAAAAAATAATATAGAATCTTTAAATGTTGGTTTTATAAATTCTCAAAAAATATTCCATAAATATTAATGAAAAATATATATTTCTAAAAACAGCTTATTTTAAAAAGAAAAATCAAAATTTAAATTGTGATGATAATTAAGTCTAAAAGCAAATATTTTTTTTTAAAAGCAAGGAAACAAAAGCAAAAATCAAATAGAAATTGAATTTGATCAGTACTTCATCGATCACTAATCAATAGCAATGAGGTTCTTTCTTTAATCATCAACAATTTTATCAACTTTAATTTAGCCAACTTTAGATTGTTCTAATTCAAAAGCTTGAGTCTTCAATATTTGTGAAATAGGAGAATAAATGTCACAAAATTATGTAATGACACCATCAAGTTTCATCGTATTTTGGGCAAATTTATACATTTCCTAAAATTAAATAAAATTCTACCAAATTATTTCGAGAGTCAAAGAGTAAAGCGTCATCTTTAAATGTCCAAATATGAACCATCAGTCCGAGTTTCCTGCTTTCTGTCAAAACTTATGTCATTTGATGAGTTGTGTAATCATAAATTATTGAATCTTGGAATCCAATACCTGTGGCGTATTTATTGACATCGGTTAAGTCAAATTTTGTGCTTTTCATAACTAAATAGTTGACTGGAAGTTCAGTTTTTTCTGACCAATACTTGACGCTTCCATAATCAAATGAATGCAAATAAATTGGACAGATTTTTTACGCTTTTTCAATCGTTTCAATGTTGTATTTTCTCAAAACATTTAAAATCGTCTCTCCAATTTAAAGTCCATACAAGTTTCTATACATTTGAGAGTCCTTAGCTTCAATCAAAATACCAGCTAATCTACCATCTGGATTTCTTTTTCCTTGATGTTATTTATTAAAGTTGATGACCATTTCGATTACGTCATCAAGCAATGGGAAAGTAAACTTGTAATCAAAAATACTGATTCTTCCTGGGTTTTGAGCTTGTTTGATTCCAAGTGTTTTGAGTTCTGCCAAGGTGAATGTATCAGTCCACCAGTCAGTTTTATTTGATGCTCCATACAATCTTTTTTAATATCGAGTAGCAAACTCTGGTTTGTCTTTAATGTTGGTGATTCTGGTCAAGAAAGGATCGTGCATAACCAATGGAAGTTTTTATTTGGTGTAAACGACATCAAGCTCGATAAAATCAGCTCCTTGATAGAGAGCAGCTTCGAAAGCCTCAAGTGTGTTTTCAGGAAGAATAGAAGCAAGACCTCTATGGGCGATGTTCAATGGACGTCCATCAGCTCTTGCATAAGAAGCTTTGTTTGGTAAACTGTACCCTAAGACAAGAAGAGCAAAGCAAATCAATAACACCTTCATTCAAATTAAGTAGATAATATACAATTAAGGCCAAATAAATCATAAATCATATTTGTATTGCGTTACAAATAAAGAATATTTTGTGAAAAATTAATGGTTTTTTTATAACTTATA
>Ga0102832_1001451_pt1 | contig 18294 bp, 15 predicted proteins | sample EBPBio282013_DNA_FD_88942 | JGI IMG/M metagenome (GOLD analysis project Ga0102832, IMG submission 88942) | Wastewater treatment Type I Accumulibacter community from EBPR Bioreactor in Madison, WI, USA - Reactor 2_5/28/2013_ DNA (Illumina Assembly) | ecosystem: Engineered > Bioreactor > EBPR >...
GGCGGCATGGCCAAGGCGATCGAGGCGGGCATCCCGAAGATGCGCATCGAGGAGGCCGCGGCCCGCACCCAGGCCCGGATCGACTCCGGACGGCAGCCGCTGATCGGCGTCAACAAGTACACCGTCGAGAACGATGTGCTGCCCGAGGTGCTGAAGGTCGACAACGCCAGCGTCCGCGAGCAGCAGATCGCCAAGCTGCACCGGTTGCGCGCCGAGCGCGACCAGGCGGCCACGGACGAGGCGCTGGAGCGGCTCTCCTGGGCGGCGGCCAACCCGGATTCGACCGATCCCGACCGCAACCTGCTCAAGCTGGCCATCGACGCGGCCCGGGCGCGGGCCTCGGTGGGCGAGATCTCGGACGCGCTGGAGAAGCACTTCGGGCGGTTCACCGCGAACATCCGTACCATCTCCGGTGTGTACAACGCGGAATCCGGGCAGACCGAGGGCGTCCAGCAGGCTCGTGGGCTGGTCGACGACTTCGAGAAGGCCGAGGGACGCCGTCCCCGCATCCTGGTCGCCAAGATGGGCCAGGACGGTCACGACCGCGGTCAGAAGGTGATTTCGACCGCCTTCGCCGACCTCGGGTTCACGGTGGACGTCGGACCGCTCTTCCAGACCCCGGAGGAGACCGCCCGCCAGGCGGTGGAGTCCGATGTGGACGTGGTGGGCGTCTCGTCCCTGGCGGCCGGTCACCTCACCCTGGTGCCGGCGCTGCGGGCCGAGCTCGACAAGCTCGACCGGCAGGACATGATGATCGTGGTCGGTGGCGTCATCCCGCCGCAGGACTTCGACGAGCTGTACGCCAACGGGGCCGACGCGATCTACCCGCCCGGCACGATCATCCCCGACGCGGCGATCGAGCTGCTCGCCAAGCTCCGGGAGCGCCTCGACGCGTGAGTGACGAACTAGCGCAGCCGGACGGGATCCACGGGGCAGAGCACGCCAAGGCGCCGATCTGGCTGGAGGCCGATCCGACGCCCGGACGTCAGTACGGCGACGCCCGTCCGCTGCCGCCCGATCCGGCGCGGCGGCGGCGTCCGCTGCCCGACCCGGCCGCGCTGGCCGAGTTGGTGCTCAGCGGCTCCCGGCAGGGGATCGCGCGGGCGATCACCATGGTCGAGTCGAGCCGGCCCGCCCACCACGCCGTGGCGGCTGACCTGTTGCGCATCCTGCGTCCGCATACCGGCAAGGCGGTGCGGGTCGGCATCTCGGGTGTTCCCGGGGCCGGCAAGTCGACCTTCATCGACGCACTCGGCCGGCGTCTGATCGCCGAGGGGCACAAGGTCGCGGTGCTGGCGGTCGACCCGACCTCGGCAAAGACCGGAGGCTCGATCCTGGGCGACCGAACCCGGATGGGGGAGCTCGCCCAATCCGAGCGGGCGTTCATCCGGCCCTCGCCGGCCGGCAGCCACCTCGGCGGGGTGGCCCGGACCACCCGGGAGTCGATGTTCGTCCTCGAGGCCGCTGGCTTCGATGTCGTCCTGGTCGAGACCGTGGGCGTGGGGCAGTCCGAGGTGGCGGTGGCGGGGATGGTCGACACCTTCCTGCTGCTCACCCTGGCGCGGGCCGGCGATCAGTTGCAGGGCATCAAGCGCGGCATCCTGGAGATGGCCGACGTGATCGCGGTCAACAAGGCCGACGGCGACCATGAGGGCGAGGCCCGGGTCGCGGCACGCGAGCTGGCGATCGCGATGAAGCTGATCTCGTCCGACCCCAAGGCGCCACGTCCGCCGGTGCTCACCTCGAGTTCGCTGACCGGGAAGGGCCTGGACGAGGTCTGGCAGGCGGTGCTCGATCATCGCGCGGCGCTGGAGGAGGCGGGCGAGCTGGAGGCACGCCGTGCCCGGCAGCAGCGGGAGTGGCTGTGGGCATTGGTGCGCGGCGACCTGGAGGACGCCCTGCGCACCTCACCGGCGGTGGAGGCGATGCGCGAGTCGCTGGAGGACGAGGTCGGCAGCGGCGAGCTCTCCGCGCTCGAGGCCTCGGAACAGATCCTCACCGCCTTCTACACCGAACTGGCCCGCCGCGGCTCCCACGGTCACGCCGGTTGAGCGACGCCTCCGTCCACCTCGCTCCCCGAAATTGGGCGCTCTGATCGAGTTGGAAGGGCCTGGGCCGGACTTTTCGGCGACGTGGGTGGCGGTGCCCGCTCCGCGTCAATACCCTGAGGCAAGCTGAGCGAAGGGGACGCCATGATAGGGCGCGCACTGGCGGTGGGGTTCGCACTATTGCTCCTGGCGGGCTGTGGGGCTGAGTACCCCATGCCGCCCGCCCCGACCGTCACGGTGACGAGCACCACGGACACCACCCCGCCGGCCACGCCGACCGCCGCGCCGACGACTCCGAGCGCGACTCCGTCGCCCAGCCCGACGCCGACGCCGTCCGTCAGCCCCACCCCGACTCCGAGCGCGACCCCGGCGCCCACCCCGTCTCGCAGGCCGACGCCGACCCCGTCGCCCAGCCCCACGCGTACGCCGACCCCCACTCCCCGGCCGACGCCCTCCCCGACTCCGACGCCGACACCGGAGCTGACGATCGCCGTCCCCGAGATCGAAGGCACGGCTCGCTACCGCAGCGAGCTCGGCTTCGAGGAGCCGAACTGGGGGCCCGGCAAGGTCACGCTGAGCTACCAGTGGTTGCGCGACGGCAAGGCGATCAAGAAGGCCACCGCGACCAGCTACAAGGTCGCTGCCTCCGACATCGGGCACAAGTTGCGGGTGCGCGTCACCGGCAGGAAGAAGGGCTTCGCCACGGCCACCGTCGATACCGTGTCGGTCGGCCCGGTGGCGCCCGGCAAGCTCTCGGCGAAGACCCCCACCATCACCGGCTCCGCCCGGGTGGGGCGCAAGCTCACCGCCAAGGTCGATCCCTGGGGCCCGGGCGAGGTGAAGCTCGCCTGGCAGTGGTACCGCGGTGACGCGAAGATCGCCAAGGCGACCAAGACCACGTACACGCTGACCCCGGACGATGCCGGCAAGCTCATCAAGGTTCGGGTGGTGGGCAGTGCCGAGCACTTCGACAAGGCCACCACGTACTCCGAGCCGACCGGGAAGGTCGCTGCCGGCGGGCTCGGCCCCACCCCGACCCCGCTGTACTCCGGAACGGCCCAGGTCGGGCAGAAGGTCACTGCGCTGCCCCGGGAATGGGGGCCGGGGGAGGTCGAGCTCGCCTACCAGTGGTACCGCGAGACCGCCGACGGCCAGGTGAAGATCGAGGGTGCCACGAAGGTCTCCTACGTGTTCACTCCGGCCGATCTCGGCACCCGGGCCAGGGTGCGGGTCACCGGATCGAAGCCCGGCTACGAGACGACATCGAAGTTGTCGGGCTGGACCGCGGAGGTGGCGCCCGGGACGCTCGAACCGGCCAAGCCCGTCGTCAGTGGGTTGCCGGTCAGTGGGCGGACGCTGACCGTCGACCCGGGCGAGTGGGGCCCGGGAGAGGTGGAGTTCAGCTATCGCTGGTATCGCGACGATCTAGTGCTGTCCCGGGAGATGGAGAGCACGCTGCTGTTGAGCGGGGCGGATGTCGGTCACACGATCACCGTCCGGGTGCGCGGCGAGTTGGACGGCTACGAGTCGGCGACCCTGGCCTCGTCGCCGACCGATCCGGTGCTGGCCCGCGAGCGGCGGTAGCCCGCGCCGTCCAGCTGGGCCCGGGCCGGCCCGAGGATCCGGAAGCGGACCTACCCGATCCGTGCCGAGCCGGCTGCCCCGGCCGTGACCTGAGGTGGATCCACCTCCCGCGGAGGCCGGCTCGCGGCCGATGGCCGTCGAATGACGGCGCGCCCTCCCGATGCACATCCGGGCCGGCCCGGCATCGCGGTTCCAGATCCGGGGAATGGCTTTACAGCAGGTATCCAATCGTTTAGTGTCCAGCCCATGACGAGCGAAGCGACGCGGTGGCGGGGGCGCCACCAGGGCAAGGATGCACTGCGGGAGAGCGTCTGGTCGGCGCTGGAGGCCGCGGGCGCGGTGGACGGCGATCCGCGTGGCGGCATCCCCGACTTCGACGGTGCCGATCGGGCCGCCGACATGCTGGCCGAGCAGGATTTCTGGCGCGATGCCGCGGTCGTGAAGTGCACTCCCGACGCCTGCCAGGCACCCATCCGGTTGCGGGCGCTGCAGGAGGGCAAGCTCCTCTACATGGCCTACCCGCAGATCAAGGTCTACCCCTGCTTCATCGAACTGACCGCGGAAGCGATCGCGGCCAAGGGGGTCTCCCTCGAAGAGGCCTCCACGATGGACGGGGCGATCGCCTACGGCCGTCCCGTGCCGTTCGAGGAGATGCGGCATATCGACCTGGTGAACGTCGGCTCGGTTGCCGTCACGATCGCCGGCGGCCGCACCGGAAAGGGTGCCGGGTTCGCCGACATCGAGCTCGCGCTGCTGCGTGACGCAGGCGTCGTGGATTCGTCCACCGTCATCGCCTCGACCGTGCATCCGCTGAGCATCGTCCCCGACGAGGATCTGCCCATGACCCCCACCGATTCCACGATCGACTGGGTGGTGACCGAGGAAGGCGCGTACCGCACCACCAGCCCGCGCGTCGAGGTGCAGGGAATCGACTGGGACCTCGTCCAGCCCGACCAGCTCCAGACGATTCCGATCCTCGCCCAGCTCGCCGCTGCTCGCGCAACCGGCGCCTGACCACAGCGGTTCCACGCCCGCACCACAAGGAGAGAAATGAAGAAGAGATCCCTGCTAGCGGGCGCGGTCATCGCCGCGGCCGCTCTCCTGCTGAGCGCCTGCAGCCCCGGTGGCAGCAGCACCCCGGGAGAGAGCACCCAGCCCCCGGCCGGCGAAGCCGGCCTCAACATCAAGTACGTCATCAACGGCACCCTGGGTGACAAGTCGTTCATCGACTCCGCCTACCGCGGGCTCTCCGAGGCCGCCGACACGCTGGGCTACACCGTCAAGACGGTGGAGCTCGGCTACGACGAGAGCACCTGGGAATCCGGTCTGGCCGATGCGGCCGCGGGCGACGACTACGACATCCTGGTCGCCGGCTCGTACAGCATGTCCGACTACATCGGCCGAGTGGCGCCGCAGTACCCCGACAAGAAGTTCTGGGTCTACGACGCCCCGCCGGACTACTCCGGCAAGGTCGGCTGCTCGAACGCCTGTGAGAACGTCTACTCGGTGACCTTCAAGCAGAACGAGGGCTCCTACCTCGTCGGCTACCTGGTCCAGCTCCAGCTGGCTGCCAGCGCGCTGCCCGGCGCCGAGGGCCTCACCAAGGCCGGCATCGTCGGTGGACAGGACATCCCGGTGATCAACGACTTCATCGCCGGGTTCAAGAACGGCTTCGCCGACGCCGGAGGCAATGCCGCCGATGTCATCGTGCAGTACGTCGGTGGTGACAAGGCATTCAACGACCCCGCGCGCGGCAAGGAGATCGCCGCGGCGATGTTCGAGCAGGGCGCCGGTGTCGTCTGGGGCGTCGCGGGCGGTTCCGGAGCCGGTGTCATGGAGGCGGCCGCGGGTGCCGGCCGCTACTCGGTCGGCGTCGACTCCGACCAGTACCAGACGATCGAGGACGAGACGCTGCGCGACACCATCCTCACCTCGATGGTGAAGAACGTGGACGCGGCGCTGCTGCGCGCGGCGCAGCTCCACAAGGAGGGCACCCTGGTCTACGGCGCCGCCGAGAACGTGGGCATCGCCGAGAACGGCGTGGCGCTCGCGACGGACAATGCGAACTTCGAGAAGCTCGTGTCCGCCGACATCGCCGCGAAGGTGGAAGCTGCGGCGGCGGAGGTCAAGTCCGGCGCTGTGAAGGTCGATACCGCGTTCTGACGTGGCTCGATTCGCTCAGACCGGTTCGGCGGCGCCCAGCGCGGGTGCCGCCGAACCGGCGACTCCAGCGGTGCGCTTCGAGCGCATCCGCAAGGAGTACCCCAACGGGGTTGTCGCCTGTGAGTCGATCTCCTTCGAGATCCAGCCCGGCACCGTCCACGCCATCATCGGGGAGAACGGCGCAGGCAAGTCCACCTTGATGAAGGTGCTCTACGGCATGGAGCAGCCCAGCTCCGGCCAGATCCTCTTCGACGGCCAAGCCGTCACGATTCCCTCCCCGCAGTCGGCCATCGACCACGGCATCGGGATGGTCCACCAGGCCTTCATGACCGTCGGCACCTTCACGATCACCCAGAACATCACCCTCGGTGCCGAGCCCCAGCGACGGGGCTTCGTCGACAGCCGGCGGGCGGTCGCCGAGGTGGACGAACTCGCGCGGCGCTTCCAGCTCGACATCGACCCGCTCGCCCGCGCCCAGGACGTCTCGGTCGGGATGTTGCAGCGCGCCGAGATTCTGAAGGCCCTCTACCGAGGGGCCCGCATCCTCATCCTCGACGAGCCCACCGCCGTGCTGACGCCGCAGGAGACCATCGAGCTGTTCCGCGCGCTGCGCGGCTTCGCGGCCTCCGGCCGCACCGTCATCTTCATCTCGCACAAACTCCGCGAGGTGCTGGAGATCGCCGACGAGATCACCGTGATGCGCGGCGGGCACCTGGTGGGACAGACCACTCCCGAGGCCACCGACGAGGTGGCGCTCGCCGGCCTCATGGTGGGGCGATCCATCGCCATCGCCGATCGGCACCCGGCCGCCGCCGCGGGCGAGGTCGCCCTCGAGGTGGCCGGGCTGAGCTGCCTCAACGACCTGGAACGCCCCGCCTGCACCGAGGTTGACCTGGAGGTCCGGGCCGGCGAGATCGTCGGCATCGTGGGCGTCGAGGGCAACGGCCAGACCGAGCTCGTCGAGGTCATCGCCGGCCTGCGCGCGCCCACCGGCGGAGAGATCCACCTGCACGGCGACGTCATCACCCAGGCCAGCGTCCGGTCCCGCCGGGCAGCCGGGCTGCACCACATCCCCGAAGACCGTATGAAGAACGGGGTCGCGCTGCCGGAGTCGATCGAGGACAACCTGATAGTCGACCGCTACACCGGTTCGACCGTCCGGCGTCACGGGCTGCTCAGCCCGAAACGCATCGGGCGGTTCGCCGAGGAGCTCATCTCGCGATTCGGCGTTCGCGCGGCCGACAGCAAGGTGCCGGCCGGCTCACTCTCCGGCGGCAACATTCAGAAGCTGATCGTCGCGCGCGAACTCGGCGATCAGCCGCTGGTGCTGCTCGCCTCGCAACCCACGCGGGGTGTCGACATCGGGGCGATGGAGTTCATCTACGCCGAGCTGCGCGAGGCACGGGACGCCGGCTGCGCGGTGCTGCTGGTCTCGGCCGACCTCGGCGAGGCGCTGACGCTTTCTGATCGCATCGCGGTCATCCGCAACGGGCGGGTCGTGGCCCGCTTCGACGACGTCGCCGCGGTGACGGAGGAGGACCTCGGACGGCACATGCTCGGTGCCGCCGAGAGCAAGGAGCCGGCATGACCGCCACCGAATCCGCTGCTGTCGCGCCGCCGGTGCCCGGCGACGATCGCGAGGCCGCCCGCGCCCGGGTGCACCGGCAGCGGCGCAGCGACCTGGTCGCCGCCTTCGTGGCGATGATCGTCACGATCGTGATCGCCCTGGCGATCGGCTTCGTCATCCTGCTCATCGTCGGGAAGGACGCCGTCGCGGCCTACGAATGGCTGCTCACCGGCCCGTTCTCCCGCACCACCCGGATCGGGCGGGTCCTGATCGACACCACCACGCTGACGATCCTCGGCCTCTCGGTCGCGATCCCGTTCCGCGCCGGGCTGATGAGCCTGGGCGCCGAGGGCCAGCTCTACATGGGAGCGCTGACCGCCGCGGTCGTCGGCCTGGCCTTCCCGCTCCCGCCCGGGCTCGGCATCCTCGTCCCCGCGCTGGCGGCGATGGTCGCCGGGGCGATCGTGGGCTTCGTCCCCGGGTGGATGAAGGCGCAGTTCGGCGCGAACGAACTGGTGTCGAGCCTCATGCTCAACACCGTCCTGGTGCGCATCTACGGCTACATCCTCACCGAATACCTCACCGAGGAAGGCTCCACCAGCGTCGCCTCGGCGTACCTGCCGAACGAGTCGCTCATCCCCACCTTCACCCAGCTGACCGGCGTCAGCTTCGACCAGGCCAACCTGGCCGTCGTGCTCGTGCCGATCCTGGCGGTCGCCGTCTGGCTGATCCTGCAGCGCACGAGCCTGGGCTACGAGGTACGGATGACCGGCAGCAACCGGCTGTTTGCGGCCTACGGCGGCATCTCCTCGCGCCGGGTGATCATCCTGTCGTTCATCATCAGCGGTGCGATCGCGGGCATCGCGGGCGCCCACCTGGTGCAGGGCGTGAACGGCCGGGCGCTGCTCACCCTCTCGGTCGGCACCGGATTCACCGGCATCATGATCGCGATCCTCGCGCGGAACAACCCGATCGTGATCCCGTTCGCCGCCTTCTTCTACAGTTATCTCAAGATCGGTGGGGACGTCATGGAGCAGGAGCTCTCCGTCGGCACCGAGATCGTCAACGTGATCCTGGCGCTGATCGTGCTGCTCGTCACCTCCCAATTCGTGATGAGCCTGGTGAAACGCAGACGACTCTCCCGACTCGAGGCGAAGGGCCAGCCATGATCTGGGACGCACTGTTCTCGACCCTGTTCCTCGCCGCCGTGCTGCGGGTGGCGACGCCGCTGCTGCTGGCCGCGATGGGCGGTCTCATCTCGGAGACGGCCGGCGTCCCCAACATCACGCTGGAGGGCTCGATGCTGAGCGGCGCCTGCGCGGGAGCGCTGGTCGGCGGCTTCACCGGCAACCCCTGGCTGGGACTGATCGCAGCGATCGTCGGCGGCGCGATCATCGGGATCCTGCTCGGCGTGCTGCACCTGGAGTTCGGCGCGGACCCGATCATCGTGGGCATCGGCCTCAATCTGCTCGTGGCCGGTTTCACCACCTTCATCGTGTTCTCGCTGCTCGGCGACAAGTCTGGAACCTCCAGCCTGGGACGCAACCTGCTACCGACCATCGAACCCGGGCCGCTGGCGGGCATTCCCTTCCTCGGTGACGTGCTGCTCGGCCAGCACATCCTCACCTACGTGGCCTTCCTGGTCTGGGCAGCGGTCGCGCTGTTGCTGGCGCGGGCCACCTTCGGGGTCCACCTCCGGGCGATCGGGCAGAACCCGCTCGCCGCGGCCACCGCCGGCATCAGCGTCAAGCGGCTGCAGTACGCGGCCGTGATCATCTGCGGCAGCCTGGCGGGAACGGCCGGCGCCTTCCTGTCGATGGGCTACGTGTCGAGCTTCATCCGCGACATGACGGCGGGCCGCGGCTTCATCGCCCTCGCCGCGATCTTCCTCGGCGGCATGCGGCCGCTGGGCGTCGGTTTCGCCGCGCTCGCCTTCGGCTTCTTCGAGGCGCTCTCGATCCGGCTGGGCAACCTCGACGTCCCCAGCCAGCTCGTCCAGACGATTCCCTACATCGCCACCCTCATCGGCCTGGGACTGTTCGCCTGGCGCGAGACGACCCGAAGACGTCGCGGATCCGGAGCCACCGGGCAGAGACGACGGCCGGTCACCCCGGGAGCCGACCCGGCCTGAAGCCGGCCCTCACGCCAGATCGGCGTACCGGCCGCAGCCGCAGCTGTCCCGCAGAACGAGTTCGCAGTCGAACACCCGATCGCCGTCGCCATCGCCGTCCAGCAGCAGCGAGACGGCCGCTTCGCCCATCGCGGCGAAGGGCTCAGCGACCGTCGAGAGCTCGGGAACGCTGGTGCGCGTCTCGCGCACGCCGTCCATGGAGATGACCGCCACGTCACCCGGCACGTCGATCCGCAGCGCGGCGAGGGCGTGCAGGGCGCCGAAGGCGAGTTCGTCGGTGGTGACCACCAGGCCGCGTGGCACGGCCGCGCCGCCCTCAAGCGCGGTCATGACCGCACGCGAGGCCGCCTGCCGGTCGTAGCCGTCGGTGCGCCACAGCGAGGGCTCGATGCCCGCCGCTTCGACGGCGTCGCGAAAGCCCCGCATCCGCATTCCCACCGGACCGTCGTCGTCGGCGTGGGTGAGCAGGGCGAGCTCGGTGTGTCCGTGTCCCAGCAGATGCTCGGTCGCGCGCCGCGCCCACTCCCGGTCGGCGATCGTCACCAGCGGCCCGCTCAGCCCGGCCGGCCGGTGATGGAGGAAGACCGCGGGCACCGGCGAACTCTCCAGAACCGCGCGCAGGTCGCGCGACTCACCAAGCCCGACGAGGATCACGCCCGCCGCCTCCTCGTCGACCAGGCCCTCCAGCAGCGCGGCCTCCTGGTCGGGGTTGAAGCCGGAACTGCCGGTGAGCGTCAGGTAGCCCCGGCGCATGGCGGAGGCCTGGATCTCGTCGGCGAAGGCGACATAGAACGGATCCGCGGTGGCGGGGACGACCAGCCCGATGAAGCGCTGGCTGCGTACCCGCAGGGCGCGCGCGGCGCGATTGGGGCGGTAGTCGAGCTGGGCGATAGCGGCGCGCACCCGCTCCCGGGTCGCTGGTGCGACCGGCCGGTTGGTTCCGTTGACGACGTAGCTGACGACGGTCGTCGACGTCCCCGCGATCCGGGCGACGTCGGCCAGGGTCGGGCGTCTCGCGGGACGCGGATCCACCTGTGCTCCCTTCGGCCGGCGTCAGTGGCGCTGCACCCAGGCTAGGGCATGTCGGGTGGCGCGGTGCCGTGGCGGGCCAGCCGCGCCCGATCCTCGTTCTACACTGAACTGGCCCGCCGGGGACGGCCGCGACGGCCCGATCCTCGCCGTAGTCGCGGGCGCCTGTCTCGGAGGGGTTTGACATGGGGATCGACGCGGACGTCCTGGTAGCGATGCCGAAGGTGGCGCTGCACGACCACCTGGACGGCGGGTTGCGGGCCGGCACGGTTTGGGAGCTGGCGACCGAGATCGGTCACGAACTGCCCGTCGGCGATGCCGACTCCCTGGCGCAGTGGTTCTTCGAGGCTGCCGATTCCGGCTCGCTGGTGCGCTATCTGGAGACCTTCGACCACACCATCGCGGTGATGCAGACCTACCCGCAGCTCAAGCGGGTGGCCCAGGAGTGGGTGGAGGATCTGGCCGCCGACGGCGTGGTCTACGGGGAGGCCCGGTGGGCCCCCGAGCAGCACCTGCGAAGCGGGCTCTCGATGGCCCTGGCGATCGAGGCCGTTCGCGACGGCCTTGCCGAGGGGATGGCTGCCGCCGCTGCCGCCGGGCGTCCGATCGTGGCCCGCCAGCTCGTCACCTCGATGCGCCATGCCACCCCGACGCCGGATGTGGCTGAGCTGGCGGTCGCCTATCGCCACGACTCGGTGTACTCCTCGCTTCGCTCGTCCGCACCTTCCTTGCCTTCGGAAGAGCTCAAGCAAGCTTGGCTCTTCGCTCAGGCTGCGTCGGTGGCGGGCTTCGACATCGCCGGGGCCGAGGACGGCTTCCCGCCCAGCCGCTTCGCCGCGGTCTTCGAGTACCTGCGCCGGCACAACGTGCAGTTCACCATCCACGCCGGCGAGGCGTTCGGGCCGGCGTCCATCTGGGAGGCCGTTCAGCTCTGCGGCGCCTCCCGGATCGGGCACGGCGTCCGGCTGGTCGAGGACATCACCGGTGGCCCGGGGGAGTGGGTGCTGGGCGACCTGGCCAACTACGTGCTCGACCGGCGGATCGCGCTGGAGATCTGCCCCTCCTCCAACCTGCAGACCGGAATCGCCGACACCGTGGCCGAGCACCCCTTCGGGTTGCTGGCCGAACTCGGCTTCCGGGTAACCGTCAGCTGCGACAACCGGCTGATGAGCCGGACGACGCTGAGCCGCGAGTTCGGCCTATTGGCCGACGCCTTCGGCTACGACCTGACCGATCTGCGCCGGTTCACCCTGAACGCCGCCCGTAGCGCCTTCCACCCCTATCGGCAGCGCGAGGCGCTGATCCGGGACGTGATCCTGCCCGGCTTCGCTGCCCTCGGCCTGCCGACGGACGCCCCCTGGTGAGAACCCGGTCAGGGCGTCTGGGCGTGGGAATGACGGCGTAGACCGCGCAGGAAGGCGCGGCCTCCCCGATCCCCAAGGTGCCCGCGATCGTTCACTGAGGCGTCAACTCCCGTTGCTCGGGTGGTGAGGCGGGCTGCCTAGCGTCGGAGCATGACGTCCGAACGCCTCCCCCCGAGGGTCGCGGTACTCGCCGACAGCGACAGTCGCTGGAAGTGGGGCATGCTCACAGCCGGCCTGCTGGCGCCCCCGGCGGATATCGACTCCTACCAACTGGATCGGCTGAATCCCCCCAGCCGACGCCAGCTCGCCGAGGCAGGAGTGGACATCGAGGCGCTGACGACGCTGCGGATGGGCGACCTCGCAGCGGTTCTCACCGAGCGTCCACCGGATGTCCTGATCCTCGCGCTGCCGGGCGGCGGCACCATCGCCGCCCGGCACGCGCTGGCCGCTCGCTGGTCTTCGGACCTGCGGCGGCCGCTGTTGGTCACCGGTTACGTGGGCGTGGTCTACGAGAAGCTGGTCGAGGGAGCCCTGGCGCGCGCCGGCTCGGACATCGTGCTGGCCAACAGCGGCCACGACGCCGCCCGGTTCCGTCGGCTCTACCGCGACCTGGGGCTTGATCCCGACCCGGTCGTCGAGGCCGGGCTGCCGTTCCTGCGCGGCCCCGAGGCGCCGCGCGCGGGCCGCCGATTCACGGTCACCTTCGCCGGCCAGCCCGGCGTCCCCGCCGGCGAGGCCGACCGCACCTATCTGGTCGACCGGCTGATCCGGCATGCCTGGCTGCACCCGGAACGCGTGGTCAACATCAAGCTGCGCAGCATGCCCGGAGAACGGGTCACCCACGCCGAGCCCTACCCCTACCCGGCGATCCTGCGCCGGGCGCCCGGCCCGCTGCCGGAGAACATCCGGATCACGCTGGGCGACATGGGCGAGGCGCTGCGGGCCACCGATCTGCTGGTCACCGTCTCGTCCACCGCCGCCCTGGAGGCGATGAACGCCAGCGTCCCCACCGTCCTGCTGACCGACTTCGGGGTGCGCGAGCAACTCGGCAACGCCCATTTCGCCGGATCGGGGTGCCTGGCCAGCTTCGATGAAGTGGACGCGGGGGTCGCACCGCTGGTCGATCCGGACTGGGCGGCGGAGCACGGCGTCGATCCGCTCGGGCCGGAGCAGTTCGTGGCCCGGGTCTCGGCCCTGCTGGCAGCCGAGCCGCCACCGCTGCGGCCGTACTACACCATGGCGCGCAGCCCGGCCTATCTGAGCCGGTTGCTCGCCTCCTACGGGCTCGGCCCGGACGGCCGCCCGGCGACCGCCTGGAACGGATCCACCGTCCGGCTGGCTCGCCGGGCGCTCCGCTCCACCGCCCGCACCCTCTACCGGACCGGCACCCACGTCGTGGCGCCGGCACTACGAAAGCTGGCCTCGCTGTGACCCCCGATCCCCTGCCCAGCGATGTCCGCCCCGAGGTGGTGGCCGTGATCCCCGCCCGGGGCGGCTCCAAGGGTGTCCCGGGGAAGAACCTCGCCGCCGTGGGCGGGGTACCGCTGGTCGTCCGCGCCGTCAGGGCCTGTCTGGCCGCCACCCGGCTGACCGCCGTGGTGGTCTCGACCGACGACCAGTCGATCGCGGACGCCTCCCGGCAGGCGGGAGCAGTGGTGGTCACCCGGCCGCCGGAGATCTCCGGCGACACAGCCGGCAGCGAGGAGGCGGTCGCCCACGCGCTGGACGTCCTCTACGGAAGTAGAGTCGATCGGGTGGACGTGGTGGTGCTCGTTCAATGCACCAGCCCCTTCACCACCCCCACCGAGATCGACGAGGTGGTGCAGGCCGTGCTGGCTGGCGCGGATTCCGCGTTCACCGCCGCCCGGTTCCATGGCTTCCTCTGGCGGCCCGAGCCCGACGGGGCAGTGGCGGTCAACCACCACCACAAACGCCGGGCCCGCCGCCAGGAGCGTCCGGTCGAACTGCTCGAGACCGGCGCTGCCTACGCCATGCGCGGTGCCGGCTTCCTGGCCAAGCAGCGCCGGTTCTTCGGGACCATCCAGGCGGTGGAGACTCCCGCCGAGCGAGTGCTGGAGATCGACGAACCCGGTGATCTGGAACGGGCCAGGATGCTCGCGCCGTCGCTGAGCAGCGGCTGGTCGACGCTCCCCGGCCGTCACGACGTGGACGCCGTGGTGCTCGACTTCGACGGCACCCAGACCGACGACCGGGTCTGGCTCTCCGCCGACGGCAGCGAGCAGGTGGCGGTGCACCGCGGCGACGGTATGGGCGTCGCCGCGCTGCGCCGCGCCGGGATCGAGGTTCTGATCCTCTCCACGGAGACCGACCCGGTGGTCTCGGCCCGGGCCGGGAAGCTGGGTGTCGAATGCCGGCAGGGCATCGCCGGCAAGGGCGCGGCGCTCACCGCCTGGTGCACCGAGAAGGGGATCGACCCCCGCCGCGTCCTCTACCTGGGCAACGACGTGAACGACCTGCCCGGCTTCGCCGAGGTCGGCTGGCCGGTGGCGGTGGCCTCGGCCCATCCTCCGGTGCGGGCAGCCGCCCGCGCCGTCACCACCGCGCCCGGCGGGCACGGTGCCGTCCGCGAGATCGCCTCGTGGATTCTCGGAAAGGATCTGTGATGACCGCAGACTTCAACCCCCGCCTGCGCCGGCTCGGTGATCGCCTGGTCGGCCCGGGACAGCCGGTCTACCTGATCGGCGAGATCGGTATCAACCACAACGGCGAGTTGGCCAACGCGCTGGCGCTGATCGACGTCGCCGTCGAAGCCGGCCTGGACGCCGTGAAGTTCCAGAAGCGGACCCCCGAGGTCTGCACCCCCCGCGACCAGTGGGAGATCGAGCGGGACACCCCGTGGGGCCGGATGACCTACATCGACTACCGGCACCGGGTCGAGTTCGGCGTGGCGGAGTACCGCGCCATCGACGAGTACGCCCGTGCCAGGGGCATCGACTGGTTCGCCTCCCCCTGGGACGTCGAGAGTGTCGAGTTCCTGTCGCAGTTCGACCTGCCCGCCCACAAGGTCGCCTCGGCCAGCCTGACCGACGACCAACTGCTGCGGGCGCTGCGGGCGACCGGCCGCACGATCGTCCTCTCCACCGGGATGTCGACGCCGGAGCAGATCCGGCACGCCGTCGAGGTGCTGGGCAGCCGCAACACCGTGCTGCTCCACGCCACCAGCACCTACCCGGCACCCCCGGAGGAACTCAACCTGCGGATGATCGACACCCTGATGGCCGAGTACCCGAATGTGCCGGTCGGCTACTCCGGCCACGAGACCGGGCTGCAGACCACTGTCGCGGCGGTGGCCCGCGGCGCGGTGATGGTCGAGCGCCACATCACGCTGGACCGGGCGATGTGGGGCTCGGATCAGGCGGCCTCGGTGGAGCCGGCCGGGCTGACCCGCCTGGTACGGGACATCCGGGTGATCGAGCAGTCGCTCGGGGACGGCGTCAAGCAGGTCTACCCCGGCGAGCTGGCGGCCATGCGCAAGCTGCGCCGGGTGGCCGGAGTGGTGGCCGACGCGGCCCAGGGCGCGGTCGCGTGACCACTCTCGCCCTGGTCGAGAGCCCGGTCCAGCTGCTGCACGTCATCGAGTGGTGCCATGCGACCGGCTCAGCCGATCGGACCAGCGTCTCCGTCCTGGCGCCGCGCGACGCCACCAGCCGCCGGCAGCTGCGGACGATGCTGGGCTACGCCGGCGAGGAGGGGATCGGCACCCGGTGGCACGACCCGCGCCAGGGCGCCGGCGGCCTGCTCCGAACGATCGCGTCCCTGCGTCCCTCGATCGCGGCGGCCGACCGGCTGGTGGTGGGGGATCCGTTCTCGGGTCTGCTGCAGCTGCTGCTGCCGGCCTATCGCGGCCGCGGGCTGGTGGTCGTGGACGACGGCACCGCGACCATGGAGTTCGCCTCGCGGGTGATCGACGGCAGGCCACTGGCTCGCTGGGACGCCCCGCCCGGGCTGGTGGCGCGGTTGCGCCGTCCGGTGGCGGCGCGGGCCCGCCGGATCCTGACCCCCGCGCCGGGCGCCCCGGTGACGCTGTTCACCGTGATGCCGGCGAACCGGGCGGCGGGCCTGGCGATCCACCCGAACCGGTACGACTGGCTCAGGCGGCGGTTCGGCCGTCCCCAGGTGCTGCCGGGCACCGACATCATCGGTACCTCACTGGTGGAATCGGGAGTGGTGGACGCCGCCGCCTACCTGGACCAGATGGCCGCCCTGGCCACCGGCTCGGCTGGACGGTACTACGCCCATCGCCGCGAGGACGACGACAAGCTGCGCCGGATCGCGGCGCGCACCGGGCTGCAGGTGGTGCGGCCCGACGTCCCGCTCGAGATCGAGTTGCGCCGCGGGCCGGTCGCCGAACGGGTGATCGGGTTCCCCTCGTCGGTCGGCTACACGCTCCCGGTGGTGCTGGCCTCGGTCGGCACCACGGTGCGGCTGATCACGGTGAAACCGTCCTGGCTGCAACCCGGCATCGCCGCCGGGGCGCAGGAGTTCCTCACCACGATCGTGGCGAATCAGGTCAGCGCGGCACGAATGCCGGCAGCCCGCCGTTGAAGACGAGGTTGTAGCCCAGGCCGTGGGCGACGATGTAGCTGAGCCCCAGCAGCACCACCAGCACCACCAGTGCGAAGACCGCGATGCCGATCACCCGGCCCACCGGGTGCGGCGGCGGCAGGGTGCCTTCGTCGTGGTTGGTGGCCTCTCCGCCGGTTCCCCAGGCCATCGCCCGCACTCCGAAGGAGAACAGGGCGGGCAGCCCGGCGCCCAGCACCACGCCGATCAGGAGAATCCGCCACGCCGCATCCAGGGCGGCCACGATCTGGTTCACTGGGTCACCTCCTGGGAGACGGGCACGTCATCGGAGGTCTGCGCGATACCCTCGGCTTCCCACTCGTCGTTGACGTTGTGGCGGCCGATCGGATCCCGCCGGGAGTGCAGCCACATCCACAGCCAGCCGGCGACCATCAGGACGAAGACCACCACGGCGCCGGTAGCGCCGCCGAACAGGTTCCCGATCCACCACATCACCGCGCCCACCAGGGCGGCGGCCGGCAAGGTGGTCAGCCAGGCCAGCCCCATCCGTCCGGCGACTCCCCAGCGCACCTCGGCTCCCTTGCGCCCGAGCCCGGAGCCCAGGATCGAGCCGGTTGCGACGTGGGTGGTCGACAGCGGGAAGCCCAGCTGGCTGGAGGTCAGGATGACCGCCGCGGAGGAGCTCTCGGCTGCCATGCCCTGTGGCGAGGAGATCTCGATCAGGCCCTTGCCCATGGTGCGGATGATCCGCCAGCCACCGAGATAGGTGCCGGACGCGATCGCGACGGCGCAGGCCACCTTCACCCAGAACGGGATCTGGTGGGTGTCGGTCCAGGTGCCGGTGGCCAGCAGACCCAGGGTGATCACGCCCATCGTCTTCTGGGCGTCGTTTGTGCCGTGGGAGAGCGAGAGCAGGGAGGCCGTGCCGATCTGTCCCCAGCGGAAGCCGGTCTCCTGGTAGCGCTGGTTCACGCCCTGGGTGATCTTGAACACCAGCTTGGTGCCGATCATCGCCACGATGATGGCGATCGCCGGTGAGACCAGCCCCGGCAGGATCACCTTCCCGACGACGCCGTCGAGGTGGTAGCCCTCACCGGTCCACTTCACGCCGCCGAAGCCGAGCCCGGCGATCGTGGCCCCGATCAGGCCGCCGAAGAGAGCATGCGACGAGCTGGAGGGCAGCCCCCACAACCAGGTCAGGATGTTCCAGATGATCGCCCCGGCCAGACCCGCCATCAGGATGAGCAGCAGCGCGCCGCCGCCGTCTCCCATGACTTCCGGAATCGGGGTGCCGTCCGGGTTCTGAATCCGGATCACCGCATTGGTGACGGTGATGGCTACCTCGACCGAGAGGAACGCTCCGACCAGATTGAGGATGGCGCACAGCGTGACGGCGCCTTTGGGAGTAAGGGCCTTGGTGGCGATCGACGTGGCCATGGCATTCGCGGTGTCGTGAAAACCATTGGTGAAGTCGAAAGCCAGAGCCGTGACGACGACGAGCGCCAAGAGTAGAAACTCGGGGGACACCAGGGACACACATTCATGGTAGAGCCGATTGCCCGATCCGGAAAACGAACGATGAACAACAGGCTAAATCTGCTAGTGAGAGCGGACTCTCCGGCAGCGACGCATTACTGAGGGGAGGCGATGAGGGGCACCGGAGGGAGGAGTGGGCCACCCGCCATCCCCTAAGATGTCGCCCATGGCGTCTTCCATCCTGACCGCGGTTGCCTGGCCCTATGCCAACGGCCCGCGCCACATCGGGCACGTGTCCGGCTTCGGCGTACCTTCCGATGTGTTCTCCCGCTATATGCGGATGGCAGGCAACGACGTCCTGATGGTCTCCGGTACGGACGAGCACGG
>Ga0102832_1001452_pt1 | contig 18271 bp, 18 predicted proteins | sample EBPBio282013_DNA_FD_88942 | JGI IMG/M metagenome (GOLD analysis project Ga0102832, IMG submission 88942) | Wastewater treatment Type I Accumulibacter community from EBPR Bioreactor in Madison, WI, USA - Reactor 2_5/28/2013_ DNA (Illumina Assembly) | ecosystem: Engineered > Bioreactor > EBPR >...
GCGCGCGGGAACTCGACGTCGACGACGGCGCCGATGATCTGAACGATCTTGCCCTGACTCATTGCTGCATTCCTCTAGAAGAATTCTGTGTGGTTGCGCGCGTCAAACCGCCGCCGCGCCGCCGACGATCTCGGAGATTTCCTGGGTGATCGCCGCCTGCCGGGCCTTGTTGTAGACCAGGTTCAGGGTGCCGATCAGCTTGGTGGCGTTGTCGCTGGCGGACTTCATCGCGACCATGCGCGCGGCATGCTCGGAGGCCACGTTCTCCAGCACCGCCTGGTACACCAGCGACTCGATGTAGCGGCTGATCACGTGGTCCAGCACCGTGGCCGCGTCGGGTTCGTAGATGTAGTCCCAGTCATGGCTCGGCACCCCGGTCTGCGCCGCCGGCAGCGGCAGCAGCTGGTCGAAGGTGGCCTTCTGGCTCATCGTGTTGACGAAGTGGTTGTAGACCACGAACACCTTGTCGACCTTGCCCTCGGTGTAGGCGTCGAGCATGACCTTGATCACGCCGACCAGGTCGTCCAGGTGCGGCAGGTCGCCCAGGTGCGAGACCGAGCCGACCATGTTCACCTTGATCCGGCGGAAGAAGGCCGAGGCCTTCTGGCCGATGGTGACCATGTCCACTTCCACGCCCTGCTCGTTGAACTGGCGGATCTCGCCGAGCAGCTTGCGGAACAGGTTGTTGTTGAGGCCGCCGGCCAGGCCGCGATCGGAAGAGATCACGATGTAGCCGACTCGCGCGACCGTGTCGCGCTGGACCAGGAACGGGTGCTGGTAATCGGTGTTGGCCTGGGCCAGGTGGCCGATCACCTGCTTCATCGCGTGCGCATACGGGCGCGAGGTCCGCATCCGGTCCTGCGCCTTGCGGATCTTGGAGGCCGAGACCATCTCCAGCGCGCGAGTCACCTTGCGGGTGTTCTGCACGCTCTTGATCTTGGTTTTGATTTCACGTCCGCCGGCCATGATCGTTCCCTTCGCTTACCAGATGCCGGTCTGCTTGAACTCGGCGATGCCGCTCTTGAACGCCGCCTCGATCTCGTCGTTCCAGGCGCCGGTCTTGTTGATCTGCTCCAGCAGCGCGCCCTGGGTATTGGCGAAGTGCGCGTGCAGGCCCTCCTCGAAGGCGCCGATCTTGGCCACCGGCACGTCGTCCAGGTAGCCCTCGTTGACCGCGTAGATCGACAGCGCCTGGTTGGCGATGGACATCGGCAGGTACTGCTTCTGCTTCATCAGCTCGGTGACGCGCTGGCCGCGCTCGAGCTGCTTGCGGGTGGCTTCATCCAGGTCCGAGGCGAACTGCGCGAACGCCGCCAGCTCGCGGTACTGGGCCAGCGAGATGCGGATGCCGCCCGACAGCTTCTTGATGATCTTGGTCTGGGCCGCGCCGCCCACGCGCGACACCGAGATGCCGGCATTCACGGCCGGACGGATGCCGGCGTTGAACAAGTCGGTTTCCAGGAAGATCTGGCCGTCGGTGATCGAGATCACGTTGGTCGGAACGAACGCGGACACGTCGCCGGCCTGGGTCTCGATGATCGGCAGCGCGGTCAGCGAGCCGGTCTGGCCCTTGACCTTGCCCTCGGTGAACTTCTCCACGTACTCCTCGGACACGCGCGCGGCGCGCTCGAGCAGGCGGCTGTGCAGGTAGAACACGTCGCCCGGGTAGGCTTCGCGGCCCGGCGGGCGGCGCAGCAGCAGCGAGATCTGGCGGTAGGCCACGGCCTGCTTGGACAGGTCGTCGTAGACGATCAGCGCGTCTTCGCCGCGGTCCATGAAGTACTCGCCCATGGTGCAACCCGAGTACGCCGAGATGTACTGCATCGCGGCCGATTCGGAGGCGGTGGCGGCCACGACGATGGTGTGGGCCAGCGCGCCGTTCTCCTCCAGCTTGCGCACGATGTTCGCCACGGTCGAGGCCTTCTGGCCGATCGCCACGTACACGCACTTGATGCCGGTGCCCTTCTGGTTGATCACCGCGTCGATCGCCATCGCGGTCTTGCCGGTCTGGCGGTCGCCGATGATCAGCTCGCGCTGGCCGCGGCCGATCGGGATCATCGCGTCGACGGTCTTGTAGCCGGTCTGCACCGGCTGGTCGACCGACTTGCGCCAGATCACGCCCGGGGCCACGCGCTCGACCGGCGCGGTCTGCGCGGCGGCGATCGGGCCCTTGCCGTCGATCGGCTCGCCCAGCGCGTTGACCACGCGGCCGAGCAGCTCGCGGCCGACCGGCACCTCGAGGATGCGGCCGGTGGTCTTGGCCACGTCGCCCTCGCGCAGGTGCTCGTAGTCGCCCAGGACCACGGCGCCGACCGAGTCGCGCTCCAGGTTCAGGGCCAGCGCGAACGTATTGCCGGGCAGCTCGATCATTTCGCCCTGCATCACGTCGGCCAGGCCGAAGATGCGCACGATGCCGTCCGACACCGAGGTCACGGTGCCTTCGTTGCGGGCCTCGGCCGAGAGCTTGACCTGCTCGATGCGGGTCTTGATCAGGTCGCTGATTTCGGAGGGGTTGAGCGTGGTAGCCATTTTGGTTTCCTTGGAGTCGCGCGCCTGGCGTGGCTTGCGACCTGAAAAGTGGACTGTTCCGTGCCGGTGGGCGCGCCGGTCAGCCGGCCAGCGCCGTCTGCAGGCGCTCGAGCTTGCCCTTGAGCGAACCGTCGATCACCACGTCGCCGGCATCGATCACCGCGCCGCCGATCAGGTTGGCGTCCACGGCGGTTTCCAGCTCGACCTCGCGGCCGAAGCGGCGCTTGAGCGCGGCCCGCAGCTGCTCGACCTCGTCGGCCGACAGCGCGGTGGCGGAAGTGACCGTGGCCCGGACCACGCGCTGGTCCTCGGCGCGCAGCTGCTCGAACAGCCCGGCGACCTCGGCCAGCAACGGCAGGCGCCCGGCGTCGGCCAGCAGGCCGAGGAAGCGGGTGAACGAAGCCTCGGCGCCCTGCGGCGCCAGCAGCGCCACCGCGTCGGCGTCGGCCAGTTCCGGGTTCAGCAGCAGGCCCGCCACGCGCGGGTCGGAGGCGACCTGGGCGGAGAAGGCCAGCGCCTGCGACCAGGCGTCGACGCGAGCTTCGTCGCGGGCCGCACCGAAGGCGGCACGGGCGTATGGGCGTGCGAGGGTAAGGGCCTGGCTCATGTCAGATCTGCGTGGCCAGTTCGTCCAGCAGCGCCTTGTGCGCGTTGGCGTCGATCTCGCGGTGCAGCAGCTTCTCGGCGCCGCTCACCGCCAGCGCGGACACCTGCTTGCGCAGGTCCTCGCGGGCGCGGTTGGCGGACGCGTCGATCTCGGCCAGGGCCGCCGCCTTCTGGCGTCCGGCCTCGACGAGGGCTTCCTCGCGGGCGGCGTCGACGATCTGGTTGGCGCGCGAGTGGGCCTGGTCGATGATCTCGTTGGCCTTGCCGCGCGCTTCCTTCAACAGCTCGTTGACCTTGTCCTGGGCCTGCGCCAGGTCCTTCTGGCTGCGGTCGGCCGCGGCCAGGCCCTCGGCGATCTTCTGCTGGCGCTCCTCGATGGCGTTGAGCAGCGGCGGCCAGATGAACTTGGCGACCAGCAGGATCAACGCGGCGAAGGCCAGCGCCTGTGCGATTAGGGTAAGACCGATGTTCATGGGTACGTTCTGCCTGTGCTCGGGGTTCCCGCGGCCGAAACCGGCGGGACCCGCTGGCTGCCGCCATCCCGCGTCGCGCGGGGGGGCGGCAGAACCGTAGGAAGCCGATCGGAACCGGCAGTTACGGAGCCAGGCCGCCGACCAGGAACGGGCTGGCGAAGGCGAACAGCAGGCCGACGGCGACCGAGATGATGAACGCGGCGTCGATCAGGCCGGCGGTGATGAACATGCGGACCTGCAGCACCGGGATCAGCTCCGGCTGGCGGGCGGCCGACTCCAGGAACTTGCCGGCCATGATGGCCAGGCCCAGGCCGGCGCCCAGCGCGGCCAGGCCGATCATGATGCCGACGGCCAGAACGGTCGAGGCCTGGACGGAAGCGAGGGCGGTCAGTGCGGTTTCCATGGTTTTCTCCGGAACGGATTGCTTGAGGTTGAAGCGAAGGGTGAAGGGGTGAAGCGAAGTGTGAAATCTGAAGCGAAGGGGTGGAACGTATCAGTGGCTGTCTTCGGACAGGCTCAGGTACACGATCGACAGCATCATGAAGATGAACGCCTGCAGCGGGATCACCAGCAGGTGGAAGACCATCCAGCCGAAGCCGAAGGCCGCGCCGGCGAACATGCCGGCGATGCCGGCGCCGCCCAGCACCCAGATCAGCAGGAACACGATCTCGCCGCCGAACATGTTGCCGAACAACCGCATCGCCAGCGAGATCGGCTTGCTCAGCCACTCGACGGTGTTGAGGATCAGGTTGAACGGCATCATCCACTTGCCGAACGGCTGGGTCAGGAACTCCAGGGTGAAGTGGCCCAGGCCCTTGGCGCGCAGGCCGAAGAACAGCATCAGGAAGAACACGCTGATCGACATGCCCAGGGTGGCGTTGACGTCGGCGGTGGGCACCGGCTTCCAGTAGTGGATGCCGACCCATTCCAGCGGCTTGGCGATGAAATCTGCCGGGATCATCTTCAGCAGGTTCATCATCAGGATCCAGAAGAACAGGGTGATCGCGATCGGCGTCACCAGCTTGCTGGTCCCGTGGTAGGTGTCGCGCGCCTGGCGGTCAACGAACTCCAGGCAGATCTCGACGAAGGCCTGCCACTTGCCCGGCACGCCGGCGGTGGCGTTGCGCGTGGCCAGCCAGAACAGGAACACCATCAGCAGGCCCATCAGCACCGCGGTCACGAAGGTGTCCACGTGCAGCGTCCAGAAGCCGCCCTCGCCGAACGAATGGGTCAGGTTCTGGAGGTGGTGCTGGATGTAGCTGGTTGGGGTCAGTTCCGCCTCAGCCGCCATGGTTCCGCTCTTCCTGTTCTGCTGTTGCCGTGTTGAATGCGTTTACCGCTTCGACTCTCTTGCTCCGGTCTATTTGCAGATCGCCAGCGCAACCATCTGCACCAGCAGCACCGCGACCGCGGTGGCCAGCATCGGCAGCGGTGGCAGCCCGAGGACGATCATCCCCAGCGCCAGCACGACAACCAACAGCAGCCACTTGACCACGACACCGGCCACCAGCCGGGCCAGCGCCGGGACCGCGGCATCGACCGCGCCGCCCAGGGCGACCCGCGCCGAAAACCAGCCGGCCAGAACCACCGCGCCGCCGCCCGCCAGCGCCGCCGCCGACCAGGCCGGGCCCCGCCAGAGGCAGGCCAGCGCGACCAGCAACGTCGCCCCCACCTGCCAGGCAATCGCGCGACCGGCCTGTCGCCGGCCTGCGGCAACGGAGTTCAGCACGCGGTTGGTTCCTGCGGGGGTTGGGCGAGAGGCGGGAGAAAAGCGTCCCGCCGAGCCGCAAAAGTATAGCAGCGGGACATTTTCGGGGACAACCGGCGAAGGTAGGGGGTCGCCGCGCGGAACTTCCCCGCCCACCGGCCGGTCGATCCTGTGCCGGGACGGAGAACCTCGTCGGTCCACTCCCGGCCCAAGGCCCCGGACCCCCTCCGGGGCCTTTTCTTGTCCACAGGCCGGATACCAAGCCTATCGGGGGCCGATCGGCGCTTTTGGCGGCTTTTCAAGCCAGACAGGGCCGGAATCCCGGCCCTGCGCCACCCCGCCCGCGAAGCGCCTACTTCTTTTTCGGGAGGTAGAGGTCGGTGATCGTGCCCTCATAGACCTCGGCGGCCATCGCCACGGTCTCGCCCAGGGTCGGGTGCGGATGCACGGTGTGGCCGATGTCGCCGGCCTCCGCGCCCATCTCGATCGCCAGCGCCAGCTCGGAGATCAGGTCGCCGGCGTGCACGCCGACGATGCCCGCACCGATGATGCGATGGCTGGCCTCGTCGAAGATCAGCTTGGTGAAGCCCTCGGTGCGGCCGATGCCGATGGCGCGGCCGCTGGCCGCCCACGGGAACTTGCCCACCCCGACCTTCAGGCCCTTGGCCTTCGCCTCGATCTCGGTCACCCCGACCCAGGCCACTTCCGGGCTGGTGTAGGCCACCGACGGAATCACCCGCGCGACCCATTCCCTCTTCTCGCCGGCCGCCACTTCGGCGGCAAGCTTGCCCTCATGGGTGGCCTTGTGCGCCAGCATCGGATTGCCGACGATGTCGCCGATAGCGAAGATGTGCCTGGCGTTCGTGCGCATCTGCCGGTCGACCGGGATGAAGCCGCGCTCGCCCACCTGCACGCCGGCCTTGTCGGCATCGATCTTCTTGCCGTTCGGCGCGCGGCCCACGGCCACCAGCACGCGGTCCCAGGTGCCCGATTCCAGCGCCGGCGTCCCGCCCTCGGTCGCCGACTCGAAGCTGACCGTGATGCCCTTCTTCTCCGCCTTCACGCCGGCGGCCTTGGTCTTCAGGTGCACCTCGATGCCCTGCTTCTTCAGCCGGTCGGCCAGCGGCTTGACCAGGTCGGTGTCGGCGCCCGGCATCAGCTGGTCCATGAACTCGACCACGGTGACCTTGGCGCCGAGCGCGCTGTACACGGTGGCCATTTCCAGGCCGATGATGCCGCCGCCAACGACCAGCAGGGTCTTCGGCACCTCGGCCAGTTCCAGCGCATCGGTGGAGTCCATCACCCGCTTGTCGTCCCACGGGAAGTTCGGCAGCTTCACCGCCTGCGAACCGGCGGCGATGATGCACTGCTCGAAGCGCAGCAGCCGGGTCGTGCCGTCGGCGCCGGCGATCTCCAGTTCGTTGGGCGAAACGAACTTCGCCACGCCCTGCACGGTGCGCACCTTGCGCTGCTTGGCCATGCCGGCCAGGCCCTTGGTCAACTGGCCGACGACCTTGTCCTTGTAGGCGCGCAGCTTGTCCAGGTGGATCTTCGGCGCGGCGAACTCGATGCCGCACTCGCCGGCGTGCGCAGCCTCCTCGATCACCGCGGCCGAATGCAGCAGCGCCTTGGACGGGATGCAGCCGACGTTGAGGCAGACGCCGCCGAGGCGGTCGTAGCGCTCGACCAGCACCGTGTCCAGGCCCAGGTCGGCGGCGCGGAACGCGGCGGTGTAGCCGCCAGGGCCGGAGCCGAGCACCACCATCCGGCATTCGATGTCGGCCGGCTTGCCCGTCCCCAGCGCCGGCTTGGGCGCCGGCGGCTCGGCCGGGGCACGGTGCGAGGGCGCCACCGGCGGTTTGCTGGCCGGCGCGGCCGGCGCGATGGGCGCCGGCGCAGCGGCGGGCGTAGCGGCAGCGGCGGCACCGGCAGCCTCCAGCACCACCACCACGCCGCCTTCGGAAAGCCTGTCGCCGACCTTGACCCTGATGTCCCGGACCACGCCATCGGCCGTGGAAGGCACCTCCAGGGTGGCCTTGTCCGACTCCAGGGTAACCAGGCCCTGGTCCTTGTTCACCGTGTCGCCCACGGCGACCAGCACTTCGATCACCGGCACGTCGGCGTAGTCGCCGATGTCCGGAACCTTCACCTCGATCGTGTTCGCCATGTGCGCGCCTCCGTTACAGCAGCACCCGGCGCATGTCCGCCAGGACCTGGGCCAGGTAGCTGGTGAAGCGCGCCGCGGCGGCGCCGTCGATCACGCGATGGTCATAGCTCAGCGACAGCGGCAGGGTCAGGCGCGGCACGAACTGCTTGCCGTCCCACAGCGGCTGCAGCGCGGACCTGGACACGCCCAGGATCGCCACTTCCGGCGCATTGATGATCGGGGTGAACGCGGTGCCGCCGATCCCGCCCAGCGAGCTGATCGAGAAGCAGCCACCGCTCATCTCGGCCGGGCCGAGCTTGCCGTCGCGCGCCTTCCTGGCCAGATCGCCCATTTCCACGGCGATCTGCAGCAGGCCCTTCTGGTCCACGTCGCGGATCACCGGCACCACCAGGCCATTGGGGGTATCGGCGGCGAAGCCGAGGTGGAAGTACTTCTTCAGGGTCAGGTTCTCGCCGCTGGCGTCGAGCGAGGCGTTGAACTCGGGGTACTGCTTGAGCGCCGCCACCGAGGCCTTGAGCAGGAACGCCAGCATGGTCAGCTTGACGCCGGACCTGGCCTTCTCCTGCTCCTGGTTGAGCTGCACGCGCAGGTCTTCCAGGTCGGTGATGTCGGCCTGGTCGAACTGGGTGACGTGCGGGATCATCGCCCAGTTGCGGGCCAGGTTGGCGCCGGAAATCTTCTTGATCCGCGACAGCGGCTGGACTTCGACCGCGCCAAACTTGCTGAAATCCACCTTCGGCCAGGGCAGCAGGCTCAGGCCGCCGCCGCCCGGTGCGCTCGACGCGGCCGGCGGCGCGCCGCCGGCGAGCACCGACTTCACGTAACGCTGCACGTCCTCGCGGGTGATCCGGCCACCACGCTCGCTGCCCTTGACCTGGAACAGGTCCACGCCCAGTTCGCGGGCCAACACGCGTACGGCCGGGGTCGCGTAGGGCACCTTGTCCGGCAGCACGCTGTCGGCGCCGAACTCCACCGGCGGGGTGCGTGGCGACTCAGCGGGCGGCCGCGCATTCTCCTGGGCGACCTCGCGCTGGACCAGCCGGTCGGGCACAGGCGAAGGCGCGACCGGTTCGACCTTGGCCCCGGTTTCGGCGCTGGCCACCGGTGCAGACGCGGCCTCGGCCCTGGGCGCGTCGATGCTGGCGGCCGCAGCGGCGACGCCCTCGGACGCTTCGATCAGCGCCACCACCTTGCCCTCGGACAGGGAGTCGCCGACCTTGACCTTCAGCTCCCTGACCACGCCGGCGAACGGCGCCGGCACTTCCATCGTCGCCTTGTCCGACTCCAGCGTGATCAGACCCTGGTCCTTGGCTACCGTGTCGCCGACGGCGACCAGTACTTCGATGACGGGGACGTCGCTGTAACCCCCGATGTCGGGGACGCGCGCTTCCTTGATTTCGGCCATGCCAGCACTCCGGCGTTCACGGTGGGGACAACCCCTATTGTTGTCCGCCCATGCCCCGGCCGCCAACCACCGCGCATGCTGTACTGCCGCATTCCCGGGCACGGCCGCGCCCCGACGCCGCCCGATCCCACTGTACGCACGCGAATGTGCCGGCGCGGCGCGCGCGCGGCCGCTCAGCTGCCGCTCCAGTGCAGGCCGTGGAAATCGAAGCCGGCCTCGATCCGCGGCTTGACCACCTGGAAGAACGGCGACACGTCGAAATCGCGCGGCACGTACAGGCTGTAGTGGCGGATATGCAGGATTTCCTGGTGGATCCTGCGCCCCGCCGCGGTGCCGGTGTCCAGCAGCTCGATCTCGGGCAGGATCGGATAGCGCACCGATTCGAAGGCCTGCGCCAACAGGGTCGAACAGATCGCCCGGGTCGGCTCGCCGCTGCCCAGCGCGAGCATGCGCCGCTTCATCGGGTCGGGAATCGGCGGTTGCCGCAGCAGGTAACGCGCCAGGTCGAACACGTTCTCGAGGTCGTAGCTGTCGCCAAGCCGGGCCAGCATGAAGCCGGCCACCCGCTCGATTTCCGCCGGCGACAGCCCCACCGGCCGGCAGATCCGCGCGTGCAGGCCGTCGAAGCCGGACAGCGGCACCGTCCGCACGCCCTCGTTGATATCGGCGTCGACCAGCATCGGCTCGCCACCGTCCTGCTCGGCGCCCAGGCACAACGCCGCGTGCGACCAGGTCGACTGGCTCAGGTACTTGATCGCGCTGGCGAAGCGGCTGGTGCCTTCGACCAGCAGCACGTCGCCGCGGCGCAACGTGGCGGCGAGCAGTTCGGGCCGGCTGCTGGGCCCATGCCCGTAACCGTCGCGCGGCGCGGCCAGGTGCCTTGCCAGCCGCCGCCCCACCATTCCCAGGGCCATGCCCCCTCCTCGCCGGTCGCAACCGGGCAAGGCTAACCGATGGCGGGCACTTCGGCGGTGTCTGCCGTGCGAGTCGACGGGCTACGCTGCGCTGGCGGCGGGGTTCAGGGCTGGTCCAGTGGCGGCGCCCGGCCGGCACCGACCGTGCGTTCGCGGCGCAGCAGGTACAGGCCGCTGGCGACGATGATCGCCGCGCCGATCCAGGTCGTGGCATCGGGCAGGGTCCGCCACAGCAGCCAGTCCCAGCCGATCACCCAGACCAGGCCGGTGTACTCCAGCGGCGCGATCATCGAGGCCTCGCCGCGCATGAAGGCACTGGTCAGCGCGATCTGGCCCAGCGCACCGGCCAGGCCCATGCCCAGGATCAGCGCCGCGTGCTCCCACTGCAGCGGCACCCAGCCCGGGATCGCCGCCAGGCCCGCGCCCAGCGCCATGATCACCAGGAACCACACCACCATCGACTGCGGCGTATCGGTGCGGGTGAGCAGGCTCACCATCACCGCGGCGACGGCGTAGGCGGTGGCCGCCACCAGCACCATCAGTCCCGGGAACGAGACGATCCCGTCCACGCCCGGGCGCAGCACCACCAGCACCCCGAGCAGGCCGATGGTGATCGCGGTCCAGCGCCGCGGCCCGACCTTTTCGCCCAGCACCGGCACCGACAGCGCCGCCACCAGCAGCGGCGCGACGAAATAGATCGAATACGCGGTGGACAGCGGCATCCGCTTCAACGCGAACACGAAGCAGCCGATCATCACCATCCCCAGCACGCCGCGCAGCAGGTGCAGGCCCCAGCGCACCGGGACGATCGAGCGCGGCCCGGCGCTGGCCAGCACCCAGGCCAGCACGAATGGCAACGAGGCCGCGCCGCGCAGCATCGTCACCTGCAGCGGCGGGTAGTGCCCGGCCAGCAGCTTCATGCCCGCGTCCATCAGCGAGAAACTGGCCACGGCGGCCAGCATCCAGGCGACGGCGGCCGGCGGCGAACGGAAGGGCGGTTGCATGCCGCCATTATCCTCCGCCAGCCACGGCCGCGGCCATGCGCCGGGGTTAGAATGCGCACCCCCGACCTCCTCCGCCACGGCCATGCCCTCCTTCGATATCGTCTCCGAAGTCGACACCCACGAACTGACCAATGCGGTCGACCAGGCCAGCCGCGAACTGACCACGCGCTTCGACTTCAAGGGCGTGGATGCGAAGTTCGTGCTCGACGACAGCGTGGTCAGCCAGTCCGCGCCGAGCGACTTCCAGCTCAAGCAGATGACCGACATCCTCAAGCAGCGGCTCACGGCCCGCGGCATCGACATCCGTTGCCTGGAGTTCGGCGACGTCGAGACCAACCTGGCCGGCGCAAGGCAGAAGGTCACCATCAAGCAGGGCATCGAGCGCGAACTGGCGAAGAAGATCCAGGCCGCGCTCAAGGACGCCAAGCTCAAGGTCGACAGCCAGATCAACGGCGACAAGCTGCGCGTGAACGGCAAGAAGCGCGACGACCTGCAGGACGCCATCGCCCTGCTGCGCAAGGCCGACTTCGGCATTCCGCTGCAGTTCGACAACTTCCGCGACTGAGCCGGCTGCCATGCACGAACCCCACGACGACGCCCCCGGCGGCCCCGACGAGGACCAGGCCATCGCCCTGACCCGGCGCTGGCTGGAGAAGGCGGTGATCGGGCTGAACCTGTGCCCGTTCGCCAAGGCGGTGTCCGCGAAGGGACAGGTGCGCTTCGCGTTCAGCGACGCGACCACCCCGCAGCAGCTGATCGAGCAACTGGGCGAGGAATTGCTGCTGTTGCGCGACACCCCGCCCGAACAGGTCGATACCACCGTGCTGGTGCACCCGCACGTGCTGCAGGACTTCCTCGACTACAACGATTTCCTCGACCAGGTCGACGCCCTGGTCGAGGCGCTGGGGCTGGACGGCGTGCTGCAGGTGGCCAGCTTCCACCCCGACTACCGCTTCGCCGACAGCGATGCGGACGACATCGAGAACTTCAGCAACCGTTCGCCCTTCCCCACCCTGCACCTGTTGCGCGAGGACAGCATCGATCGGGCGGTGGAGGCCTATCCGGATCCGGATGCGATCGTGGAGCGCAACTACGCGACCCTGCGCCAGCTCGGCCACGAGGGCTGGCGCAGGCTGTTCCAAAGCTGAGGCCGGCGGTTTTTCAGTAGCTGAAATCCAGCTTCATCCACGCGTTGCGGCCCGGCTCGTTGATCCGCACCGGATCGGCCGGGAAGCCGAAGTCGGCATTGCCGGCCAGGTTCAGGTGCTCGGCATAGGCACGGTTGAACACGTTGTCCACGCCGAAGGACAGCTGCCAGCGGTCGCCCAGGCGATAGCCGCCGTTGAGCGCCAGCGTGGCCAGGCCCGCGCTCGGCCCGATGTCGCGCCCGGTGACGTTGCCCTGGCCGATGGCGACCCGGTCCTGGCGCGCGAGCGCACGCAGCAGCGCCCCGAAGCTCCAGCGCTCACCCTCGTAGTTGGCCGACAGCCGTGCCTCCAGCGGCGGCATCTGCGGCAGCGCCGTGCCGGCGGTCCGGTTCCGGCCCCGGGTCCAGGCCAGCGTGCCAGCCAGCTTCCAGGCATCGCTGGCGGCGAACTCGAGCCCCGCTTCGGCGCCATGGGTACGTGCGTCGATGTTGGCGACCGAGGACGTCGCCCCCTTCATCCCGCCCTGGCGATAGGTGAACAGGATGTAGTCGTCGATGCGGCCGGCGTAGGCCGACAGCCAGGCCTGCACGCGTTCGCCGCGGAACTGCAGGCCGGTATCGAGCTGGGTGGTCGCTTCCGGCGCCATCCCGGCGAAGGCGTTGGCCGCGCCCGCCGGCCCGGCGTCGGCCGAGAACAACTCCCAGTAGTCGGGCATGCGCGTGGTGTGCCCGACCCCGGCGTACCAGGTCAGCGGCATGGCGGACAGCTCCTGTTCGAAGCGCACGAATCCACCCTTCAGGGTTTCGCGGCGGGTGACGCCGGCGGTGGGGTTGGGCCGGGCCATCATGCCGACGGTGACGCGCTCATCGCTGGCCTCGGCGCGGTCCACGCGTGCGCCTGCCACCCAGCGCGCGTTGGGCGCGGGGTGCCAGGTCGCTTCGGAGAACACCCCCACTGTCCGGAAGTGCGCGTCGGTGGTCCATGGCAACCCACGGTAGGTGCCGCGACCGGCGGCCTTGCGCCCGCGGTGGCGGCTGCGCTGGCCGTCGATGCCCGCGACCAGTTCCCACTGCGCCCACGCCCACTCCAGTGCCGCGCGCCCGCCCTGGGTGCGCCGCTCCACATTGGACGCCATCGGCATCGGCATCGTGCCCATCGGATTGGGCTCGCGCAGGGTGTAGTTGTCCATCACGTGGTCGGCAAGGTTGTGGAACACGCTGGCCTGGATCGAATCCAGCGCACTGTCGAAGCCGGTCTTGCCGAAGCGCATCGTGTAGCTTTCGCGCTTGAACTGCGAACCGTCCATGCTGCGCGCGGCATAGCGCGCGCGGCCATCGCCGCTGCCGGCGGCCAGCTCGATCACGGTGTCGGCATCCGGGGTCCAGCCCAGGGCAACGTCGGCGTTCCACTTCTTCCACAGCGACGGCACGATGTCGCCGTTGCCGTCGCGATAGTCATCGGCGGCGGAACGGTTGGCCGATACGCGCGCATAGCCCGTGGAGGCGCCGGCGGTGGCGTCGACCACCTGGTCGTTGCGGCCGGACGAGCCGGCCAGCAGGCTGCCCTGCAGGCGCAGGCCGGGCTGCTCGAAATGCGGGGTATCGCGCTCGAAGCGCACCGTGCCGGCCGACGCGCCCGGCCCCCATTGCACTGTCTGCGGCCCCTTCACCACCACCAGCCGATCGTAGGTCTGCGGCGACACGTAGGACAACGGATTGTCCATCCGCGCCGGGCAGGCGCCAGGCATGGCGCCGTCGTTGGTCAGCAGCGCCAGGCGCGAACCGAACATGCCGCGCAGCACCGGATCGCCATTGGTGCCGCCATTGCGGATCGCGGTGAACCCGGGAACGGTCTTCAGGTAGTCGGCGCCGTCGCTGGCGGGAACCGGCTGCCGCGGCAGGCGCGGGTCGGTCTCCCAGGTCAGCGGCGAGACCGGGGCCACGGCGGTGACGACGAGGGTATCGAGCGTCCTGACCTGGACCGCGTCGGGCTCGGCGGCGGCCACGGAGAAAGCAAGGGACGAACTGGCGCAGGCAAGCGCCATGGACGCGGCCAGGCGCGTCGGGTGGGGGATCGACATGGGAACCACTCCAAAAAAGCACAAGGGCGCGGCACGCGGCCACGCAGGATCGTCAGGGGTCTTGTGGCTTCAGAGCGGAAGCGGCGGGCCGCGGCTGCCCAGGCCGCGCAGGTTGGCCGGCCGGCGCAGGCGGGGCGCGATCCAGGCCGGTGCCGGACCACGCGGCGGCAGCGGCAACAGGAAGGCCACGAACAGGGCCAGCAGCGGCATCGACGCGGCGAGCGGGCAGTAATCGCAGTGCGCGTCGCCGCCGGGCATCGCCGGCACCGGCGCGCCGAGCGGAGCGGCGGGCGACTGCGCAGCGATGGCCAGCCACTTCAGGCCGGTGGCGGTACACAGTTCGGATCCACCTGCCAGCACCGGTGAATTCCCGGCGGCCAGCACCCGGCTCAGCGACGGTGCCAGCGCCAGCAGCAGCACCGCCACCAGCGCCAACCGGGCCAGGGTCGCAGCGAGGGTTCGGGAATGGATCACCCTTCCAGTATACGCCGCGGCCACCGCTCCCCGCCGCGAAAGGCCAGGGCCGCAGGCGCGGCACCGGCCGCGATCAGGCGCCGCCGACGCCGAACAGGCGCTCCACGTCGGCCGCCTCCAGGGCCCGCCATCGGCCCTCGGCCAGGTCGCCCAGGTCCAACCCACCGACCTGCGGCCGGTGCAGCGCCTGAACGTGGTTGCCGGTGGCAGCGAACATGCGCCGCACCTGGTGGTAGCGGCCTTCGTGCAGGGTCAGGCGTGCCTGGCGCGGGCCCAGCACCTCCATTTCCGCCGGCAGCAGGGCGGTGGTCTCCGATTCCAGCAGCAGGGTGCCGCTGGCGAACAGTGCCGCCTCGTCGCCGCGCAGGTCTTCGGCCAGCGTGGCTTCGTAGACCTTGGGCAGTTTCGATTTCGGCGAGACGATCCGGTGCAGCAGCGCGCCATCGTCGGTCAGCAGCAGCAGGCCGGTGGTGTCGCGGTCCAGGCGGCCGACAGTGGACAGTGCCGGATCGCGCAGGCGGAAGCGCGGCGGCAGCAGGTCGTGGACGATCCGGCCCTTGTCCTTGCTCGAACAGGTGCAGCCGGCCGGCTTGTTGAGCATCAGCACCAGGCCCTGCGGCGGATCCAGCGGCTCGCCGTCCACCCGCACGCCGTCGTGGTCGAGCGGATCGTCGGCATACAGCACCTCGCCGGCGGCGTCGGTGACGCGGCCCTCACGGAACATCCAGGCCACCTCCCTGCGGCTGCCGTAGCCGAGGTTGGCCAGGTGCTTGACCAGTTTCATCGACTTGGCCATCTCAATCCCCTGTTGCTTCGAACACTTTGAACCCCCCGCCCTCGGCCAGCACCCGGCGGCGACTGAACATCCGTGCCAGGGTCGCCTCGTAGGGCAGGTGGCGGTTGGCCACCAGCAGCAGGCGCCCGCCGCGGCGCAGCGACCGGGCAGCCACTTCGATGAAGCGTTGGCCCAGCTCCGGGCGATCGCCGCGATCGTGGGCGTGGAACGGCGGATTGCTGACGATGAAATCGTAGCCGTCGCCGGGCAGGCCACCGGCCACGTCGTGCCAGTGGAATCCCAGCGCCACGCGTCCTGCATGCCGGGCCAGGTTGGCGCGGGCCAGCTCCAGCGCACGCGCCTCGGCCTCGTACAGGTCCATCGCGGCCACGCCCGGTGCGCGTTCCAGCACCGCGTCGGCCAGGTAGCCCCAGCCGGCGCCGAGGTCGGCACCGCGTCCGCACAGGTCGGCAGGCAGGTGGGCGGCCAGCAGCGCCGACGCCGAGTCGATCCGGTCCCAGGCGAACACCCCGGGGCGGCTGCGATAGCGGCCATCGAGGATCGGCCGCGGCGCGTCGGCCCGGCGCCAGCGCTGCAGCAGTGCCGGGTCATGCGCGTCGTGCAGCGGCGGAGTCCAGAACACCCGGCAATGGAACTTGACCCGCGTACCGGCCAGCCCGGCCAGTTGCTGCAGGTCGCGCTCGCGCGATCTGGCGCCTTCGTCGTTGGCCACCGCCGCCACCACGCGCGCGCCGGGCGCGGCCATCGCCACTGCGCGCGCCAGCAGCGCCTGCGCCTCGTCGCGCTGGCGCGGCGGCAGCACCAGCACCAGTGACGCAGCGCCTGCCTGGTCGAGTCCGGGCTGCACTTCCAGCCCGGCCGCGCGCAGGCCGTCGGCCAGCGGCTTGAATCCCTGCTCGCAGCGCAGCCCCGCTAGCGGATACTGGCGCAACGGCCAGCCATCGCGCGCGCGCAGGAATACGACCTGCCCCTCTGGCGGCCACGCCAGTGCGCCGTCATCGAACGGCAGCAACAAGGCTTTCAGCGGGGCGTCGTCGGCGGACAAGCGGGGGGACGGATGGAAAGGCGCTGCATTATCCGCCATCGCGGCACTGCCTGCGCCCGGCCTGACCCAGGTCAAGGCGCTGACGACCGCGGCGCGCAACCCTGCACCGATGGCCAGCGGACATGCGATGAAAACCCCGGTATCGCTTGAAATCGACGGCGCGATGGTCGCCCGCGAACTCGACCTGGACGTAGCCCGGTTCCGCCAGCTGATGGCCGACGGCAAGATCGCGGTGCTGTGCGAACGCGGCACCGGCGAAGACGCCAACACCTGGCGCGCATCGTTCTACCACGGCCAGCGGCGGGCCCGTTTCGTGGTCGATGCCAATGGCAAACCGTTACCGCCCTGAGTCCGGCCGGCGGTGCCGGCTTGCCGCGCACCCGGCACCCTTACGGGCACGATCGTCCCCGGCACCCGCAGCGCCGGCGTCGTTGCTCATGGCTGCTCATGGCTGCCCATCGTTGCCTCCCCTGACTGCACTGCAGGCGTCGCCGCCGCCGCGCCCGCATGCAGGCGCACGATGCGCCAGCCGGTGATGCCCAGCAGCAGGGTCAGCAGCGGCGCGATGTAGTTGAACACCGCGTACGGCAGGTAGGCGATCGTCGGCACCCCCAGCACCACCGACATGTAGGCGCCGCAGGAATTCCACGGCACCAGCGCCGAAGTGACGATGCCCGCATCGCCGACCGCACGCGACAGGTTCTCCGGCGCCAGCCCGCGCCGGGCGAACTCGTCTCGGTACAGGCGGGTCGGCAGCAGCAGGGCGATGTACTGGTCGCCGGCGGCCAGGTTGAGCCCGAACGCGGTGCCGACCACCGAGGCGAACAAACGCCCGGTCGACCTTGCCCGGTGCAACAGCGGGGCCACCAGCTTGCCGAGCAGGCCGAAGTCGTCGACCAGGATGCCGAAGGTCACCGCACCGATGATCAGCCAGATGGTCAGCAGCATCGAGTCCATGCCACCGCGCGAGAGCAACGCATCGACCTGGGCCATGCCGGTGTCGGCCTGGAAGCCATTGGCCATCGCCAGCCACACGCCCTTGAGCGCGACCACCGGCGCCGAGGCGCCCGGCTCGGCCACGAACTGCGCCACCGCCTGCGGCTGCATGAACGTGGCCATCGCCCCGGCCAGCAGCGCCGCGCTCATGATCGCCAGCACCGCCGGCACCTTGCGCACCGACATGGCCAGCAACAACAGCAACGGCAGCAGGTTCCACGGCGTGATCCGGAACAGTCCCTCGATGTGCTGCAGTTCGGCGTGGGTGACCACGTCGGGCAGCGCCCCCTGGCGGCTCGCGCCCAGCACCGCGAAGGCCAGCAATGCGAGCAGCCCGGCCGGGATCGTGGTCCAGGCCTGGGTACGGATGTGGCGGAACAGTTCCACCCCGTTGAGCTGCGCCGCCAGCACCGTGGTTTCCGACAGCGGCGAGATCTTGTCGCCCACGTAGGCGCCGGAAATCACCGCACCGGCGGTCATCGCCGGCGAGATCCCGAGCATCTGCGCCAGCCCCACCAGGCCCACGCCGACCGTGCCGGCCGTGGTCCACGAACTGCCGATGCTCAGCGAGATGGCGGCGCAGACCACGAACGCCACCGGCAGGAATACCGTCGGGCTGATCAGCTTGATCCCGTAGTACACCAGGGTGGGAATGGTGCCGGACATGTTCCAGGTGCCGATCAGCGCGCCCACCGCCAGCAGGATGAAGATCGCACCGACCACCGTGGCCAGGCCCTTCTGCCCGGACTGGGCGATCTCCTCCCAGGGATGGCCGTTCTTCATGATCACGGCCACCGCCACCAGCGTAGCCAGGATCATCGCCACCTGCATCGGCCCATCGATCGCGGACAGGCCGAACAGCGCCACCGAGGCGCCGACCAGCAGGACCAGCACGATCAGCGGAATCGCCGCATCGAGATAGGACG
>Ga0102832_1001453_pt1 | contig 18246 bp, 13 predicted proteins | sample EBPBio282013_DNA_FD_88942 | JGI IMG/M metagenome (GOLD analysis project Ga0102832, IMG submission 88942) | Wastewater treatment Type I Accumulibacter community from EBPR Bioreactor in Madison, WI, USA - Reactor 2_5/28/2013_ DNA (Illumina Assembly) | ecosystem: Engineered > Bioreactor > EBPR >...
TGCCCCGATAGCTCAGCTGGTAGAGCACGTCATTCGTAATGATGGGGTCGGCGGTTCGATTCCGTCTCGGGGCACCATTTCCTCACCTCGCTGTCCGCTCGCGCTTCGCACGCCCCCAGGCGTCGCATCACCCGTCGCGCCTTGCCTCGCGCAGGCGGGCGATGAAGCGGTCGCGGACCTCCTCGGCGTCGCGGTTGGTCGACGGCGAGTTCCAGCAGGTCTTCGAGATCAGCGCGCTGGTCGCGGCCGCCGGGATCTCGACCGGGTGCAGGCCGGCGTCGGCGAAGGCGCCGCCGGTCCGGGCGAACACCAGGAACGCCTGCGTCTTGCGCAGCCGGTAGCCGAACCGCTCGCCGACCTGGGCGAGCGCGCGCTCCGTGTAGAAGAAGACGTGCTGGCCCGAGCAGGGGATCAGGTAGTGCCAGTCGGGACCCTGGCCGGCGTAGGGCTGGGTCGTGAACACGATCAGGTCGGCGCCCAGCGACAGCACCCGCGCCAGCTCGGTCGCCGGGTCGGCGAAGTGCTCGAACACCTCGAACGCGGTGATCACCGAGAAGGCGTTCGGTTCCAGCGTGTCGACCGTGAAGTAGTCGGCGTAGCGCGGCGTCTCGTAGGGATCGTAGCAGTGGAAGTCGAAGCCGCTGTCGCGCATCAGGCGGGCGAGCAGGCCCGACGACGAGCCGAAATCGAGGCAGCGCTCGCCGGTCACGCCGTAGGCGCGCAGGTAGGGCACGAGGCAGACCCAGTTGCGCACGCCGCGGGCCGCCTGCTCGACGTCGATGTGGACGCCGCGGAAGGCATAGGACTCGGCCAGCCAGTGCGGCGGCGAGGTCTGCAGGCTGCCGCACGCGGTGCATTCCCAGTAGGCCGTGTCGTTGCGCTCGAGGATCAGCCGGTTGAAGACGTGGCGGGCCGGCGCGCCGCACAGGCGACAGGGCGAGACGGCGTTCGTCGCCGCGGCAGGGGCGGTCATCGGCGGGGCCTCAGCGCCTGGTCTCGCGCGCCGTCGGCAGGCAGCACAGCATCGCCTTCAGCTCGGTCCAGTAGGGATCGACGTTGTCGCGGTTGATGATCCGGGTCGGCAGGATGACCCGCCCGTCGGGTGGCAGGAACGACTTGCGGCCCTCGAGGAAGCGGGCCATCGACAGCATGCCGAGGTAGCCCCACTCGTAGGCCTGCTGCACGACCGTGCCGACCACCGTGCCGTCCTTGATGCCCTTCAGCGTCGCCGTCTCCTCGTCGAACGCCACGACCTTGACCTGGCCCAGCCGGCCGGCGGTGGCCAGCGCCTCGAGGATGACCGGCGTGTTGTAGTCGTAGAAACCGACCATGCAGGTGATCTCGGGATGGCGCGACAACGTGTCGAGCACGTTGCGCCGCGCGCGGGCCTTGTCGAAGTCGTCGCCCAGCACGTCGACCAGCTCGACCGGCGAGCCCTGGAGCGCCTCGCGCACGCCCAGCGCGCGGTTCTGCGCATTGGCCGCCTGCAGCAGGCCGACGAAGCCCATGCACTTGCCGCCTTCCGGCAGCGCCCTGCGCAGCAACTGCCCGGCCTGGCGCCCGGCATCGACGTTCGACGAGCCGAAGTAGGCGGTGCGCCGGCTGTCGACGATGTCGCTGTCGGTGGTGAAGATCGTGGCCTGCCGCGCCAGGCGGTCGAGGGTGGGGCCGAGCGTCCGGGTGTCGACCGGGCTGACGACGATGCCGGCGACGCCGGCCGCCACCAGCTCGTCGAGCAGCCGCGTCTGCGCCTCGGCCGACGGCTCGTCGAGCGAGCGGAACAGCAGGCGGTAGTTCGGCAGCTCGGTCTGCGCCTTGCGCACGCCGGCCTCGGCCGGGCGCCAGAAGCTGGTGCGGCTGTTGGTGACGAAGGCCAGCGTCGTCTTGTCGGTCTCGGCGCGCACCGCCGGGGCGATCGCCAGCAGCGCCGCGGCGACCAGCAACAGCTTCCTCAAGACCACGGGACCTCCGGACATCAACGACGCGGCAGTATGGCGACGGACGTGGGGGTTGGGTATGTCCAATCGCCGTGCGTCCGACATCGTCGATTGTCCGGGCGGGGGTCCGGCGGCATACTGCACCGACATAGAGAATTCTTCGGACGCCGGCCGTCCGGGCGGCGGCGACGAAGCGGGAGACCGGGCGTAATGACGCGTACAGCCACGAGCGGAAGGCACCCATGACCGACTCGGCGGCGGCGCGCCCGGCGACCGTTCAGCGTGCCTCCGGGCGGTTCCGCGAACCGGCCCTCAAGGGCATCGGCGCCTCGGAGTCCGACCAGCGCATCCGGGTCATCCCGCCGGCGACGCGCTGGCTGGCCGGTTCGACGGCCGTGGTCTGCCTCGCGGCGCTGACCTGGGGCGTGTTCGGCTCGATCCCGACCCGCGTGACCGGTCGCGGCGTGGTGCTGTCCGACCAGGAGGGCAACTTCTCGATCGCCGCGATCCGGTCGGGACCGGTGGTCGAGATCCTGGTCAAGCCCGGCACCCGCGTGGTGGCCGGCCAGCCGATCGCGATCATCGAGCAGAAGCTGGTGCTGACCCAGATCGAGAACGCGCTGGCCGAGGTCGAGCGCCTCGAGGCGAACCTCGAGCTGTTGCGCGCCGCCAACGCCGCGCAGATCGCCAGCAGCGACGAGGCCGCGCAACGCCAGCTGGCGGCGGTCGAGGAGCAGGTGACGGCCAACGAGGTGCGGCGCGCCCGCCTGCACGAGCTGGTCGAGGCTTACCGCCAGCTGCGCGCCAAGGGCATGATCTCCCAGAGCGAGTTCATCTCGCGCCAGGAGCAGTACGACTTGACCGTGCTCGACCTCGCCAACGCGCGGGCACGCAAGGTCGAGATCGAGCTGGCCGCGGCGACCAAGCGCGACGCGCTGGCCGACCTCGAGCGCCAGAAGCAGGCCGAGATCGACCTCAAGAAGGCGGGCGTCGACCGCCTGCGGGTCGAGATGGAGGTCGGTTCGTTCGTGCGTTCGCCGATCAGCGGCATGATGCGCGAGATCCGGCTGGGCCGCGGCAGCGTCGCCGCCGCCGGCGCGGTCGTCGGCACCGTCGGTCCCGACCAGCAGAGCTACTACCAGGTGATGGTCCTGCTGCGCGGCAAGACCCGCAAGCGGGCGGCGCCCGGCATGGAAGCCCACATCGTGCCCGACAGCATCAAGAAGGAAGAATACGGCTCGATGCGCGGCCGCGTCACCGCGGTGTCCGACGAGGACGTGTCGGTCGAGCACGTCGAGCAGATCGTGCACAACAACGAGCTGACGCGGAACCTGTTCGGCGGCGAGCCGGCGCTGCTGGCCTACGTCGAGCTGTTCCCGACCAAGGACAACCCCAGCGGCTTCGAATGGTGGAGCGGCTCGGGGCCGCCCTACCGCATCACCGCCGGCGCCGTCGCGACCGCCGAGATCATCGTCGAGCGGGTGCGGCCCATCACCCTGGTGGTGCCGGCGCTGCGCAAGCTGCTCAGCATCGAGGGATGACCATTCGCCTGCGCTTCTGGCAGCGCCGGGTCCGGACACCGACCGTCTTCCAGATGGAACTGGTGGAGTCCGGCGCGGCCGCCCTCGGCATCGTGCTGGGCTACCACGGGCGGCGGGTGCCGCTCGAGGCGCTGCGCGCCGCCTGCCGGGTGTCGCGCGAGGGCAGCCAGCCGGCCGACCTGGTGCAGGCGGCCGACGGCTACGGGCTCGAGGCGACGGTCGCGGCGACCGACGCCGAGCGGGCGCTGGCGCGGCCGCTGCCGCTGGTCGTGCAACTGAACCTCGACGCCTACGTGGTCGTCGAGGGCGTGGTCGGCGACAAGGTGTACCTCAACGACCCGGCGACCGGGCCGCGCGAGATCGGCCGCCGCGAGTTCGCCGAGCGCTTCAACGGCACCACACTGGAGTTCCGCAAGCGCGCCGGCTTCAAGCGCAGCGGCGGCGGTCCGGGCCTGCTGTCCAAGCTGGGGCGCCGCCTGCGCGGGCTCGACGGCACGATCGGCTTCGTGGCGTGGATCAGCCTGATGCTGGTGCTGCCCGGCCTGATCCTGCCCGGCATGACCGCGGTGTTCGTCGACAACATCCTGATCCGCCAGTTCGAGGGCTGGCTCGGCCCGATGCTGGTCGGGCTGGCGGCGACCGTCGTGGTCAACATCGCGTTGCGCTGGCTGCAGGGCATGGCGCTGCTGCGCCTCGAGCTGCGGCTGGCGCTCGAACAGTCGGCGAAGTTCGCGTGGCACGTTCTCAGCCTGCCGATCGCCTTCTTCGCGCAGCGCTTCACCGGCGACCTGGCGAGCCGCGTCGAGGCCAACGACCGTGTCGCCACCCTGCTGGCGCGCGATCTCGGCAGCACGCTGGCCGGCTGCCTGACCGCCGGCTTCCTCGGCGCGGTGATGATCTTCTACGACGCGGTGCTGGCGGCGATCGTGCTGGGCGGCGCGGCGATCAACATCGTCGGCCTGCAACTGCTGCGCCGCTCGCTGTCCGACATCGCGCTGCGCCTGCAGACCGAGCAGGGCCGGCTGTTCTCGACCTCGGCGGTCGGCCTGCAGTCGATCGAGACGCTGAAGGCGACGGCGGGCGAGGACGACTTCTTCGTGAAGTGGGGCGGCTTCCACGCGCGCGCCATCAACTCCGAGCAGAAGCTGGCGATCTACCAGGGCGCGATCTCGCTGCTGCCCGCCATGCTGCTCAGCCTGACCTCGGCCGCCGTGCTCGGCGTCGGCGCGCTGCGCGTGATCGACGGACACCTCAGCATCGGCGCGCTGGTCGCCTTCCAGGGCCTGCTGCTGACCTTCTCGGCGCCGGTCCAGGAGCTGGTCGGCGTGGCCGGCAAGGTGCAGCAGGCCTCGGCCGACCTGTCGCGGCTCGACGACGTGCTGCAGCATCCGCGCGACTGGCGGTTCGTCGAGGCGCCCGACGCGCCGCCGGCGGCCCGCGCGGTCGGCCGCCTGTCGATGAGCGGCGTCAGCTTCGGCTACGGCGGCGGGCCGCCGCTGATCGAGAACTTCGCGCTCGAGGCCGAGGCCGGCCAATGGGTGGCGCTGGTCGGCGATTCGGGCAGCGGCAAGTCGACCCTCGGCAAGCTGGTCACCGGCCTGTTCGAGGCGCAGTCGGGCGACATCCGGATCGACGGCTACAGCCTGCGGTCGTGGGGCCGCGAGCGCCTGTCCAACATCGTCGCCTCGGTCGACCAGGACATCCGCCTGTTCAGCGGCACGGTGCGCGACAACATCACCCTGTGGGACGACTCGGTCGAGCATGCAAGGCTGGTCGCGGCGGTCGAGGATGCCGGCCTGATGCCGGCGATCCAGAACCTGCCGGGCAACTTCCGCGGCAGCATCGAGGAGGGCGGCCGCAACCTCAACGGCGGCCAGCGCCAGCGCGTCGAGATCGCCCGCGCGCTGGTGCGCGAGCCCGCCATCCTGGTGCTCGACGAGGCGACCGCCGCGCTCGACGCCGCCAGCGAGCACGAGATCCTGACGGCGGTGCGCCGTCGCGGCATGACCTGCATCCTGGTCGCCCATCGCCTCAGCACGATCCGCGACTGCGACGAGATCATCGTGCTCGAACGCGGCAAGGTGGTGGAGCGCGGCAACCACGCCGCGCTGATGGCGCGCGACGGCGCCTATGCCCGCCTGATCCATGCGGAGCTCGGCGCATGAGCGCATCCGCCACCGCGCTGGCCGGACTCGATCTCGCGGCGCTCGCCGCGCCGGGGCGTCTCGCGCGCCCGGCGCGGCTCTACGCCCTCGTGCTCGGTCCCGACGGCGCGCCCGGCCGGCGCTGCTTCGTGGCGGAGCTGGCCGAGGGCGCGGCGGTGTTCGCGCTGGCCGCCGACGGCGTGTCGTTCCGGCTGGTCGGCCACGACGCGGCGTCCGACGCGCCGCTGCTGGCCGCCGGCCCGATCGACGCGGTGTCCCTCGATGCCTGGCACGCCGCCCTGCTGTCGTGGCCGGGCTTCGCGCGCAGCGACGGCGCCGCCGTGCTGATGGTGGCGGGCGAGAGCCGCGGCCTCGCGGCCGGCGCCGTGGTCTCGGCGCGCGACCTCGTGTGGCTGCAGGCCGATGCCGCCGTTTTGCGCTACCCGGCGACCGACACCAGCCCGCCGTCGGCCACCGAGCCGTTCCTCGTGCTGTCCTCGCAGGTCCTGGCCGAGGTCTTCGACGCCGTCGACGCCGTCGAGGTGCGGGCGATCGCGTCGGCCGCGCTGCTCGAGCGGCAGCCGGCGGACACGCTGGGCGCGACCTCGCTCTTGCTGGCGAGCCGCCTCGCCGCCTCGATCGTGCAGGACGAGGCGGCCCGGGTGTCGCGCGCCGGGCAGCGCCTGGCGCAGGACGAGGCCGAGGTCGCGCAAGCGGTCCAGCGGCTGAGCGACGCCGCGGCGCTGCGGCGGCCGAAGAACGCCGCCGACGCGCCCGGTCCGGCCGGCGCGCTGGCCGGTGCGCTGGCCGTGATCGCCGAGCAGGAAGGCTTCGAGGTCCGGCCGCCGCACGACGACGACGCCACTGCCTTCCTGCTCGACCGGCTCGAGCGCTTCGGCAGCGCGAGCGGCTTCCGCTTCCGCCCGATCGCCCTCGACGGCGACTGGTGGCAGGAGGAGGGCCCATCTTTCCTGGCGCTCGACGCCGCCGGCGGACAGCCGCGCGCCGTCGTCTGGCGGCGGCGGCGCTGGCGCCTGGTCGACCCCGAGAGCCGCGCCGAGACCGCGGTCGACGCCACGGTCGCGGCGTCGCTGCAGCCGCGCGGCTACATGCTCTACCCGGTGCTGCCCGAGCGCGTGTCGATGCGCGACGTCTGGCGCTTCACGGTGTTCGGCGCGCACGGCGACATCGCCCGCCTGGTGGTCGGCGCCGGCGCGGCGGTGCTGTCGAGCCTGCTGGTCCCGGTGACCACCGGCGCGGTGCTGGGCTACGCGGTGCCCGACGGACGCACCGCGCTGCTGACCGACATGATGATCCTGCTGGTTGCCGCCTCGATCGGGAACATCGGCTTCCAGGTGGTGCGCGCGGTCGCCATGACGCGGCTCGGCTCCTACGTCGACCGCCGCCTGCAGCCGGCGATCTGGGACCGCGTGATGCGGCTCAAGACGTCGTTCTTCCGCGGCTACTCGGTCGGCGACCTGACGCTGCGCATTCTCGGCATCGACACGATCCGGCGCATCTTCGCCGGCCAGACGCTGAACGCGCTGATCGGCGGCGTCTTCTCGGTCGCCAACCTCGGCATCATGCTGGTCTACGACGCCACGCTGGCCGCCTTCGCGGTCGGCTACACCATCGTCGCGGCGACCTTCCTGTTCTTCCTCGGCCGCCGCAAGATCCAGCTCGACCGGCTGGTGCTCGAGCGCAAGGGCGTCGTCACCGGCATGCTGATGGAGATCCTGGGCGGCATCGCCAAGCTGCGCGTCGCCGCCGCGGAGATGCGCGCCTTCTCGCGCTGGTCGAGCGCCTTCGCCGAGCAGCGCGCGCTCGACGGCCGGTCCGGCCAGGTCGGCTCGTGGCAGATCGTGGTGTCGACCACCCTGCCGATCGTCGGCACGCTGTGCGTGTTCGCCATCGCCGGCAGTGAGCGGCTGCTCGAGGTCGCGGCGTTCGCGGCCTTCAACAGCGCCTTCGCCCAGTTCACCGGCGCCATCCTCAACCTGACCGGCTCGCTCAACCAGGCGCTGGCGGCGGTGCCGCTGTTCGCACGCATCCGGCCGGTGTTCGAGGCGCCGCTCGAGGTCGACAGCCGCCGCATCGATCCCGGCCCGCTGGCCGGCCATGTCGCCGTCCGCAACCTGTCGTTCCGCTACGCGCCGGACGGGCCGTGGACGCTCGACGGCGTCGACTTCGAGGTGCGGCCCGGCGAGTGCGTCGCGATCGTCGGCCCGTCCGGGTCGGGCAAGTCGACCCTGCTGCGCCTGCTGCTCGGCTTCGAGACGCCGGAGCGCGGCGGCGTCTACTACGACGACCGCGACCTCGAGACGCTCGACCTGCGGCGGGTCCGCGGCCAGGTCGGCACCGTGCTCGAGACCGCCGGGCTGGTGCCGGGCACCATCCTCGAGAACATCGCCGGCAGCGCCGCGATCTCGCGCGAGGAGGTGGTCGAGGCGACGCGGCTGGCCGGGCTCGAGAAGGACATCGCCGGCATGCCGCTCGGCCTCGACACCATGATCGCCGAGGGCGGCGGCCAGCTGTCGGGCGGCCAGCGCCAGCGCGTCATGATCGCCCGCGCGCTGGTCGGCCGGCCGCGGCTGATCTTCTTCGACCAGGCGACCAGCGCGCTCGACAACCGCACGCAGGCGATCGTCGGGCGCAGCCTCGCGGCCATGAACGCCACGCGCATCATCATCGCCCACCGGCTGAGCACGATCCGCGATGCCGATCGCATCGTGGTGCTGGAGAACGGGCGGGTCGTCGAGACCGGCACCTACGAGGCGCTGGTCGGCCGGGACGGCGCGTTCCGGCGCCTCGTGCAGCGGCAACTGCTGTAGGGCGGGAGAGGGAAGAGTAGGGTATGCGGCGGGAGTACAGCCGATGAGTCTGGCAGAGATGGAGCGCTACGCCGCCGACCTGAGGTCGGACTTCGCCTTGCGCATGGCGGCCGAGCGGGCGCAGGCCGATCACCCCGACGGCTCGCTGCTGTCCAGCGTCGTGGCCTTCGCCGTGTCGCGCGGCTACCGCTTCACCGTCGAGGAGGCGCGCGAGGTGGTGCGGGCGCGCAGCCGCGCGGTCGGCCGCGAACTGCAGGAGGCCGAGCTCGAGGGCCCGGTCGGCGGCCCGTGCTGGTACTGGTCGATCTTCGTGGTCAAGAGCACCGGCCAGTTCGATTTCGATCACGGCCGCTACTGGTCGCTCGGCCCGCCGCGCGCCTCAACCTGACGGCGGCGTCGCGCTGGCGGCGTCCAGCACGGCCAGAGACTCGGCGTCGAGCCCGAGGCGCGTCGCGGCCAGCAGTTCGTCGAGCTGCGCCAGGCTGGTCGCGCTGGCGATCGGCGCGGTCACCGACGGACGATGCAGCAGCCAGGCCAGTGCCACCGTCGCGCAGCTCGCGCCGTGGCGGCGCGCCACGAGGTCGAGGGCATCGAGCACGGCGAAGCCGCGCGCCGTCATGTACTGGCGCACGGTCTGGCTGGCGCCGCGCGGGCTCTTGCCGGTGTCGGACTCCGACCGGTACTTGCCGGTGAGGAAGCCCGCCGCCAGCGGGTAGTAGGGCAGGACGCCGAGGCCGAGGCGCCGGCACTCGTCCTCCAGAGCGCCCTCGAACAGCGGCCGTTCCAGCAGGTTGTAGTGCGGCTGCAGGCTCTGGTAGCGCGGCAGGCCGTTGGCGCGGGCGATCCGGTCGGCCTCGGCGAGGCGCGCCGCGTCGTGGTTCGAGGCGCCGATCCAGCGGACCTTGCCCTCGCGCACCAGCTCGCCGTAGGCCGACAGCGTCTCCTCGAGCGGCACCGAAGTGTCGTCGCGGTGCGACTGGAAGAGGTCGATGCAGTCGGTGCCGAGGCGGGCCAGCGAGGCCTCGACCGAGGCGCGCAGCCGGGTCCGCGACAGCTCGGTGCACTTGGTGGCGAGCAGCACCTTGGCGCGCTTGCCGGGATGGCGGCGCAGCCAGTGGCCGATCACCTCCTCCGAGCGGCCCCACGCGCTCTGCGGCGCCCAGAAGGTGTAGCTCTCGGCGGTCTCGACCAGCGACCCGCCGGCATCGACGAAGGCGTCGAGCAGGCGATGCGACGTCGCCTCGTCGGCGGTCCAGCCGAACACCAGGCCGCCCAGGGCGATCGGGCGGAACGCGAGGTCGCTGTCGCCCAGCCGGCGCTTGTCCATGGTCGCGATCCCGTCGCTAGGCGGGAGCGGCCGGGCGGGTCGCCTCGAACACCATGGATTCGAGACGCAGGAAGCCGGCCGGCATGCGCGCCTCGTTCTCGAGGTTGCACAGCGCCGGCCGCGAACTGGCCCCGAGTTCGCAGCGCTGCACGTCGTCGAAGCCGGCCGCGCGCAGCGACTGCACGAGGGTCGGCGCGTCGTAGATGAAGGTGTGGCCCCAGGCGCGCACGAAGTAGTTGATGACGAAGACCTCGTTGGTGCGCTCGGGCGCCTCGGGCGTGTTGGTCTCGCTGGCCCAGCGGACATAGGCCTCCTGCAACGGCGACCGGTCGGGCCGGCGCAGGCCGAGCAGGAAGTCGAGGTCCGGCGTCGACAGGCGCAGCACGCCGCCCGGCTTCAGCACCCGCCGGCACTCGCGCAGCATGTGGAGACCGTCGGGATAGGGGATGTGCTCGATCATGTGCTCGCTGAACACGCTGTCGAACGTCGCGTCGGCGAAAGGGAAGTCCCGCGTGCCGTCGAGCAGGTAGACCGGCAGCGCGGGATCCTGCAGGTGGATGTCGGTGTTGAGCCATCCCGGCAGGATGTGCCGGCCGCAGCCGATATGGAGCCGCGGCGTCGTCGTGCCGGCGAAGTACTGCTCGCGCAGCGCGGCGCGCGAGGACGGGGCGACGGACAGCGTCATGCCTGGAGGCGATGCAGGACGCGGGCCAACGTCTCGCGGTTGTGCGCATGCTGGCGGGCGGCGGCCTGCCGTGTCCGCTCGCGCAGGCGGGCATGGGCCGCGTCGTCGATCGCGCGCGCGGCGGCGAGGCCGGCGGCGAGGTCCTCGCCGGGGTAGCAGACCATGAAGTCGAGGTCGAAGCGCCGGGCGATCGCCTCGTTGACGATCATCGGGACGCCCAGCCCGAGCGACAGCGGGATCGCGGCCGGCGTCCGGGTCCGGTAGTCGCCGGCGGAGATCCGGTCGTCGACCAGCGGCAGCAGGAAGCGGCTGCCGCGCAGGCGCTCGACGAACGCACCGTAGGGCAGGTAGCCGGAGAACCGGACCTTGTCCGACAGGCCGCACGTGGCGAGATCGCGCATCAGCCGTCCGACGCCGGGATCGTCGGCGAGGTTGGCGTAGCGGCTGCCGCCCAGGATCAGCACGCTCTCGTCCGGCCCGAGGGTCGCGCAGGCGCCGAGCAGCGAGCCGATCGCCTTGCGCGCGTAGTCGATCGAGCCGGCGAAGACGAAGCCGTCCTGCGGCGCGGGCGGCGGCCGGTCGTCGCCGACGAACGGCAGGATCCAGGCGACGTCGGGGCAGCGGGGTCGCAGGTTGTCGGCGGCCTGGCGCGACAGCGTGACGATGGCGTGCGGCCCCGACCGGACATGGCGGTCGAGGTCGGTGCGCATCCCCGGCCGGCGGCGCAACGCCATGCCGTTGGGCCCGCGCCAGGTCGCGCCGCGGTCGGTGGTGAAGAAGGTCAGCGGCCGGCCGTCCTCGCGCAGCACCAGCCGCCCGCCCTCGCGCGACCACTGGCGCGACCGCCGCCGCCGTCCCTGCCAGTAGTAGGTGTGGTCGCGGAACAGGTTGAGCGTTCCCCATCCCTTCGGATGGCGCGCGTCGAAGGTCTCGACCGGGCCGCGCAGGTTCCACTGGACGGGATCGTGGACGATGCTGATCGACGGGCGGCCGATCTTCTCGACGAAGTCGAGCCCGGGCAGCGGCCGGAACCAGTGGAGATCGTTGTAGCCGGGATGCATCAGGGTGCCGACCACCACCAGGTCGTAGCGCGCGAACGCGATGTCCTGCAGCCGCTCGAGCGGCAGGCGCGGCTTGCCGAGCATCGCCAGGGTCTCGAGGTGGCCGGGCGTGTCGGGGCAGGCGATGTCGACGCTGTACCCGAACTCGCCCAGCAGGTTCACCCAGACCGGGAAGTTTTCCCAATGGTAGGGGCAGCACTCGATGAACAGGCAGGATGGCAACGCGACAGCCCCTCGATACGCGCCGTCCTGGGTCGATCGCGACGGCGGGCACATCATGGGTGCATATCTGTTGCTGCGCCACTGGGACTCGTTACAAGATGACCGCCCTTGCTACCCGGCCTCGCCGGCAACGACGGTGTGTACCTTGTATATTTTGGGCATCAGCGGTTCTCCCTTTCTCGCCCAGGATCCGGTTTCCTTCGATCAGTCATGGTGGCACGACTCGGCGGCCGTCCTGCTCAAGGACGGGGCGATCGTGGCGGCCATCGAGGAAGAGCGGCTCAGCCGCGACAAGCACACCAGCCGCTTTCCCCAGCGCGCCGTCGTCGCCTGCCTCGCCGAGGCCGGCATCGGGATCGGCGATGTCGATTGTGTCTCCTACTACACCGGCGAACGGCACGCGCGCGGGGCGCTGACCGCCGTGTCGATGGCCAACCCGCGGATGGTCGACACCGACCCGACGTCGGTCCTGCGCGACTCGCTGGCCCGTTCCACCGGCACGGCGTACCGCGGCCGCCTCGACCTCGTGAAGCATCACCTCGCGCATGTCGCGTCGGCGCATCACCTGTCGGGCTGGTCCGATTGCCTGGTGTTCACGACCGACGGTCGCGGCGACCAGGAATCCGGCATGGTGATCGACGTCCGCGGCAACCGGTGGGAGAGCCTGCTCGACCTGCCGATCGCCGACTCGCTCGGCATGTTCTACGAGCGCATGATCCGGTTCATCGGCTACGGCTCCTTCGAGGAGTACAAGGTCATGAGCCTCGCCTCGTACGGCGACCCGGCGACCTACCGGAAGCTGTTCCAGGGGCTCTACAGGCTGCTGCCCGAGGGGCGGTTCAGCATCGAGCAGAACTGGGATTCGACGGTCGTCTACGATCACTTCCAGCCGCGCCGCCGGCACGAGCCGATCACCCGCAAGGACATGGACTATGCCGCCGCGCTGCAGGAGGCGCTCGAGGACATGGCGGGACACCTGCTGGCGCACTATCGCCAGCGGACCGGCCAGCGCCGCCTCGCGATGGCCGGCGGCGTCGCGCTGAACTGCGCGATGACTGGCAAGCTGCTGGTCCGCGGCGTGTTCGACGAGGTGTTCGTCCAGCCCGCCTCGAACGACGCCGGCTGCGCGCTGGGCGCGGCGCTGTACACCGCCGCGCAAGGCAGCCTGCCGGCGACGCCGCAGATGGAGCACTGCTACTGGGGCCCCGCGCTGCCGCCGACCGACGAGGTCGAGCGCATCGTGGGACGATGGCAGGACGTCGTCACCGCCCGCCGGATCGGCGACTCGTTCGACGAGGCCGCCGGCCTGCTGGAGGGCGGCGCCATCATGGGCTGGGCGCAGGGCCGCATGGAGTTCGGGCCGCGGGCGCTCGGCAACCGCAGCATCGTCGCGGACTCGCGCTTCGCCTCGGCGACCAAGCGCATCAACAGCGTCATCAAGAAGCGCGACAACTTCCAGCCGTTCGCGCCGTCGGTGCTGGAGGAGGAACTCCACACCTTCTTCGAGCTGCCGGCGCATGTCCGGACGCTGCCCTTCATGGTCTTCACCGCCAACGTGCGGCCCGAGTGGCGCGACAAGCTCGGCGCCATCACCCACGTCGACGGCACGGCGCGCGTCCAGACGGTGTCGAAGCGCCACAACCCGCGCTACTGGTCGCTCATCCGCGCACTGGGCGATCGCACCGGCGTGCCGATGGTGCTGAACACCTCGTTCAACAACCAGGCCGAGCCGATCGTCAGCTCGGTCGAGGACGCGCTGGCCTGCTTCGTCAGCACCGACCTCGACCACCTGGTCGTCGGCGACTTCCTGGTCTCCAAGCGGGCCGACACGCTGGAGCCGCTGTGGAACTGGAAGGTCGCGCTGCGGCCGGTCTTCCAGCTGTGGCACCGGCCGGGCCCGCCGCCGGCCTGGGAAATCCGCCAGACGTCGTTCCCGACGGTGCGGCCGATCTCGGCCGAGGCGTACCGGCTGCTGGCGGCGCCGGGCGATGGCACGGTTGCCGAGCGCGCCGCGGCGAACGGCCTCGTGGCGCACAAGGCGGCGCTGCTCGAGGAACTGATGGCGCTCTGGAACAGCCGGATCGTCGGCCTGTCGCCCGCCTAGCGGTCGAACAGCCGGCCGACCCCGCCGATCCGTCGGGCGAGCGCCAGCGCGCGCAGGCCGCGCCGCACCTCGCGCGCCCGCAGCCGCGCCCGGCCGTAGCGCGCCAGCTCGCCGCCGAAGGCGCGTCGCGCGTCGTCGTTGCGCGAGCCGGCGAGGATATCTGCGAACCGCCGGCCGGTCGCGTCGTCGTCGACCAGGCCCTCGATGGCGAGATCGAAGCGGATGAACCGGCCGAGCGCGCGGCGGCAGAGATCGCGTTCCAGCGCGGTCAGCGGCACGCCGGGCAGGGTGTCGACCAGCGCGTCCTCGAGATCGGCCAGCGCCTCGGGCCACAGGGCGAGGCGCGCCATCACGCAGGCGCGCTGCAGCAGCGCCCGTCGGCGGTTGGCGCCGTCGAGGTCGCCGGCGCCGAGGCTGCGCGGCAGGTATTCGCCCAGCCGCAGCTGTTCGCGCAGCCGCAGGTGGATGTCGCGGTTCTCCAGCACCCAGTAGCGGCTGCGGTGCTCGGCCGGGAACAGCGCGCCCGGCCGGCCGCGCAGCCCGGCATGCTGGCGGAACAGGAAGGTCGGGGCGTCGAGCCGGCGGCCGGTGAAGCGGCGGCCGAGCCGCAGGATCATGTCGTAGTCGTCGCACAGGTTCAGCCGGTCGTTGAACGGGCCGACCGCGCGGTGGCAGCGGGTGCGGACCAGCATCGCCTGCAGCTGCATGAAGTTCTGCTCGAGCAGGCGCGAGAACGTCTCGTCGTCCGACACCTCGGGCATCGGCAGGGGACCCTTCTGCTCGGTCCGCCCGTCGGGATGGGTCTGCAGGATGATGCAGCCCGCGTAGGTGAAGTCGACCGACGGGTCGGCCTCCAGCACGGCGAGGTGCCGTTCGAGGCTCTGCGGCACGGCGAGGTCGTCGTCGTCGAACACCCAGAGGTACTCGCCGCGCACCTCGGGCAGCGCCCGGTTGACGGCGCGCGGCCGGCCGCTGTTGGCCTGGTCGATGACCTCGATCCGGTCGCCGTAGCGGGCGAGGACCTCTAGCGTGGCGTCGGTCGATCCGTCGTTGACGACGATGACCTGGGCCGGCGGGACGGTCTGACCCAGCACGCTGTCGAGGGTCTCGCCGATGAAGTGGGCCCGGTTGCAGGTCGGGATGATGACCGTGACGGGGGGGACGCGCATCTCTCGTCCGCCGCTACGCGCGCGCGACCGCGATCAATCCCACAGGTCGAGCCCGAGCAGCTTGCGGCCGAGCGGCGTCAGGTGGGCCGGCGGTCCCAGTTCGCGCGGGTCGAGGCCGAGGCCGGACGGCCCGATCCGCCGCTCCCACTGGGCGATCCGCTGGCGGCGCAGCTGGTCGTACATCGCGATGTCGGGATCGTCGACCGAGTGCTGGTCGGAGATCTCGTGGCCGGCCGGCGCGCACAGGATGAACTGCGCGAGCCGCGGCCGGTTGCTGCGGTTGACGCCGGCGCCGTGCGGCAGCGCGCGGTGCCAGACGATCAGGTCGCCGGGCTTCGCCTCGATCGTCCGCACCCGCGACAGGTCGTAGGGCGGCGGGTTGTTGACGTCGCGCTGCTCGAGCGGCGTCTTCGACCACTCGATGGTCTCGCGGTGCATGCCCGGGATGCAGTGGAACCCGCCGTGGTCGGCGGTGCTGTCGGACAGGCAGAGCACGCCCTGCAGTCCGAACTTGATCGGGGTCTCGCGCAGGTCGAGGTCCCAGTGCAGGAACGGCGGGTAGTCCCACTCGGGGTGCTCGGCGCTGACCGGCGGCTTCATCGAGGCGCGGTCGAGGCTGACCCACAGCTTCGGGGTCTTCCAGAACTGCCGGAAGGCGTTGTAGACGCGCGGCGCCTGGCGGGTGTCCCAGAAGGCCTGGTGCTGGTGCAGGTGGACCAGCCCGTCGGGCGTGTGCGGCGCGCGGTACCAGTCGTCCGGCCGGTCGGGATCCATGCCGAGGAAGTCCCAGATCGCGGCGGTCGCGGCGGCGACCTGCTCGGGCGACACCGCCTGGCGCAGGATGACGTAGCCGTGGGTGTCGAAGTGCTCGAGGTCCGCGGGCGAGAAGACGTCCTCTTCCTCGATCGTCATGCGCGCACCTTCTGGGCCACGGCCGGCGCCCCGGGCGCGAATGCCGGCACGGTCGAGTTGGTGACGAGGATCGACGACAGCTCCGGCTTGATCTCGTGCTCGAAGTCGGCGTACCGGTTGCGGAAGCACCAGCTGCAGTGCTCGTGGTACGGGTGACCCTCGCGCCGCGCGAGGTGGTCGGCACGCAGCGAGACCAGCGGCGCGCTGTTCCAGATCTCCTCGAACGGCTTCTCGAGGATGTTGCCCGAGGTCAGGTCGTCGCGCCCGATCAGGTGATCGCAGAACCCGACATCGCCGGCGTAGGTGATGTAGGTGTACATCCAGGGATGGATGCAGCGGTCGAGCAGGCGGTCCTTCAGCACCAGGTTGGTGGTCATCGCCGAGCCGAGCTGCAGCGTGATGCCGTAGCCGTTGGCCTGTTCGCGCAGCCGCTCGAACAGCGGCGGGATCGTCGGCTCGACGTGCTCGAGATGCTTGGGATCGGTCGGCCAGCAGGCGATCGGGATCATGTGGACCCGGCCGACGCCGAGGTCGTGTGCCCAGCGCAGCAGCGGCTCGAGGTTGCCGAGGTTGCGCGCGCTGACCGTCACCGTCAGGTAGACGTTGCCCGGGTCGTTGCCGTAGACGTCGCGCCAGTGCACCAGCGTCTTGAGCGCCTGCTCGATCGGCTCGATGTCGCAGCCGCGCAGCTCCTGCAGCAGGCTGTTCTCGATCGCGTCGACCGAGATGCCGACCCAGGCACCGTGGCGCATCAGGTGCTGCCAGACGTCGGACTTGCTGCGGACCGTGCCGTTGGACAGCACGCGGAGCTGGACCCCGGGCTGGGCGAAGCGCTCGACGATCGACGGGAAGTCGCGGCGCAGCAGGCTCTCGCCCCAGCCGCGCAGGTCGACGACGCGCGCCGTCGGCAAGAGGTCCTCCTCGATCCGGCGCAGCACGGCCTCGCTCATGTCGAGGCTGCGCTCGGTCATCATGCCCGACCGGCACATGCTGCAGGCGAGGTTGCAGCGTCGCGTCAGCTCGAGGAACAGGATGTTGGGAATGCCGCGCATGGTCGAGATGCCGTTGGCGATCTCGCGCTCGAGGATCTTGTTGTTGCGCTCGCGCAGGTCGTTGCGCGCCGGCTCCGCCGGCATCCAGGGCTTGAGGTGCACCGTGTCCTCGCCGTTCAGCTGGCGGACCCGGCCGATCCCGACGCGGCCCCGGTTGGCGACCAGCTCGCCGCGCGCGATCTTCTCGACGCTCAGCCGGTGATGCTCCAGCAGCGTGCCCTTGGTCGAGCCCCAGTCGCGGCCGATGTCCTTGACGCGGGTGAAGGCGATGCGCTCGCGGTTCTCGTGCTCGATGCAGTCGAGGAAGCGCCTGTCGATCGGCGTGCAGCGGTACTTGCGCTGCCACATGCGGTTGTAGAGGTCGAGGTCCTCGTAGCCCCACGCCACCATGTCCTCGTCGTACCCGCCCGAATCGAGGAACGCCTGCCGCCGGGTGGCCATGCGGCCGGTCCAGCCGTGGTCGCCGACGATCGGCGAGAACACGCCATCGGCGAAATCGCAGCCGACCAGCAGGTCCTTGTCCTGCATCTGCTCGTCGATGTAGCGGGCGTAGCCGGGCCCGGTGAAGTTGTCGGCGTCGACGTTGCCGATCACCTCGCCGCGGCACAGCCGGGCGGCCATGTTGCGCGAGTGGCTGAAGCTGAAGAACTGGGCGTGGTCGTAGCGGTAGTAGACCAGCCGGCCGGACGCCAGCTCGGGCGCGAACTCGGCCTGCAGCCACGGCCCGACATCGTCGGGCGAGCCGTAGTCGAGGATCACGAACTCGAGGCTCGGGTGATCGGCATTCCACGCCATGTTCTTGGCGAGGGTCTGCTGCAGGTGATGACGCCGGCCCATGCAGACCGTGAAAAGCGACAGGCGTGGCACCGCGGCGGCGGCCTCTTCCGGAACGAGAAACATGCCGTTCACGCGGCCTGACGGCGGGCGCACCGAGCCTTCAGGCAAGGAAAAGCGTGCGGTACGTCTGCGGTGCTAAGCATGTACTCTCCGGTTATCTCTCATTGTCGATGCAGGATATTGTCCCGTCAACTGAGGCTATACTCGGTGGCCGCGCAACCTGCGGTCAACGTGCAGCAACTTATCGTTTTTTCCAATCTCCCGGCCGCGCGCGGGGATTTTCGACAGGACCGTGACCCCGCGATGATGCTTCTTCTCCAGGATGACGGCGCCCACCTGCGTCAGGCGTTCGAGTTGCTGGATGCCGGCGGCGGGTTCGTCGCGCGCGTCGTCGGTCGGGCGGCCGGGACGGTCGCGGTCGAGC
>Ga0102832_1001455_pt1 | contig 18230 bp, 13 predicted proteins | sample EBPBio282013_DNA_FD_88942 | JGI IMG/M metagenome (GOLD analysis project Ga0102832, IMG submission 88942) | Wastewater treatment Type I Accumulibacter community from EBPR Bioreactor in Madison, WI, USA - Reactor 2_5/28/2013_ DNA (Illumina Assembly) | ecosystem: Engineered > Bioreactor > EBPR >...
ATTACTCTTCAGCCTTGCGCTGAATCTCATACTTTTGTCTCAACATTTCTTCCTATTGTTAGGCTTTTTCAATTTACAGCCTCAGTCTTTCTTATATCATACGTTGTTATTATTGTGTCTTCCTTAACATGGCTTATTTATCAGCTCTTTAAAGTTACTTCTTTCTTTCGATTATCATTTTGTTCAGCTTATCTTATTCGGTCAATTAAACTTTGTTTAATTATGGTAATTTTATTGCTCCTTTTTTCTTGTCCAGGTCAGGGTTCTTTTACCACTTTTTTACAGGTTGTGTTTATTATTGTCCTTTTTGAAGTCTATTTTGGGTTGGAACATCGTTGAGTTATTCTCCTTAAAGTTATAAAAATTACTCAAAATTTGGGATTTTTATTGCTCTTTAAAACTTTTGCTTGTTTTATTGAGGCTTATTCATTTGAGGTAAATCTTTATTCCATACAGATTCAGTTTTAGCCTCGATATTTACTTGCTGTTTTTGTGGATTTTTAGTCTGTAAAACAGGTTTGACATCAAGTTCTTATTAAAGCTCAAAATGATAATCTTTAAAGTTGATTTTACCCTTTTTTTCAGGTTAAGGTTGTGATGTTTTCATTATATACTTTTATTCAACTAAAAAAATAAGCAAAATATTACATTTTCCAAATACTATTTCATCATTATGTTTGAGGTACATTTTAGCACCGGAAAGTTGCTTTCCATTGATGAAGGTACCATTTATTGACCCGAGATCTTCAATTACGAATTTCTTTTATTGACTGAGATAATAAATTAATGCATGGTTTTTAGAAACTGTAGAATCAAGAATTTGCAATGAATTTTGTGGTGTTCTACCGATAGTAAATTTTTATTAAGGTTTTAGTGACAATGGAATTTTTAATGAGCCTTAACTGTTTGTTAGGAAATACATTGCTATTGTGATTTTTATAGTTTTAAAATCTTTATTATTTGAAATTTAAAAGAAAAAAAAATTGATGAAATTTACAACGTAGTCAATTTTATTAAATATAATTTACTTACTGAATTTTTATTTTGAAAAACGTTCAGTAATTTTGGTAATCGAAAACGATTGATGTTTTTTAGGATTAGCGCTGTGTATTAGCAAGGAAATTGGTGAGTATTAAGATTATATTGTCTTTTTTGAATAATATTGAAGAAAATTTGCGTAGCTTTGATTTTTGCTAAATTTTAATGAAATGAGGCTGAAAATAATTAAGAATTATAAATTTTTATTCACAAAAATCTTCATTGCAATGGGAAGTTGTGGTTCTAGTGTTGCTGATCGTGCTATTGGACTTGACGGACACGATGCCGTCAAAGAATACTCTATCGAAAAGGCAAAACAATAATTCATCGAAAATTACATCAAAGAAATTTATAAAAATACCAGTCAAAACATTAAGCAACTAAAACAAAAGAAACTTGCTGAAATTGAAGATGATGAAAATGATGCAAGAAAAATAGTCGAATCAGTTAAATAAGACATCTAAAAAAGAGAGCCAGGATCACTTGCTAAAGCTGAAGCTCTTCATAAAAAACCCGCTGAATAATTGTTGGGATTGAACGATACACTTTAAAGATTTGACAATCAAAAACACATTGTTAATGATAGATATGAACAATAGGAAAAAGAGATTTTAAGAGAAATCAGAGATGAGTATCAAAAATTATACGATAGCATCAATCCATCGACATCAAAGCTCGTTCATATTAACGGTCTTCCATAAGCCGAGAGACTCAGAGCTTTCAAATGGGGTGAAAAATACGCATAAAAATAAATCGCAATCAACAACAAATTGGTAAAAGATTAACTTGACAAAAAGTTTGAATTTACTCATTTTGCACCTCGTTTTGACAATATTGTCCCATCAAAATCATTAAATGATATTCTCGACGATTGTAGATAAAGAGCCACAAGATCAAGTGTTAAAGGAAACAAGTGTGTAACTTGCTGATTGTTTTCTGTTTATTTATTTTCTTTCATCTTATTTTGTTTTACTGAAAAGATACTTATGAAAATCATAAATCTACAATTTAAAATCAATCATAATTCCACATTTTTCATTACGACTTATTTCATGTCTGTCAGCCTCGATATGAGACCTGAAAACATGTTCCGTTTTCTTTCAATTGGAGAGCTGTCGACTTCGAATTCGACCTTGCGTTCCTCATTATCAAGGAACTCTTGGCTTAATTAAGACTCTTACAAAAATTAAGCAACTTTTCTATGGCCTTCTTCCATCATATCCTTATGATGACTGAATGCAAAATTATTCATTTAATCCAATTTTGAAGCCATTTTGAATTTAGAAAGATTATCACTTGCTGAGAAAAATGTTTATTTAAGCATCCCAATGAAACAAATGATACCCAAAAAAATAAGGAGTCTCATAAGTTTGTTATTGAGAGTATCTGATAAGAATTTGTTTTTTGGCCGCGAGGATGTATCTAAAATTTATTTTTTCAACTTTTAATTTTAAAGTTTTGTTTTATTGATTTCTTGTTGAAGCTTTTAATTTTTTTCTTCAAGTTCTTTAAAGTACTGCTTTTTACGATCTCTTGAGATTTGAGCAGAAACTCTGTTTCTTTTCTTTTTGATTTAAGCTTCAATATCGGTAGGACTAGTATTGAGAACGATGGGGAATTATTGTTAGTTGCAGAAAATTCTGGGTTGTCTGTTTTTTGCTCTGTATCTTTTAAGTAGATTTTTTCTTTTGAGTATTTTTTTTCGTAACAGGTTTCGATCAAGGCCAGCAGCAAACTAGAGTCTGTCAAAGTAGTTAAGTATGTCCTAAATTGGTGTATCGATGATATCAATGTAATTTTGAACAAAATCAATGGCCTAATTTAGCAAAAAATGTACCTTATCGAATGTCAGTTGTTCAATGAGATAATTTTATTAATTGTGTTCCCTTCGATCAAAATCAGAATCTTGGTCATAGAAAGAAGCCATGCATTGTTTGATAGATTGCGAGTGGTTGTTACCTGTGGAGTAGATAGGCGATTATTATTCGAGTTTGATGATATCTTAGTAATCCATTGCTTAATTTTTGACAGATTTATTTATTTATCAAATATTAATCAGTCTTTTCTAAATCAAGTTATAATACTACAAGCTTATTAATTTAATTTATCAGAGAAAAATTAATATTTACAATTAAATTTAATTACATTTTTAGATAGTTAAAAAAATGTACATAAATTTGAATTTTGTAAGAATATTAATTAATAAACTTGTTAATAAAAATAGTCATTTAATCAAGTAAAAATATCTAAAAGAAAAACAAAAATTTTTCATTATTTCCAAGATAAACTCTCTATACTTCCTTAATTATTTTATTTTTGAAAAAACACATTATTTTTCTATTCTTAGTCTGATCTAATAGAAAATTGGATAAAACAATAGTAATGCTAAATAAACAAAGGATTTCTAAATCATTTTATTTAACTCATTTATAAGTTGGGAATGAAGTTGAAAGTTGAGTGAATTCGTTTTCTTCTTTCCATCTTGAGGTGACGGTTTTCCATTGAGTGAAGAATTTGACACCGTTCTTTCCGTAGAAGTTAAGGTCACCATAGAAAGATTTTTTGTTACCAGTGAATGAGAACATTGGTAATGGGACTGGAATTGGAACGTTGATTCCGACTTGACCAGCTTCAACTTCGTATTGGAATTTTCTAGCAGCTGAACCTGATTTAGTGAAGATTGAAGTTCCGTTACCCCAATCGTTGGTGTTGATGAAGTCAATGGCTTCTTGTAAAGTGTTAACGTGACAACAGATAAGGACTGGACCGAAGATTTCTTCCTTGTAAACAGTCATGTCTGGAGTGACATTATCGATGATAGTTGGGGCAACGAAGTTACCAGTTCCGAATTTAGGGTGAACGTATTTGCTTCCATCAAGAACGACTCTAGCTCCTTCTTTTTCAGCAGTACCGATAAGACTGAGGATTCTTTCTTTAAGTTCTGGATAACAAACTGGGGCCAAATCAATTCCTTGTTCAGCTCCTGATCCGATTTTGAAGCTTTGAGCTTTTTTGGCAATATCATGAACCCATTCTTTAGAATCACCGACGAAAACGGCGGTGGTCAAAGCCATACATCTTTGTCCACTTGCTCCGAAAGCGGCATTAACGATGGCGTTAAGGGCATCTTCTTTATCACTGTCTGGCATGATAACACAATGGTTTTTAGCACCCATGTTGACTTGAGCTCTTTTACCAGTTTCACCGCAGACTTTATAAATGTATTCTCCTGCTCTGTTTCCTCCGACAAAGGATACAGCTTTGATATCCTTGTGATGAACAATGTGAGAAGTAGTATCAAATCCACCTTGAACGACGTTCAAAACACCCTTTGGAAGATTGATTTCTTTCAATAATTTACACATGTGTTCCATGGCTCCTGGGACTCTTTCAGATGGTTTCAAGACGAAAGTGTTACCACAAGTGATAGCAAGTGGGAACATCCAAAGAGGAATCATAGCTGGGAAGTTGAATGGAGCAACACCGGCACAGACACCCAATGGAGTTCTGAATGAGTAACAATCAATATTTCTTGAGATATTTTCGATGGTTTATCCGTTAATAATCAAAGAAGTTCCGCAAGCGTGTTCAGCGACTTCAAGTCCTCTCATGACGTCACCCATTGAGTCAGGAGTGGTTTTACCGTGTTCTTGGGTCATGATATCAGCGAGAACTTTATGGTCTCTTTTCAAAAGGGCAACTAAGTCAAACATGTATCTTTGACGAGCTGAAATAATTAAGATTTTTACTGAGAAGTGGGGTCTTTGACCAGGTCTTGAAAGCTTCTTTTGAGTTTTCGACGATGGCGTTGAATTATTATTGACTGGTTTGTGGAACCCAACCCAAGAGTTCTTGAGTGACTGGATTTCTAACTGGATATCTTTCGGTATCTTTAGCTTCGACGAATTCACCATTGACGAAGTTTTTGTAGACTCTAGCGAAGGTGTATCTTTGGAACCTAGCGAGGAATGACATAAATTTCAACTCGTAATAAAAATATGGATAGCCAGATTTATAACTTCTCAGTATTTATAACCTTGAATTTAAATGGATCTCAGCGAACAAAAAATTATAAATTCACATTAATTCAGCTTAATAAAAAGGTCTTTTAGTAAATCGTAATTTTCAATATCTTGAAAACCGATCAAACCATATAATATCTTTTTCAAGAAGTTTAGTCTTTTCTTATAAGAAAAACTCATAATTTTTTACTTACTTTTTATTGTTATTACGTTTATTTATCCTTTTTGATTAATTAAATCTGAAGATTGTAGAATTAAATTTAAAATTAAAAATATCATAGTTTTATATATTGAGTAAGTTAAAATTTTCCTTGAAGATATTTCCAATGTAAATTTAGTTACGAGTTATGATTGATTAATTTGAATTTTCCATGATTTCCGACATCGTTTTCCAATTTTATGTAAACATCTGATTAAAGTCGGAATATTTTTGTGATTTAATCGCCTTACATCGCTCCAGAAAGGATGATTTTGCAATTTTTGTCCATGGCTTCTTCATAAAGTTTGAAGATCATATCGCTTTAAACAAAACTTATCGCATCAACGAATACTGTTGAGTTCTCTTCAAACAAATCATTCTTTGCCATCAATTGAAATCTCTTTATTCTGTTGACCGACGTTGGTGGCAAGACAAAACTATTTGGTGAGGTTTATGTCAATGGTAATTATGAACAATTAAAACTGCTTTAAAAACACTCAAAATATTTCAGTTGTTTGGTCTTTAAATAAGGCTCAATTGATTTGCCAAGTTTTTTCGACAAAGAAAGATAATGAGCATAATTTTATCTAAACGCTACCAATGCTACTTTTTTCTCATTTTAAAGTTCATGTAACAACCAACTTACAGTAATAAAATCAGCATGTTGGGTTGGGTTTTATTATATAAGAAAGACTTTTCCCTTTTCGAATATTTTTCCCTTATCTTTGCACTGATCTTTTAGTTATGTGATCAACATTTTTTTCAATAAAATTTCTTTTATATATTTGCTTACTTTTTTTATAAATCAATAAAAATTGGTAAAAAAATAGGAAAAATTTATGATTAAAAAGTTAAAGTTTTGAACCCTTCAAGATTTTTCTTAAACAGATTATTCAGATACGTTGCTTTATTTTGTTTAAGATGGCTTATCTTGGTTGATACTTTTGGCAAATCTCTTATTTATTTGAAGCTCGATCATAAGTTTCTCATGGTCAACAAACCTATTTAGACTGGCTGAATTTTTTTACTGTAAGTAACTTATGTATTAAAGCTCTTTTTAGAAGTCACTTTATTTACATTTGAGATGAGTTTTTTCCTTGATATCAACTCTCTTCCAATCCCTTACCGTTCTTTCTAATGGATTTTAAGTCAATAAAATAGTTTCGTTATTTTCTTACTTTGCAAAGGTAGATTTGGTTTCGAAATTTTAATTCGTTCCCAATTTTTCATTTATTTATCTTAATTTTTCTTCAAGTTTAGGAATGCTTTTGGATTTTAATTTTTTGAACAATTATCAATAAAATTTTTAATGTTTTTATGGCGCAGTTGGGTTTTACAAAAATGATTGGATATTGTCGAATAAAGCGCTTGTTCTATGAACTCGTTTTGATGGACTTAATGGTTGCTAAGTTTTATTATTTTATTTGAAAATTAATTTTTATCCACGCTATGATTTTGAAAGTTGCTAATTGTTACTTTTATTACCGCTCATGGGAATATTTGGTTTTTGAGATTCTCTTGATTGACTTTTACCAATCGCTGAGTTTTTAAATTGTTTGTATCCAAAGTTTGACTTTACTTCAATGTTATTTTGAGATTACTGAATGCTTGGAATGACTTTTTTAGACTTGGCCCTTTGCAAAGGCTGCTTTTGTGGCTTTTCTTGAATAATACCTAATGACTACTTTTTCCGTTGCAAATATTTATTCTCAAGCGACAAATTATACTATCTCATTTTCCTTTCATAATTACTTTGTGGCTTACCAAACTTAGGTCTGTTATCATTATACTTGTCTAATATTTACAGTGGCTTCTTTTTTTAAACTAAAGGTTAATTCTTTTTTCTATGCATTTTGATGATTTCTTTATTTTGAAGAATTTTCTGCTAAAAGTCGAGATCGTCGCTTAAATTATCACTTTTCTAATTTTAGTCGAATTAGAATTGTTAGTTTGTTTTTGTTTAATCGTGTTGCATCATTATTTTGAGTTTGTCTTCGACTTAGAGTTGGAATGACTCGCCATTTTGGCTTCTGATGATATCGCTTTCGCTTCTACTCACATGAATGGTTTCAGTGTTACGAAAATTTCTTTAATCGTCTGACTCACCTTGAATACTTGGGAGGTAAGTAGGAGCTTTATTTTCCTTCCTGCTGGCAATTCTTCCTCTCGACGGAGGAGGAGCTAAGCGTGGTAGTTTAAACTAATTATTGATTGGTTAATTTTAGTTATTTTTTGCTCTGCTAGTTTTGATAGAGTTTTCATTATCATTTTCTTATGACATCCTTTTCGGAGATAAGTAAAGAGCTGTTTATTTTCTCGATCAATTAATAAAACAATTTTAGAATTATATTAAACTTTATCGATTCTATTGATTGTTCCTTGCTTTCTATATTTATTTGTAACAAAATACATTAGTCATTTATCTTTATTTAATAAAAATTAAAAATCAAATCAAAAGAATAAAAAATTACTGTTGTATTATTTTTTTAATTGGTTTTATTTTATAGGCAAAAATAAATAGAGTAAAGCATCGATAGAAACCTCATTTTATACAGTTAAATTTTTATCAATGCATAAAAACTGCATTGTAACGACAAATTTATGATCCCCTTTCGAAATATTAATCTCTCGTATGGTACATTTGACCAAATCCTGGACTGTTGGCTAACAAAGAGCCACCCAGCCATACTGCGTATCTTTGATATGGGTTTTCTAAGACTTGGACATTGATTGGAGCAGACTAAATAAAATAAAGAATATACCTTAGCTTTTGAAACTTTCTCAAACTTAGCCAATCTTTGATCAACTCTTCTCTGAACCCCAGCTTATAATCTTTACTTGAATCCTTTGAATAAGGTTGATCCACCACTGAGAGCAATATTCGCATAAAGTTTTCTTCTGGTATCGATGGGACACAATTGGATAACCTTATCAACAAGGGCATCGACTGATTATCTGTATTTTTGGTCAACGATTTCTGGATTAAAGAACATTTCTGGTGCCAAGAATCTTTATGGTCCGATTGACACTTTATAGGGTTCATTCTTTCCAGGTACAACACCTTCAATGAACCTATCATACTGTTTTCTAAGCTTTTAATTGTTCATTCTGTTGTCAAAGTTTCTGAATTCTTTTAACAAGTCACCATCTTGGACAACATAAGAGTACTTTTCTTTGATAGTTTTTGCAATTTTGAAGGTTTATTAAACTGGGAATTTTTCATTTCTGTCTCTTAACATGTCAGCAACAAAACTTGTCATGTTGCTGCCTGCCAAGGGAATATGTTTGATACAACTGTTGATAACAAATCCATCAACGACTGGAATGATGTGGGTAACACCATCTCCTGAATCCAAAACTGTTCCTGTATAACTAATGTCAGAACCAACACCAGAACTGGCAACCAAGGCCAAAACTGCTTGAACTCCAATATAAAGTCCTTTTACATTAAATGTTTCAAACATAATTTCTGCCATGTGTTATCTATTTTCAGGTGGATTGAGAGGTGGTTATGTTAACACGAATACAGTTTATTGAGGATCGCATCTTAAGTAGTCAAAAATACTTCGATGCCAGAATTTTTACATTAAATCCCAATTTCTTACAACACCTCCTTCGATAGGGTTTACTTTTGAAGCTTTCCACATATCTTTAGCGATATCTCCGATTTAAAAATCAAGAGTTTATGATACTTTTTTATTGCTCATTGTAAAAGCCTTTTTACTAACATCTTAAGTCTCTGTAATTAAAGTGGGTATATCGAAGGCTGGTTCGACATTGCCAGCATATCCCATTTTTGTATAACCAGTTCCGTTATCGATAACAACGACTTTATCGTCCATTTTGGATTTTTAGATATTTATTTATTTTTAATAATCCCCTATTCATTTATTCTTATTCTTAGTTTATTTATAAGATTCAAAGAAAGATTAACTAATGAAATTTATGATGTAGATTTCAATAAAAAGTAAAAAAATTACAAATAAAGTTAAATAAATTTCATTAGAACATTTCAGCAAGTTCAGCTGCTACAACTTCAGGTGTAAAGACTCCAATATCAGTGAAGAAAAGTGTAATGTACCGGCTTGGAACGAGGTCATCCATTGTAATTGCATGACCCTATTTTGTCTTTTTAATCAATTGAGGAATATCACTTCCACTGAAATAAATTCTCTTCAAATATTTATGACTTTAGGCAAAGACATAAAACTTTTTACCCTTTTCGAAAGCAGCAATAGCAAGGCATAAACTGCCTGAACGATTGATAATACTTCCATTTTCGAGGATAGTTTAAGCCCCTGAAAGAACCATATCAACTTTTTACAAATAATACCCAATTTAATTATCGTTGATTAATGATATTCTTGCTCCTGTTCCAGTCACGCTAAGCTCATTGTACATTCTTGAACTGAAATAAAATAAAATATTACCCTTATTCGAGTTATCCACCTTTACAGACATAGATTTGGAGGCTTCCTTAAAGAATAGAGGCGAGATTTTTGAGACTTAAGGCAACAGACTTGGAGTAAGAATAAACCATAATTCGTTTTTATCCTGGTTATTTGGCAATAATTTCAGTCATTTTGACAATTCTCAATGGAGAGTTTTCCAACACAGTTCTGAACTCTTTACTGGTATGTTTGAGCCCTTACTTGAACTTAGCAATATCGTAGCCATATTTTCTATGTACAACTCTGAGAATTTGTAAGAAATATTATTTGATAGAGTTGAAACAAAGTGGATTTTTATTATCAATTAAAGAAAGTTCTAATGGATTTTACATGAAGTAGTCAACAATCTTTTGACTGTGTAGATTGATAACTTGATAGATTTCTTGATATGTTTTGAAGTCTTTTGTTTATTTTAAAAAAATGAATACCTTGATATGAGTCAATTAGATTGACTAAGAAGTTAATGTATGCGTAACTATAATGTCCTTGTTACTTGAGCATTTCCTTAAATTTCTCGATTGAGTTTTATTTCTGCATCTTTTTACTACTTGGGAATGATTAGTAAGGATTTGATTGAAAAATGAAAAAGAAATTCAATTATTATAATCTCTTACTGTGTTTTTATAAAGCCAACTTATCAATCAATCATTATAACTTAGTAACTTTTAATAAACTCTCCTTCATAATATTTGTAAAAAATTTTTTGCTAAATTATAATAACATCAGCATTTCAAAATTTATATTTTAACTTCTCATAAAAAACGTATAAAAAAAGAGATGATAAAGTTTGATCACTAGAAAGTAAACTTTGCCAACTCTGATAGAATATAACCAAGTGATCCATAATTCTTAACGTTTAGAAACAATGGCCAGAATAATACAGGTAGGAGTGTATTCAGTCAAAAGATATAAATGTACAAATCATTGTAAAAAAATGGACGATAATAATCTTAATAGTAGGGGGAATAATTAACGCCGGTGAGAAATTTCAAGAAAAGTAACCATTTGCGAGTGCTGAGGTCACAATAGCGATTCCCCTCCCGCCCGTACACGCCTGTAAGAAAGTTACGTGAATAATAACTAAACAAGCGATAGAAATCATCAACAAAAAGCAACACAAATATTACTGTCAATAACAACAATAACAAAAACACCTACATAACTAACGCCAACAGCGAATAAAAGCTATTAACAACATAACTAACAGCAAACCAATACGAATTCAAGAACTAATTATTGAAGAAAAAGATCCAGAAACTTGTCAAAAGTATAAAAAATTAACAACGCAGATAATTGTCCCTAGAAAAGGATATTGACTAATTATAAAAGTAGCTGTAATAGGATTAGAAGGAAATTGAAAACCAACATGCTGAAATAGATTAACTCTAAGAAATAAATCAATAAAATTAGATTTATTTGTAAAAGCTGGCGAAGAACTTTTAGTAGTTTGAAAGTAAGAATGATCACCTACAGAGTTTAGTATAAAAGATTTAAGACTCTTTGTAGAATTTATTGAACTCCAGTCGCCATTAAGACTCAAAGACTAAAATGGCAGTCAAACTCAAGTAAGGGCTTGTGAAATTGTAAGCTCTAAAGCTGTAGGTTACTAATCGATGTCTACGCATATAGAGTGAAATCATCAAGCTGAAATAGCTTATTTAACAAACTGATAATCTCGATCTGAATATTAGAGATACAGCATATAATAGATAGGCTTAGAATAATAGTCATTTCACTTGTTGAGGATTCTTAACATCCAAAGACAATAGTTACTAATCAAGCTTCACTATCTTTACTTTTTTTAATACATTTTGATATTTTCCAATTTTCATTCTTTTTTTATTTAAATTTTAGAGTGTATGACAATTTTTATAATAATAAGAATAATAAGAGCCAATTTTATTTTTTATCTCATCAATTTATACATACAAAGATCAATTTTATAATTATAAAATACACATACGAATGGGTAAGAAGGTGACAGGAGAAGAAAAACCTGAAAAGAAAAAACAAGTCGAATCAGGATCTGATGATCTTGACTCATAAGAATTGGAAGATTTGTACGATAAGCCAGTCAAGTAAAAAGCTAAAAATGGCGAGGAGTTTTGGAGTCTCACTAAAAACAAAAGAATAACAATTTCTAACTTTAAAGGCAAGGCTATGGTCAACATTCGTTAATTTTTCTAAAAAGATGGATAATGGCTTCCTACTAAAAAAGGTATTTCACTGATGAAAGATTCATGGCAGACATTGAAGAAATTAGTCGGCGATATTGATAAGGCTCTTGAAAAGGCATAAAAGTGAGATGAGTACAAATGAAATAAAAAGATTCATATAACTTGTTCTATATTTCTATCAAAGATAAAGCAATAATTTTTGCCCTTTTTTAATATTAGGGGCTTAAAGTTTGACATAAAGAAAAAGTAGATAATTTTATAATACCCAGAGATTTTTAATTTTTGTAAATAAAATAACGAGTGTAATATAATAAAGTTGTTTAGATTTCAACATGGCAAAAAAGTACAAATCAACAAAGCTAATAAAACCCTCGGCCGCTGTTCAATAAAACACCGGCTCAGCTTTTGGTAAACACGCAAACAGATTGGCTGATGCTAAAAAGAAGAAGATATAAAAGTTAACTGACACTCAAAAGAGAGTCATGTAATCCAAAAAAAATAACAAGATGATTAAAATTTCAAAGAAAGCTAAGAAGTTTGCATTGTTGGATGAGTAAGGTGAGCATGATTAAGAGGTTATGAAAAAGATGAGCCTTACCCATAAGGGTATCAGTATTAAGGATATGAAGAGATTTGACGATGTCAATCTCGGGGAGAGTGATATCTAAAATGATGAAGATTTTGACGAGTTCCAATAAAAGATGCACTTTGCTGGGTTTGAGGCTACTGACAATTTGTTATAAGACCAGAATGATAAAGATGACGATAATAACAAAAAGTAGAAAACAAAGAATGAAGTTTATAAGGAAATCATTTAGAAGTCAAAGGCATATAAAATGTTAAGACAGTAACAATACGAATAGAACTTCAACATAGCCAACGAGTTAGACGACGGCTTTGACCAATTAGTCGGTCAGTTGAAATTCAGAAACAAGGACCAACAGATGTTGTAAAGACTTGAAAATAGGGATTTGGAATATGATAAGTTGATGAACGAGCTGAGAGATGATTAAAGAATCGTGTCCAATAAGATTGTTGAGAAGAATGAGAAACTCACTGAGAAGATTAGAAAGAAAAAGAATGATCAGTTGAATAAGTTGATGAAGGACAGCAGTGATGAGGAGGATATCAGAGGCTGGGTTGATGGGGCTGGTAGTGAGGATGAGGAGGGGGAGAGTGTAGAAGAGAGTGGAGAGGAGGGAGAGGATGATGAGGAAGGAGATGGAAGTGAGGGTGAATAACAATCAGGATAAAACGATGATGAAGAGTAACAAGAAGAAGAGTATGACGAGCTCGACGACGTCCAGTTATCCTCTCAATAATAACAATAAGGAGATTAATAATAAGACGGATAAGGTTAAGTCAACGAAGACGAAGACGAGTAAGAGTAAGCCGATGGCTAAGCCTTAGAGGATGCTTCAGACTAATAATAAGAAGAAGGGGATGACATTGATGATGATGAGTAATAGGATGATTAAGATGAGGATGATTAATAAGATGATGAGGATTAATAAGAGTAAGAAGAAAGCGACTCTTACCAATAGCCTGTCTTCCCACAAAAGAAAGGAAACAAAAACAACAATAACAATAACAATAACAATAAGAAACAGCCTCAACAACAACAACCTCAACAAATAAAACAAAACCCACAAAAGAAGAGAAAACTCAACTTTATTTAATGAGTTTTCTCATACATATGTAGCTATTGATTATATCAATCAATACAGACAAAAATGAACCTAATGATTGTGCATTTTTTACTATCTTTTAATCATTTATCTATCTATATATTTAATTAATCTCTATAAATTGGTTGCTTTCTTTTGAAGTTTTTAATCAAATAGTAACATAAGTATGTGTGTAAAAAATATATTTCCATTGTTTTAATCTTTTTGTTGTCATTTTTATTTTAGAAATTGCTTCTTTGTAAATATCCATCTATTCTATCGTTCACTTAAATCTCAATAATTCATTCATCTATTTAAAAAAAAAATAACAATCTTCAAAAAAAGAACTCAGACATGTGTTTTCTAATCATTGCATCAATAACAATACAGATAGTCATCATCTTCTTTCTTATATATATTTGATTGTTGGGGAATCTAACTAACTTACTGACTTACTTTTGATAAGTTCAGTAAATAAATAGATTTCCTCTTTTCCTCTCTCTTTTAATTAATTTACTTTTCTTAATTATTATCACCTTTAATTTTAAATCGAAATTTATAATCTGCAACATCTATCATCCTAAAATATTTACTCATGTTTTCATTAATATATTGTAAGTAAGGAAAATTAAAAACTCAATAAAACAAAAACTATCTTTATTGCACTTTATCTTCTATATTTCACGTCCTGATCCTCATAACAAACCCATCTATCTCCCGCTACTTCTTCAATATCATATAATTCAACACTGTCTACATAGCTTACGCTTTTGACAACTTCTACTATAACTATTTACCTTTCTTTTATTACTACTCGAATTGTCTCAATATCTTCTATTTCATCTTTTGTAGTTGCTATATTTTCTATCTCAGCTAATTTGTGTTCTATGATTGGGTAGAGTTATTTGTTTGTTAATTGTTTTGATTACTCTATTTTTGGATTTATTATTGTCTTTGTGATATTTTGCCCTGCCAACCTTTTTTATACTCGAGCTGGATAGTTGGTGGCAAATTTAATTGTATTTTACTCAAGGGTTATTATTTTGCACTCTTTAAAACCTTCTTCACTTATGGCTTACTCGCGCAGCACCACATCTTTATAAATCAATCGAAATACTTTCAAAATACTTTATCAATAATTATTTGTTTAAAATCATCCTAATGGATTAAAAAATATTAAGAAAAGTTATAAATTTTTCATAAGAAACTTTTTAATTTAAAATCAACAACAAAATTTCCTCTTTTTTTATACTATTTTTAACTTTTTGGCAATGAATAAATAAAAATATAGATTTTAAATATCTATCATGATGAACTTCAGGCAGTTTGGAAGAGTGGGTTAGCAGCAAGTGGTCCTTTTGGTCTGATCAATCTAATTGATGAACCATCTGATTTGATAGTTCCTTCAGCCCATCTCTTTTGGAAGTCAAGTCTGGTCAATTGAGTGAATCCCCACTTGTTTGAAACGATAATTTTTTGTCTTCCTGGGAATTTGTTCTTGGCTCTTCTGAAGGCTTCCAAGGCTGGCTTAACGTGTTGCTTATCGAGTCTAACAGAGTACAAGATTGATCCAATTTTGACTCTGGCGACTTTACCGTAAGACTTACCGAAGGCTTGTCTCATACCGGTCTGGAGTCTATCAGCTCCAGCACATGACAACATCTTATTGATTCTGAGGACGTGCCATGGGTGGACTCTGCATCTCAAGTGGAAGTTATCCTTTCCAACGTGTTTGGTTAAATATTTGTTGCAAGCAATACGAGCAGCTTCGAGGGCTTCTGATGAAATTTGTTCGACTTCGTCTGATACGATATGAACAGAGTAGGGGAGTTGATTGACTGGAGCTTTCTTTCTACCAATATCATAGATTCTGATTTTTGGATCTGGGACACCTCTGTTATATCTTGATTTTGGATATGGCTTTCCTCTACAACATCTGTAGCATCTGGCTGGTCTTCTACCCATTGATTATTATTTATCTAATTATTATATTAATTTATTTAATTTTTTACACAAATATTCATTTACTCAAACTTATTGTACTTTTTCTTTGATTTTTATTACCTAAATTTACTATACTATCTTTCTTATGTAAAGTCTCATCTTAGAAAAGAAAAAACTCTACGATACTCTCCTATCTTTTCCACCTTTTTTCACGTTCTTTTTGGTTAATAATTCAGCCTTCAATAGCATGCATAATCACGCAAAAAGCAAGTGAATTACTGGGCCTAAATGATCCATAATTATTGTCGCGAGTAAAAATCGATAAAATTTCAGCAAAAACATCATAAACACTTCAATAAGCGAAATCCAATCATTTTCCATCTGTTAAGACAAAAGCGGAACTATTCCAAGTAAGTTTTTTGTAAAAAAAAGAAAAATTAACCAAATAAGACTTAATAGTCATAATGAAATAACTTTAAAGATTGGGCTGTTGCTAATTTACTGTAGGACATGAAAAACTTTTAGTCTCACATTTCAGTCCATATGAAATGGCTGATGATATGTACAGATGGGCCAAAGAAAATTATCTTATTGGTGACGTAGAAACGTTACAATACATCTCTGAAGGAGATCACACTAGTCCAAAATAAAGTATCTATTTCTTTAAACTAAAATCTAGAATTCTACAAGCAACCTAAATAAATCCTCATAAAAGTTATCGATATTCTATAAAAACAAAACAAAGCATGCAGAATCGAAGTTGGCTTTGATATCAGTGTTAAGTTCTTATGATTTTTGTCTTTATCAAATATTGTCAAGTAAATCTCAACTAAAAAATTTTGTAAACTAAAATTATTTGTATAAACAATCATTAAAGTTTCATCCTGTTCTAAGAATACCAGCTTGGATGAGTTTATCGAATTTCTTTGCAAGATCGGGATTTTTAAGAATGTTATTGATAGCTTTTGGGTCACGTTCAAGATCAGAAAGAGCATTTCTAACTTCAGGAGTTTGTAAAATTTGTTGAATTTCAGGATCTTGCATGGCTCTTTTAGCTCTTTGTTATTGATCCTCTTGAGTGTTACTATTGAAAATAGCCATTTGAGTCTTTTGTATTCCTTGTTTACACAATTAATTTTAAGGATCAATCTTCAAGCCAGCCTCAAAAGTTTCAAGAGCCTTGTGATATTCTTTTAAGAAGAAGTGACAATCAGCCTTTTTAGCATAAGCCTTAATATAATTAGCATCTTTAGCTAAGGCCTTTTCGAAACAATCTCTAGCTCTGGGGAACTCCATCAATTTAACATAAACTGTTCCTTAGTTGCTGTGGTATTTAGCAACTTCTGGGTTTCTTTTAATGGCTTATTGATACTCGATAAGAGCTTGTGGAAATTTACCTGAATAAAATAAAATTATTACCATCTTTGAAGAGAGCGTTTCCTTTTTCGCATGCTTGCTCAGCGAGTTCTGGATTAATGTAAGCCTTATCATCTCTTTACTTCTTCAATTTTTTAACTTTCAACAACTCATCCTTGACTTTACCGATATGATCTTCAACCAAACTTTGTTCATATGCTTCAATTGCAGCTTAAAGCTTATCTTGATGCGCAAAAATGGAAGCTTTTCTTGCTAATATTTTAGCCTTTTTAGCAAAGTCTTTGACTTTACCGTCAACGAATAATTGCTCAGCTCTTGAAACTTCAGTCATAGCATTATCATATTGTTTTAATTAAATATAAACAGCTGCCTTGTTGTTATAATAAAGTGGTTCATTGGGGTTAATTTTGATAGCTTACTCATAAAGATTCAAAGCTTCTTCAAACTTTTTATTTTTATAAGCCTCGTTTCCTTTATTTTTCAATTCAACATCTGGTGATTCTGGTTACTTTTTTTGTTATTTCTTTGGTTATGCTTTTGGCTCTTATTTTTTAGCAGATGGTTCTTATGCTTGACCACTTTTGCCCATATTCTTCATCATTTATTAAAAGTTGAAATTACTTGGAACATCTGTTGAAAGAACCTCCATAACTTTTTTAAATCTTGGATCTTGTTGAATGACAGTTTGAGCTGCTGCTGGGTTTTGCATAATAAGTTGGACTTTTTGCATAAAAGTTGGATCGCCAATTAAATCTTTAGTTTCAGGATTTTGCATCAATTTCATTAAAGCATTAAGATATTGTTGATTGAATTGTGGGTTGTTTTGACCACCAAAGTTCATACCTTCAAATCCGCTTGCTTATTGATTTAATTTATCCTCAGCAGCTTTAAGATCGTTTCGTAAAGCAGCATTATTAGGGTCAATTTGAAGTCCTTGCTTATAAGTAGCAACAGCATCCTCAAGATTACCCAAATAAAAGAGAGCAGTTCCTTTTCTTTGATAACCTCTTGTGAAATTTTGATTCAAATTAATACATTTTTCAGCATCTTCCAAAGCCTTTTAATATTGACCCAGATTACAATATGATCCGGATCTGTTTGAGAAGAAGACATGATCACTTGGATTGCATTCGATAGCTTGTGTAAAATATTGAACGGCCTCTTCCCATTTTTGTGCCTTGAAAGCATCGTTACCTTTTTGTTTAAATTATGCAGCTTTATCAGCGTTGGACATTTTTAAGAAACTTTTTATAATAACAAATCTTTTCTATATATTGCTCTTTTAACTCTAAATAATTCTAGTAACTTCTATTATTTATTATCTATTTTAACAACAACTTCAAATTTTTTATTGT
>Ga0102832_1001457_pt1 | contig 18198 bp, 15 predicted proteins | sample EBPBio282013_DNA_FD_88942 | JGI IMG/M metagenome (GOLD analysis project Ga0102832, IMG submission 88942) | Wastewater treatment Type I Accumulibacter community from EBPR Bioreactor in Madison, WI, USA - Reactor 2_5/28/2013_ DNA (Illumina Assembly) | ecosystem: Engineered > Bioreactor > EBPR >...
TCGCCTTCGACGTGCGCGCGAATTCACGCCTCTCCTGCCAGATCAAGGTGAGCGATGCGCTTGACGGTCTCGTTGTGCACACGCCGGCGCGTCAGGCCTGATTTTTTCTCACACCCCTGTGAATTGAGGGTGACGAGGATATCGGCTTTCTCGAAAGGGAAAAGCCGGAGCCTCCCATGCAGACACTTGTCCTTGCCTATCTCGCGGGCGCGTTGACCACGCTCAATCCCTGCGTGCTTCCCATGATCCCCTTCGTGCTTGCCACGGCCTTGCGGGAGGGGAAATGGGGGCCGCTCGCGCTGATGGCGGGCATGAGCGTGACCTTCACGCTGCTCGGCACGCTGATCTCCTTCGCCCTCGTGCGCCACCGCTTCCGCGGCCGCACGGCGACGAACCTGCTCATCTTCCTGCCGATGGCCACGCCCGAGGTCGTGCTCGGCGCCTCGCTGCTCGCCCTGTTCCTCAACCTGGGCGCGCCGCTCGGCTTCGGCACGATCCTCATCGCGCATGTGATGTTCTGCATCAGCTTCGTCGTCGTCACGGTCAAAGCACGCCTGGCCGGCCTCGACCCGAGGCTCGAGCAGGCGGCGATGGACCTCTACGCCGACGAGCGCTCGACGTTCCGCTACGTCACGCTGCCGCTGGTGCTCCCGGGCATCATCTCGGCGGGCCTGCTGGCGTTCTCGCTGAGCTTCGACGACTTCATCATCACCAACTTCAACAACGGCACCCTGGTGACGTTCCCGCTCTACGTCTGGGGCGCCGCGCAGCGCGGCATCCCGCCGCAGGTCAACGTCATCGGCTCGCTCATGTTCTTCGGAGCCCTCGCCATCGTCGTCATCGCCCAGATCGTGGGCGCCGCTCGTCGCAAGAAGTAGGCAGATGGCCGTCGCACCCCAGGTGGTGGCGATCCCGCTCTACCTCGGGCTCATGGCGCTCGAGCTGGTCGAGGTGCGCCGCGAGCGCCGCGACGCCGAGCGGTCCGGCACGACGCCGGAGATGCTCGGCTACACGGGCAAGGACACCGCGACCAGCCTGACGATGGGCATCGGCTCGCTCGTGTGGGGCGCGCTGTTCGCCGGGGTCACCCTCGCCGTCGACCTGTTCTTCTACGACCGGCGCCTGCTCGACCTCGGGTCCTACGCCGACGGCTCGGCGGGCATCGCGGCCGCCGTCGCCGCATGGGCGCTGCTCGTCCTGCTCGACGACCTCTGCTACTACTGGTTCCACCGGGTGCACCACGAGTCGCGGTTCTTCTGGGCCGCCCACGTCACCCACCACAGCTCGCAGCGCTACAACCTCTCCACCGCTCTCCGGCAGTCGTGGATCCCGCTGACGAGCATCCCGTTCTACCTGCCGATCTTCCTGCTGGGCTTCAGCCCGGTGCAGTGGGCGTTCGTGCACGGCCTCAACCTCGTGTACCAGTTCTGGATCCACACCGAGGCCATCGACCCGCTGCCGCGCCCCTTCGAGCTGGTCTTCAACACGCCGAGCCACCACCGGGTCCACCACGGGTCGAACCCGCAGTACCTCGACAAGAACTACGCCGGGATCCTCATCGTCTGGGACCGCCTGTTCGGCACCTTCGAGCCCGAGGTCGAGCGCGTGCGCTACGGGCTGACGAAGAACATCGACTCCTACAACCCGATCTGGGTGGCCTACCACGAGGTCGTGGCCATCACCCGCGACGTCGCGCGCGCCGGCTCCTGGCGGGAGCGGTGGCGGCTGACCTTCGGGCGCCCGGGCTGGGCACCCGACCAGGCCTGACGCCGCGACAGTCTCAGCGACCTCTCAGCGGCGGCCGGGTGCACCAGCGCGACTGCGCCGCTCTGCCCCCGCCATGATCGGGATATGAGCGACCTGGCGGCCGCGCTGCAGCCGGACGCAGCGGCGCGCAGCCGCGACCGCCGGGTCTGGGTCGAGGCGGCGGCAGCGGGTCTGCTGTTCCTCGCCTTCGCCGTCGCGGTGCTGGCACGGCCGCCGCAGATCCTGGAGCCCGACGACGTCGCCTACCGCGGCTCGATCTTCGCCCTCGCCCACGGCGACGTCACGCTCACCACCGAGCAGCTGCAGCAGCTCGCCGCCGAGATCGCCGCGGCCGACCCGGAGCAGGGCTTCGGCGGATTCCCCGGGGGTCCGCAGGTCCAGCCCGGGCAGGGCGGCCTCGGCTCCGGGCCGTTCGGCGGGGGCGCGATCGTGCAGTGGGTGCAGCTGCCCTCGGGGGAGTGGATCAGCGAGAAGAACCCCGGCTACCCCTACCTCGCGCTGCCCTTCCACGCCGTCGGGCTCGAGCGGCTCGCCCCGCTGTTCTACGGGGCACTGGCATGCCTGGCCCTCTTCGTCGGGGCGCGCCGGTGGCTCGGGCCGTGGGCCGGCGTGTGGGCCGTGGCCGCGTTCCTCGCCAACGGCGCGGCGCTGGTCTTCGCGTGGCGGGCCTGGATGCCCACCTTCACCGACACGTCGCTCATCGCGGTCGGCGCTGCGCTGCTGCTGTGGTCGCTGGTCGCGGGCGCGTCCACGGTGCGGCGCCACACCGTCGCCGGCTCGCTGGCCTTCCTCGCGCTCGCGCTCGCGGTGGCCTGCCGCTACACGAACGTCGTCGCCGCCGTCGTCGCGGCCGTCGCTGCTCTGCTGCTCGTCCGCCGGGCCGGCCTGCCGTGGCGGACCCTCACGTGGTGGTTCGGCACCGCCGCCGTGGTCGCCGCGGGGGTGGCGGCGTTCGGGCTGCACTACTACGGCGACGCCGTCGGCACGGGCTACCAGTCCGGCGTCATCACCTTCAGCCTCGAGTCGGTCCTGCCCAATCTGCGCGGGATGCCGCCGGCGCTCGTGCGCGCCATGCCGGTGGCCGTGATCGCCGCGGTCTCGATCGTGTGGGCGGTCGGACGCCGGATCCTGCGGTCCGACGACGCCGCAGCGCGTCGCGACCTGCCGGCTGTGCTCGCGCTCGCCACCGCCTGGCTCGGGCTCTGGGGCCTCTACCTCGCCTACGACTGGACCGTGCGCATGGGCGCGGGCGGCGGTGTGCACACCGTGCGCTTCTACGTCGAGGCCCTCGGACCGATGGCCCTGCTCGCGGCCTGGGGCCTGACCCGCGTGCCGCGCTGGCTCGCGGTCCTGCTCGTCGCCGCGCTGATCGGGCTCGCGGCAGCCTCCTTCGGCCAGCTCGCGGACGGCGGACTCGGCGGGCCGGGCGGCGGGCGCCCGGAAGGCGGCCGGCCCGGGGTGATGCCGACAGGCGCACCGGGCGCACCCGGCGGGCCAGGCGGACCTGCCGCACCGGGCGCACAACCGCCGGCAGCCCCGGCCGGGAGGTGAGCGCCCTCGAGGCGGGACCCGCGTCGTCCTGAACGTGAATTCAGTTCCTGCGCTATCCTGACCGGGCCACGGGGAGTCGAGGCGCGCACCCGCGCCCGCCCGTGGCTGCCGCATCGTCCGGAGGACCCGGGGCGGCAGACACCGAGGACGTCGACGTGCCCTTCGCACGCAGCCCCCGCCCCGTCTCCGTCGCCGCTGTGGCCGAGGCCAGCCCCGTGCCGTTCTGGCTCGACGACCCCCGCCGGCCCGAGCCGATGGCGCCCTTCGCCGGATCCGCCGACACCGACCTGCTCGTCGTCGGCGGCGGCTTCAGCGGGCTGTGGACCGCCCTGCAGGCCAAGGAGGCCGACCCCGAGCGCGACGTCGTGCTCGTCGAGGGCAGCCGGATCGGCTGGGCGGCATCCGGGCGCAACGGCGGGTTCTGCGCCGCGTCGATCACCCACGGCTTCCACAACGGCCTGCAGCGCTGGCCCGAGGAGATGCACACGCTGGTCCGCCTCGGCGGGGAGAACCTCGACGCCATCGACAAGACCCTCGCCCGGTACGGCATCGACTGCTCCTTCGAGCGCACCGGCGAGCTCGGCGTGGCCACCGAGGACTACCAGACCGAGGACTTCGCCGAGGCCGTCGCCGTAGCGTCCGACTACGGCATCGCCATCGAGGCCCTCGACGCCGAGCAGACGCGCGCCCGCGTCAACTCGCCGCTCTACCGCGGCGCGCTGCGCATGCCCGACGAGGCCGCGATGGTCAATCCCGCGAGGCTCGCGTGGGGCCTGCGCGACGCGTGCCTCTCGCTCGGCGTCCGCATCCACGAGCAGACCCGCGCGACCGGGTTCGGCGACTCGGCCGGTGCCGACGTCGTCGTCACCACCGAGTCCGACGCCGGCCCCGGCAGCATCCGTGCGCGCCGGGTCGCCCTGGGCACCAACGCGTTCCCGCCGCTGCTGCGCCGCCTCCGCCACCTCGTCGTCCCCGTGTACGACTACGTGATCGTGACCGAGCCGCTGTCGGACGACCAGTGGGCGTCGATTGGCTGGGACGGCCGCGAGGGCATCGGCGACTCCGGCAACCAGTTCCACTACTACCGCCGCACCGACGACGGCCGCATCCTCTTCGGCGGCTACGACGCGATCTACAACCGCGGCAACGGCATGGGCGCGCAGCACGACCAGCGCCCCGAGTCCTTCGCGCTGCTCGCCGAGCACCTGGTCGAGGTCTTCCCGCAGCTCGAGGGTGTGCGGGCATCGCACGCCTGGGGCGGCGCGATCGACACCTGCTCGCGGTTCTCCGCGTTCTACGGCACCGCGCGCGACGGCCGGGTGGCCTACGCCGCGGGCTACACCGGCCTCGGCGTCGGCGCCACGCGGTTCGGCGCGGCCGTCATGCTCGACCTCCTCGACGGCAAGGACACCGAGCGCACCCGCACTCGGATGGTGCGCTCGACGCCGCTGCCCTTCCCGCCCGAGCCGCTGCGCTTCCCGGTCATCGAGGCGACGAGATGGTCGCTCGACCGTGCCGACCGCAACGACGGCCGCCGCAACCTCTGGCTGCGCACCCTCGACCGCCTCGGCCTGGGGTTCGACTCGTAGTTGATGCCCCTCCAAGCGGACCGCCTCCTTCGTCGGCGGTCCGCGTCGGGGCCCGCTCCGGTCGGCGGCCCAGGTCTCGCGCTGCGCGCTCGCCCGGGGTCGGCCCGTTCGACGGGGCCTCGCTGCGCATCGGCCCTGTCTCCGGTCCTCCGGGCCGCCGTCCTACGCGGACGTCGCCTCCGGCGGGCCCAGGTCTCGCGCTGCGCGCTCGCCCAGGGTCGGTCGCCGCGGCCGGCTCGCCTGGCGGCTCGCCGGCCTTGCGTCCTCCGGGCCCGCGGGACGCGCCGGATCCTCGGTGGTCCGGTAGGTCTGGGTCGTTGCTGGTCTTCACCGTGTGTGGCTGCCGCTCGGGGGTCTGGTCGGTGAGTGCTCCTTGGGTGGGCGATGCGCGTAGCGTCGTGGTCGGGAGGTGGGGGACATGGGCGCGGACCGTGCTCTGCACAGCACCGACGTCGACGCCGCCCTCGCACGGCTCGTGGAGCGCGAGGTGCTCGACGCCGACCAGGCCGATGCTGTCCGAGGCGAGCTGGCGCAGGCCGCCGCCGGTGCACCGCGGCCCGGGGTGCGCGGGATCGTCGTCGAGGTGGCGGCCTACCTCGGGGCCGTGCTCGTCGCCGCCTCGGTTGTCGCGTTCCTCGGCGAGAGCTGGGACTCCCTCGAGGGTCCTGCCCGGCTGACCCTGCTGGCCCTGAGCGGGCTGGCTGCGCTCGCAGCCGGTGCCGCTGTGGCGCTCACGGTGCCGGGAGGCGCCGCCTCCCTGCGGGAGCACCGGCACGCAGCGCGGCGGCGGGTGGCCTCGGTGCTGCTCGCGCTCGGCAGCCTGCTCGTCGCGCTCCTCGTGCAGCAGCTGCCCGCGTGGTCGGACGAGCAGTCGGTGCTCGCGGGCGCGGTGGTGTGCCTGCTGCTCCTCGTCGGCGCGCAGCTGATCGCGCCGAGCGCGATCGTCGAGATGGGGATGCTCGGGTCGCTGCTCGTCGCGGCCGGGGTCGCGGTCGACCTCGTCGCCCCCGAGCGGGACCCCTGGTCCGACTCGTACTACGTCGGTCCCGACGTCTACCTCGTCACCGTGACCCTCGCGGTCCTCGGCCTGCTCTGGGCGGCGGTGCTCTCCCGCCGGCTCACGCAGCCGGTGCTGGCCGTCGCGCTGGGATGCGCGGCCGCCCTCGGATCGGCGTTCGCGCTGGCCATTGCCGACCGCTCGTCGCGGCCGTGGGGCACCGCGCTGCTCGCCGGCATCGCCGTGCTCTCGGTGGCGCTCTACGTCCGGCAGCGGGAGTGGCCCTGGCTGGCGTCGGCCGTCGCGGGCCTGACGCTCGTGGTCTTCTTCGTGGTGGCCGAGCAGCAGGCCCCGGCGCTGGCGTTCCTCGCGGCCGGGGCGGCGCTGCTGCTGGGGTCGCTGGCTGCCGCGCTCCTCGGACGCCGGACGCATCCGACGGGCGGGCCTGACAACCTGCCAAGCGAGCAGCCGGTCGACGCTGCACCCTGACGGTGGTGCGCGACCCCGTCCGAGCGTCAGGATGGGGCCCATGAGCACCGAGCCCACTCGCATCTCCCACTGGATCGACGGCAAGCCCCACGGCTCCGTCGCCGAGCGCACCGGCGAGGTGCACGATCCCGCCACCGGCGCCCTCACCGGCCGCGTCGACTTCGCGACGCCCGAGGTCATGGACGAGGCCGTCGCCGCGGCCAAGGCCGCCTTCGCCGAGTGGGGCCGCACCTCGCTCACCAAGCGCACCCAGGTGCTCTTCGCCTTCCGGCAGCTGCTCAACGACCGCAAGGACGAGCTGGCCGAGATCATCACCGCCGAGCACGGCAAGGTGCTCTCCGACGCCGTCGGCGAGATCACCCGCGGCCTCGAGGTCGTCGAGTTCGCGTGCGGGATCCCGCACCTGCTCAAGGGCGGCTACTCGGAGTCGGTCTCGACCGGCGTCGACGTGTACTCGATCCGTCAGCCCCTCGGCGTCGTCGGCATCATCTCGCCGTTCAACTTCCCGGCCATGGTCCCGATGTGGTTCTTCCCCGTCGCGATCGCCGCGGGCAACACCGTGGTGCTCAAGCCGAGCGAGAAGGACCCGTCGGCCGCCAACTGGATCGCCGCGCTCTGGGCCGAGGCCGGACTGCCCGCCGGTGTCTTCAACGTCGTCCACGGCGACAAGGTGGCGGTCGACTCGCTGCTGACCCACAAGGACGTCAAGAGCATCTCGTTCGTCGGCTCCACCGCGATCGCGAAGTACGTGTACGAGACCGGCACCGCGAACGGCAAGCGTGTGCAGGCCCTCGGCGGTGCCAAGAACCACATGGTCGTGCTGCCCGACGCCGACCTCGACCTGGCCGCCGATGCCGCCGTCAACGCCGGCTTCGGCTCGGCGGGCGAGCGCTGCATGGCGATCTCCGCCCTCGTGGCCATCGGCGACGTGGCCGACCCGCTGGTCGCCAAGATCCAGGAGCGCATGGCCGGTCTGCGCACCGGCGACGGCCGCCGCGGCTGCGACATGGGCCCCCTCGTCACCGAGGCCCACCGCGACAAGGTGCGCAGCTACGTCGATGCCGGCGAGGCCGCGGGCGCCACGATCGTCGTCGACGGCCGCGACCCGCAGGTCGACGGCGAGCCCGGCGGCTACTGGCTCGGGCCGACGCTCATCGACCACGTCACGACGGACATGAGCGTCTACACCGACGAGATCTTCGGCCCGGTGCTCTCGGTCGTGCGCGTCGACTCCTACGACGAGGCGCTGCGGATGGTCAACGACCACCCGTACGGCAACGGCACCGCGATCTTCACCAACGACGGCGGTGCCGCGCGCCGCTACCAGAACGAGGTCGAGGTGGGCATGGTCGGCATCAACGTTCCCATCCCCGTGCCGATGGCCTACTACTCCTTCGGCGGCTGGAAGAGCTCGCTGTTCGGCGACACCCACGCCCACGGCGCCGAAGGCGTGCACTTCTTCACCCGCGGCAAGGTCGTGACGTCGCGCTGGCTCGACCCCAGCCACGGCGGCATCAACCTCGGCTTCCCGACCCACGGCTGATCCTCCGTACGGCCCGAGGGGCCCGGATCCGCACGCGCGGCTCCGGACCCCTCGCCGTCGGCCGTCGCGCAGCACAGCCGCCCTGTCACCCGTCGTTCACGGCCCCTTCGTCCGGCGACCGCAGTGCGGGAAAGTGCGGGACAGCGGGCGGGGAGCGCCGCACGATGGCGGCATGAGCTCCACCTCCTTCGCCGGGTCTGCGCGCGCCGCACTCGACCCTGTCGTCGTGCCGGCCGGCTTCGTGGCGACGGACTACGACGACGCCGTGACCTGGTGCGCGGCGTACGACGACCTCGCCGAGGCGCACCCCTCGACCACCCTGCCGCAGCAGCGCGGCGCCGGCGCCTGCGTCGACCTGCGCCTGCGCGGGGAGGCAGGCCGCCTCGTGGAGGCCGACTTCGAGGGCGAGACCCTCGCCCAGGCGCTGCGGCGGGCCGGGCTCGAGCGCCGCGCGGGCGACGTCGAGGACATGGTCGGGGTGCGCGTCGACATCGCCGCGCCGGTGGTCGCGGCTGCCGTGGCCGAGCTGCTCTCCGTGACGTAGCGCCACCTGAACGGCCGCGCAGGACGGCGAGCCTGGAACCGCTTGCTCTGCAACGATTCGCGCGATCCTGCCCAGCGCCTCGGTTCTTCGCCTACCGTCGCTGCATGAGGCTCACCGTGGTGCTGGACTGCCGCGACCCGGACGCGCTCGTGGAGTTCTGGTCGGTCGCCCTCGGGTACAAGCTCGCCGACAAGATGGACGAGTACCGCGTGCTCGTCCCCGATCCCAGCCGCGACGCATCCGCGGCGGAGATCTATGGCCCGGTCGTCATCCTGGCCCAGGTCGACGACGTCAAGACCGGCAAGAACCGGATGCACCTCGACACGCACCCGGACGACCCGGAGGCGCACATCATGCGCCTGCAGCGGCTCGGCGGCTCGCTTGTCGGCGAGCGCATCGAGCGGTTCGGCATCTGGTGGCAGACCATGGCGGACCCCGAGGGCAACGAGCTGTGCGTGGTGGCCGGAGGGCAGGGGCCGGACGAGGGCGACGCGAGCTCCGGCTAGGCAGACCTCACTCCTGCTCGTCGCGGTGCTCGAGCTCCTCCTCGAGCACGTCGAGGACGTTCTCGACGTGCTCGACGTCGACCTCGGCGCCGGCGGGCACCTCGCTGGAGACGACGACGGCGTGCTCGCTCTCCGGGACCAGGACAGGGGTGTCCACCGTCAGCGTCTCGGCGCGGAAGTAGGGCTTGAGGTCGCGTCGGGCGGACAGCGCCACCATGATCACGGCTCCGAGCACCAGGCCGCCGACACCGAGCACGAATGCTCCGCCGACTTCGCCGATCGACGTGTAGTTGTTCTCCGGGTCCCACATGTCGATGGCGCTGCGGACGAAGATGAACGTGAGCACGACGGCGCCGATGAGCGGCATGATGCCGCGCGTGAACAGCGACAGCGCCGATGTCCGCAGATCGCGCCGGAAGTACCAGACGCTCGCGTACCCGGTGAGTGCGTAGTAGAAGGTGATCGCCAGCCCGATCGAGTAGATCGAGTCGTACAGCATGTTCTCGCTGACCAGCGACATCCCCACGTAGTAGACGATCGCCGCGATACCCATGACGGCGGTCGAGAAGCCCGGCGTCCGGTAGTACGGGTGCACGCGGGAGAACGACTCGGGCAGCGCCTTGTAGGCGCCCATCGACAGCAGGCCGCGCGTGGTCGGCATGATCGTCGTCTGGCTCGCCGACAGCGCCGACACCACGATGGCGAGCTGCACCAGGATCACGAGCCAGATCCCCACGCTGGCCGCGAGCGGGGTGAACACGTCGTCGGCGGAGCCTTCCGCGACGGCGTCGTCGGAGAAGTCGAGCAGACCGCCGCCCGTGCCGCCGACCGAGACGACACCGACGGCCACGAGCAGGTAGGTGACGAGCAGGAGCACCGTCGAGATGATGGCCGCGCGCCCGGGCGTGCGGTCGGGGTTCTCGGTCTCCTCGTTGACGGCCAGAGTGCTCTCCCAGCCCCAGAACAGGAACACGCCCAGCACGACGGCGGCGATGAGGGCCGCACTGTCGCCGATCGCGAACGGGTCGAGCATCGACACGGACGGGCTGACGCCGCCCTCGGGCACACCCGATGTCGCGAGCGTCCAGACCAGCGCCCCGGAGAAGACGACGAGCACCCCGTACTGGAAGTAGACGAGAAGGTTCTGGACCCGTGCGCTGATCTCGATGCCGCGGTAGCTGATGTAGGTCATGAGCGCGATCGACAGCGCACCGAGGCTGGTGAGGGCGGCCGGGTTGTCCGCGAGGCCCTCGGCCTGCTCGACGCCCATCGAGTACAGGGCGCTGTAGAAGTAGTAGGCCGCCACCTCAGCGGCATTCGCCAGGAAGATCGTCCCCGACAGCGCCACCGCCCAGCCGCCGATCCAGCCCACCCAGGGGCCGAACGCCTTCGCTCCCCACGTGAAGGTGGTGCCGCAGTCGGGCACGGCGCGGTTGAGCTCGCGGTAGGCGAAGGCCGTGAAGAGCATCGGGACGAAGGCCACGAGGATCGACGCGGGCGTGTACTGCCCGACCTCGAGGACCAGGTAGCCGATGGTGGCGGCCAGCGAGTAGGCCGGAGCCGTGGAGGCCAGCCCGATGACGACGCTGTCCTTGAGGGTCAGCGCGTTCCCGGCCAGACCCTTCTCGCGCAGATCGCCGGAGCGGTCTACCGCGATCCGGCTGCCGTCGGACGACGTCGTCATGACCGGCCTCCTCCCCGCCGCGGCTCTCCCACGCGAGGCGGCGGCGCAGGACTAACGGTTCCAGAACTCGGTGCCCGGCATGTCCGGTTTCGGCGGCTCGGGGTCGTTGGACTCGGCGTCGTCGTCGTCGCCGCGGGCCTCGGCGCGCGCCTGCGCCTCGGCCTCGCGCAGCTCCTCCACCGACAGGGGCGGGATGACGGTCTGCTCCTGGCTGGGTGCGTCCGGCAGCGACGGCACGAGCTGCTCGGCCTCGGTGATCGGCTCGGCCTCGAAGACGCGCACCTCGGTGTCGCGGTTGAGCACATCGCCCGCGAAGAACGCCGGCGAGCGCAGGCGCGAGACGAGCATCAGCACGACACCGAGGAGCAGGGCGCCGACGGAGATGATGAACACGCCGCCGGTCTCCCAGCCGAACAGGCTGATCTGGGTCGCGCTGTTCTCCGGGTTGGCGTTGTCCTTGAGCGTCTCGATGAACGCGAAGAGCAGGAGCAGCCCTCCGAGCAGCGGCATGATGATGCGCGCGTTCATGTCGCGGAAGCCCGACCCGCGGTCCTTGCGGAAGTACCAGGCCGACGCGAACCCCGTGAGGCCGTAGTAGAAGGCGATGAGCAGGCCGACGGCGAGCGCGGAGTCGGCGAGGATGTTGTCGCTGATCGACGCCATCGTGATGTAGAAGATGATCGAGATCGCACCCATGGCGATCGTCGACGTCGTCGGCGTGAAGAAGCGCGGGTGCACCTTCGCGAACGCCGGGGGCAGCGCCTGGTAGGCGGCCATCGACAGCGTGGTGCGCGCGGTCGGCAGGATCGTCGTCTGCGTCGACGCAGCGGCCGACGTGAGCACCGCGATGATGAGCACCTTGTCGAGGCCGGTGCCGAGCACCTGCGACCCGAGGGTGGCGAGCACGTCGTCGGAGTCGGCGAGGTCGTCGACCCCGTTGAACGCGACGGCGGCGACGGCGACGATCGCGTACGTCAGCACGAGGATGATCGTCGAGAGGATCGCGGCGCGGCCCGGGGTGGTCTCGGGGTCCTTGGTCTCCTCGTTGACGGCGACAGCGGAGTCCCAGCCCCAGTAGATGAAGACCGCGAGCAGGATCGCCGACGACATCGTGGCGATGGAGAAGCCGCCGTCCTCGCCCACGATGTTGAGCGGGTTGAGCCACGACAGCTCCGGCGTGGCCGCGTTGGGCCCGGCGTTGCCGCTGTAGACCTTGCCGAGCGCGATCACGCTGAACAGCACGAGCACGACGACCTCGATCGCCAGCATGACGAACTGGAACCTCGCCGACACCTCGATGCCGCGGTAGCAGACATAGGTGAGCAGCACGATCCAGATGCAGCCGACGAGCGCGACGGCAGCGGTGTTGTTGGCGAGGTCGTCGAGGCCGAAGAGCAGGAAGCCGTAGATGCCGGCGATCTGCGACAGCGACGCCATGACGACGACGTCGGCGGCGATGATGCCCCAGCCGCCCATCCAGCCGACCCAAGGGCCGAACGCCTTGGTCGACCACGTGAACGTGGTGCCGCAGTCCGGCGCCACGCGGTTGAGCTCGCGGTAGGCGTAGGCGATGAACAGCATCGGGATGAACGCCAGGATCATCACCGCCGGCGCCTGGAAGGCGACGAGGGCGACGACGCCGCCCAGCGTCGCGGCGACGCTGTACCCGGGAGCGGTGGACGAGACTCCGATGACGACGCTCGAGAGCAGCCCGAGCGCGCCTCCTTTGAGCCCCTTGGACCCCTGCTCGTACGGCCCGCTCGTGATGTCGACCTGCTGCGTCATGCGGCATCCGATCCCTTGACCCGGCGCAGGCGCCGGGTGCCCCTCCGGTCCCGTGGGGGTCGGGACCCGCGGGGCAACCTACGCCCGGTGATCTTGGACGGGGGGCGACACCGCGGACTCGGACGGGCGAATGGCCGTCCGTGTCGTCCGCCTCACACGGGGACGGTACCTACCTGTCCCTCGTGTCGGGGACCCCGTAGCCGGTGCCTCGGCGGTGCGGCGGTGTCGGCTCCGCGCGCTCGACGGGGCAGCGCGCATCGGGGCAGGCGAGCTCGTCGCAGAGCCGGCACATGAACTCGCTCGTGAGCAGGGTGTCGGCGAGCGCCTCGAGCATCGCGCCGGCGGCGTCGGCGAACGCGCGCACCTGCTCGTCGTCGAGCGCGCCCACGGCCCGCTCGAGCACGTCGCGGCGCGCGGCGAGCACGGCCAGCGCCGCCGTCTCGCCGTCCGGGGTGAGGGCGAGCAGCTTCGTGCGGCCGTCCAGCGCGGGGATCCGCTCGACGAGGCCGTCGACCTGCAGCCGGTCGACGAGCTGCACCGCGCCGGGGTGGCTGATCCGCAGGCGGTCGGCGAGGAACGCGATGGGCCGGTCCGGGTACCAGAGCAGGGTGATGAGCGCGGCCGGGCCGTTAGCGCCGTGCCGCGTCGCGCGGGAGGCGCCGATCGACACGCGGTCGACGACGGTGAGGGCGAGCGTGCCGAGCACGTTGGCGGTGAAGGCGCGGTCGGCGCGCGGGCCGCTGCGCGGCGGCCTCGGGGCGTCGTCCGGGATAGCGATACCGGAGGCCGGGTCGTAGCGGCGCCTGGTCATCCCAGCGCTCCGACCAGCAGCTCGACGAGCGCCGCACCCCAGATGCCGTCGGGGTCCTTATCGGGGTTGTAGCAGGCGACCGAGACCCCGACGACGTGCTCGGACGACGCGAGCGGGTGCAGCAGCGCGCCGAGCTCGTGCAGGGCGAGGCCTCCGGGGAGCAGGTAGTCGGTGGCCGGGAAGGCGTCCTGGTCGAGGACGTCGACGTCGACGTGCACCCATGTCGGACGGGCTCCGAGCGCAGCGAGAGACGACGCGGTGACGGCTGCGGCGTCCGCGCGGATCTCCTCCGGCCCGGTCGCCCGGACGCCGAGCCGGGCCGCCAGCGGCGCGAGGTCGCGGGCCTCGTCGGGGTCGCGTGCGCCGAGCACCACGACGCCGTCGCCGTCGAGGGCGCGCGGTCCGGACGCCGCGAGCAGCCCCGGCTCCCCGATGCCGAGCAGCAGCGCCACCGGCATGTCGGCCACCTCCCCGGTCGGCGACGTGCGGTGGTCGTAGAGGTCGAGGTGCCCGTCGACGTGGACGAGCGCGACGTCGCCGAGCGCGTCGCGGACGCCGGGCACGGCGCCGACCTCGAGGGCGCAGCACCCGCCGACGACGAGCGGGCGCCCGCCGTCGCGCAGCAGCGCAGCCACCGCCCGCCGGACCTCGGCGATCACGGGGGCGGTGGTGCCGCCGCCGACGAGTCCCGTCGCGGGATCGCGGCGCGCCCCCGTGATGCGCACGTCGAGGTCGCCGGCGTCGTGCGCGCCCAGGCGGCCGACGAGGCCGGCGCCGCGAAGCGCGTCGGGGGAGCGCTCGGTCCCCGAGGCCGGACCGCCGTCCACGGTGCCGACCGAGTCGATGGGGACGCCGAGCACGGACCAACCGGCCATGTCCGACCCTTTCAGATAAGCGGCTTATGCCTTAGCGTGCCCAGGAACAGGTCGGTGCGCAAGGGCGCCGGCCGGGTCCGGAACGGAACATCCCCATGCGGGTCCTCATCGTCGGCGCCGGCGGCGTCGGTTCCTCGGCGGCGCTCATCGCGGCGCGCCGGGACTTCTTCGAGGCGATCGTCATCGCCGACTACGACCTCGGCCGCTCCACGGCGCTGGTCGAGCGGCTCGCCGACGCGCGCTTCGCCGCCGCCCAGGTCGACGCCTCCGACGCCCACGCCGTGGCGGCGCTGTGCCGCGAGCACGCGATCACGCACGTGCTCAACGTCGTCGACCCCCGCTTCGTGCTCCCGATCTTCGAGGGCGCGTTCCTCGCAGGCGCCGACTACCTCGACACCGCGATGAGCCTGTCGAGCCCGCACCCGGACAAGCCCTTCGAGCTCGTCGGCCTCAAGCTCGGCGACGAGCAGTTCGCCCACGAGGCGTCGTGGCGCGAGAGCGGCCGCCTCGCTCTCGTCGGCATCGGCGTCGAGCCCGGGCTCGCCGACGTGTTCGCCCGCTACGCGGCCGACCACCTGTTCTCCGAGATCGACGAGCTCGGCGTCCGCGACGCGAGCAACCTCGTCGTCGAGGGCTACGACTTCGCGCCGTCGTTCTCCATCTGGACCACGATCGAGGAGTGCCTCAACCCGCCGGTCATCTGGGAGAAGGGTCGCGAGTGGTTCACCACCGAGCCGTTCTCCGAGCCCGAGGTCTTCGACTTCCCCGGCGGCATCGGCCCGGTCGAGTGCGTGAACGTGGAGCACGAGGAGGTGCTCCTCATGCCGCGCTGGGTCGACGCACGGCGCGTCACCTTCAAGTTCGGCCTCGGCGACGAGTTCATCGAGGTGCTCAAGACCCTGCACAAGCTCGGCCTCGACCGCACCGCGCCGGTGAAGGTCCGCGGCGTCGAGGTCTCGCCGCGCGACGTCGTGGCGGCGTGCCTGCCCGACCCGCTGACCCTCGGCGACAAGATGCACGGCAAGACCTGCGCCGGCCTCTGGGTCACGGGAACCGGCAAGGACGGCCAGCCGCGCGAGGTGTACCTCTACCACGTCGCCGACAACGCCTGGACGATGCAGGAGTACGGCGCTCAGGCTGTCGTCTGGCAGACCGCGATGAACCCGGTGGTCGCGCTCGAGCTGCTCGCCACCGGTGCGTGGTCGGGCTCCGGCGTGCTCGGCCCGGAGGCGTTCGACTCGGTCCCGTTCCTCGACCTGCTCCGCGACGGCTACGGCCAGCCGTGGGGCCTGCAGGAGCGCGACCCGCAGACGCACACCGTCGTCAGCGACTCGCTGGCCTGATCCCGCTCGACGTCCCGAGGCCCGGCCCGCATCTGCGGCGCCGGGCCTCGGTGCACGCGGTTCCGGCCGACCCGGTGGCGCCCCGGGCCCTCACACGCCAGGCTTCGCCGCGGAGGGGAGTGCTCATGCGGGTGCTGGTGACGGGAGCGACCGGGTTCCTCGGCGGCCACACGGTGGCGGCGCTGCACGCCGCCGGCCACGACGTCCGGATGCTGGCGCGCCGGGCCGACCGCGCCCACGCGGTGCTGCGGCTGCACGGGCTGGCGCCCGACGCCGCCGAGATCGCCCTCGGCGACATGACCGAGGAAGCTCCGGTGCGCGAGGCGGTCGCCGGCTGCGACGCGGTGGTGCACGCCGCTGCGGTGTACTCCCTCGACCCGCGCGACGGCGAGACGATGGTCGCCACGGGTCCTGCCGGCGCCCGCACCGTCATCGGCGCCGCGCTCGACGCAGGCGCCGTCCGGGCGGTGCACGTCTCGAGCGTCGCCGCGATGCTCACGCGCCGCCGCGGCACGGTCCTGACGCCGTCGTCGCCCATCGGCGACCTGACCAGCGCGTACTACGTCAGCAAGCAGCGCGCCGACCAGGTGGTGCGCGACCTGCAAGCGGCGGGAGCCCCGGTGGCGCGCTTCCACCCGGCCGGGATCATCGGGCCCCTCGACCCGCACGACAACGAGACGAACGCGTCGCTGCGAGGCCTGCTGACCGGGCCGGTCGCGATGTGGACCAAGGAGCCGTTCGGCTACTGCGACGTCCGCGACTGCGCGGCGGTGCTCGTGGCGCTGGCCGAGGGCCGCGGCGACGACCGGCCCGCGTGGATGCCGCCCATCGCCATGGCCGACGCGTCGCAGGTGGTCGCCGAGGTCACCGGCCGGCGGCTGCGCGTGATGCGCACGAGTGCGGGGCTCGCGTTCTCGCTGCTGCGGCCGGTGGACGCCGTGGTCACCCGGCTGCCCCGCTCGGTCCCGTCGTTCCCGGTCGCCGGGGTCGAGTCGTTCGCCGCCGGCAACGTCGTCGACGACGAGCGCTCGTCGGAGCCGCTGGGCGTCGTGCCGACCGATCTGCGCACCAGCGTTCGCGACACCCTGCGGTGGCTCGTCCAGCGCGGCGACCTGACCGCCGCCCAGGCGGGCCTCGCTGCCTGACCCGGGGCGCCACAAGGTCTGGCGCTGCGCGTTCCCGCACGGGAGAGTGCCCTGCAGTGCCGAGCTCGGAGAGCGAGGAGGTTGCCATGCGCGTCCTGGTGACAGGCGGCACGGGATTCGTGGGCTCCCATACCGCGGCGGCCCTGCTCGGGCGCGGCCACGAGGTGCGCCTGCTCGCCCGGTCGCGGCAGCGGGTGGCGGCCGCGCTGGGCATGCATGGGCTCGACGTGTCTGCGGTCGAGGTCGCCGACGGCGACATGACCGACGCCGGCGCGGTAGCGGAAGCGGTGTCGGAGTGCCAAGCCGTCGTCCACGTCGCAGCCGTGTACTCCTACGATCCCCGCGACGCCGCCACGATGCTGTCGACGAACGAGCGGGGTACCCGAGTTGTGCTCGAGGCGGGCGCGTCCGCAGGCGCGAGCCGGCTGGTGCACGTCTCGAGCATCGTGTCCCTCTGCATCCGGCGCCCCGGCACCAGGGTCACAGCCGACGCGCCGCCGGGCGACCTCACGGGGGCGTACGCCCGCAGCAAGCGGGCCAGCGACGAGGTCGCGGTGCGACTCCAGCGGGAGGGCGCGCCGGTCGTCCGCATGATGCCCGCAGCCGTGATCGGCCCGACCGACCCTGCCGACGGCGAGACCAACCTGTCGATCCGCAACATCCTGCGCGGCACGCCGCCGCTGTTCTCCTCCGAGAAGGCCGCCTACTGCGACGTCCGCGACTGCGCGGCGGTGCTGGCGTCGCTGGCTGAGGGGCTGGGCGACCGCCCGGCGTGGCTCCCCCCTCTGTCCGATGTCAACGCCGTCGACGTGCTGCGCGAGGTGACGGGTCGCCGGCTGCCGGTGCTGCGCATGCCCTCGCGGCTGGTCTACACGATGAGCGCCCCGGCGGAGTGGGCGGTCAAGCCGCTGCCGAGATCGGTCCCGGCGCTGCAGCGGGGCGGGGTCGAGCTGTTCGCGGGCGACAACCGCTTCGACGACGAGGGCCGCTTCGCCGAGCTCGGTGTATCGCGCACCCCGGCCCACGACTCCTTCCGCGACACGGTCCGCTGGCTCGCCGCGACCGGCGCCATCAGCGCCAAGCAGGCTGGCACCGCGGCCTGATGCGCCGCCTGATGCGACGCGACGGCCCCCGCCTCGGACGAGGCGGGGGCCGTCGGCCCTCCCGGGGCTGTGCGTGCCGCGTGCGCGGCCGGCGCTGCGGTTACAGCGCCGAGACGTCGACGCCGGCGGGGACGATCACCGCGTCGATGACGTGGATGACGCCGTTGGACGCCTCGACGTCGGGCGTGACAACGGTGGCGCCGTCGATCTTGATGCCGCCCTCGGTGGTGATGGTGGCCTCGGTGCCCTCGACGGTCTTGACCTTGCCCGCCTCGACGGCGCTCGACGGCACCTCGGCGGCGACGACGTGGTAGGTCAGGATCTGCGTGAGGACGTCCTTGTTCTCAGGCAGCAGCAGCTTGTCGAGCAGGCCGGCGGGCAGCGCTGCGAACGCCTCGTTGGTGGGGGCGAACACCGTGAAGGGGCCCGGGCCCGACAGCGTCTCGGCGAGGCCCGCGGCGCCGAC
>Ga0102832_1001458_pt1 | contig 18159 bp, 12 predicted proteins | sample EBPBio282013_DNA_FD_88942 | JGI IMG/M metagenome (GOLD analysis project Ga0102832, IMG submission 88942) | Wastewater treatment Type I Accumulibacter community from EBPR Bioreactor in Madison, WI, USA - Reactor 2_5/28/2013_ DNA (Illumina Assembly) | ecosystem: Engineered > Bioreactor > EBPR >...
TCTTTCCAACATTAATAACCTTTAACTATTTCCTCTTTATAAACAATCAACCTCAATATTCAAATATTGACAAATCTAAAATAACTTCATAACCTGATCCCTATTTTTATTTTATGGCTCATTACGATGATTATGTGAATGTGGATGTGGATGTGATTATGATTATTTATTGTTTTTGTTGTTATCATTATTGTTGTAGTAAATGTTATTCATTTGTGCCTCAATGTGGTATTATTGCCGTAATTGTTATTGTTATCGATTTACATCATAATATTAATTAAGATCCTAATTCCTCATTCCCCCTTATCTATCATTGTGAACATACTAATAATTGAACATTTACTCATCTTAGATCATCTCCTATTGCTATTTCTATTTCTATTTCTTTTTTTATTTCTATTTTGCTTATTGTTATTACTATTTTAGTTCTTTTTATTTGCTCATTCTTTCGTTTTGGAAGTTTAATAATAAACCACCATCACCACTGTTGTTATCAATATAGAATGTCTTCTACAGTAATATATGGTTCTAATTGTTATCATTGTTATAAAGCTCTTACTATTTTTCTCGATTATTATTATTTTCTCTACTATCTACATCCATGTTAATGATATTATCATTGTCATTCATATTATCATTGATCCTATCCCTCTTCTCACAAACATTCCTATCCCCACTGCTACAATTAAAATGCCTAATAATCGACTTCTAATACTCCGGCGACACCATAACCACTGACGAATACACCTGACTTTACACCTGCGGAATCCCATGAACTATCTGCCTAAACTCAGCTATCAACTATTACGACTTCAAATTCCGCTCATGTCCAGGCGAATTGTCATCTATCGGAAATATAGTATGTTTCAATATATTATCTGATGATGATGGAAAGTTGTTATTATTGTTATTCCCTTTATCTTTTACGCTATGCTCAATAAGGTTTTCACTCAATTCAATGATTTTTTATTAGCCTTCGTTTAGTTGCTCTACTGTATCATCTAATGATTAGTTGAAGATAGAGTTTGTGTCCTAGTCGAAGTATGATGTACAGATTTTTAGGTGATGCTTATTTTTTAGTGGCATCTTATTATTGTTTTATTTTTTTTTTATCTGTGTTATTAATATTAATTTGGATTGATTGATTTTTTTTTATCTAGATTAATTAATTAAGAGTTAAATAAAAATATTCTTATCTTTTAAAAAGAAGAAGAAATCAATGTTAAAAAATAATGAAAGATTGAAAATAAATGACATTTTTTTAGTTTGATAGGTTTCTACATAATCCTTTAAATTTATGTAGGTTTTTTATTTTTCTAACCTTATTATAAAACGAATCTTTTTTACTATAAGTAAATTCCTATTTTTTAATAAGCTTACTTATATATTTTTAAAATGATGATAATCCAGTGTAAATATAAATTGTAATACAGATGATAAAATCCAATCAAATTTTATTAATATAAAATAAAACGTATGGGTTGTGAAGCATCAACTGAAGTTGGATTTGATGGACCGTTGGATTAAGAACTTTAACAAGAACTTAATTTCAAAGCCGTTAACAAAAAAGGATAATAAGTCGATAGATTTTAAGTCAATAAGCCATAAGGTGGATTTGTAAAATTTATGTAACGATTTAGGATTAAGCTTTATTTTAAGCTGAAGATGAAAATCAATAACAGTTTATGGCAGTAAAGCCATGGATAGGTGCTTTAGTCAAGCCTAGCAATCGTAATTTATTATTCTTATCTTTTAGCTCCACCAACACAAAATACATAGCCAGCTAAAAATTTAAAGCTCTAATTTGTTAATGGATTCACAGTTGACGACTCAAGACAAAATATGTTTTGGAGCCATACAAAAGATTAGATCATCTATCCTGCTGCTGCGCTTGGTATTGTCATGAATGTTAACACATTGAAACAAAGATATATGGGTACTGGAGTGAATAAAGAGGCTAATGGGCATACTGATAATGTCCTTACTTTAGGAGTTGATCCAACAAGAAAGAGAGTTGTTACAGGATCGATCGGTGCCAGACCAGCTATTATTGTCTGGGATGCTGATACGATGGAAATTCTCGCCAGAGCTAACTTGGGTAGAAATAGTAGAGCTGTTTCAACCTTGAGATTTTCAAAGGATGGAAAAATTTTCTTCTGTTCTGATAAACATAATGATTCTAATGTCTATTGTTTTGAAACTGCTACAGGTCAGCTTTTGGGAACAAATAAATGTGGTGCTGATCCTATTTTTGATGCATAAACTGGTGATAATTAAACTTTTGCTGTTGCCACAAAAAGAGGAGTGTGGTTTTTTGAAGGAACTGGAATGGAAAAGAAAAAAGGAATCTTCAATGGAAATTAAATGGCTGCAATGATTACTGTAACATATGATACTGATGCTAAGTTGTTTTACTCAGGAACAGCAACTGGTCATGTTTATGCTTGGCAAGGAGCTTCATGCATTAAAGTATACAAATTACATTAAGGGTCTGTAATGGGCTTAGCCTATGCATCAGGAAAACTCTTATCTTCGGGATCAAAGGATTCTTTGGTTAAGATCAGTAAAGATGGTCAAGTACTTCAATAATTCAAAATTGAAGGATATGCTAAATCTTTGGATTTATTAAATGGAAATTTGTTAGTTGCTACAAAATTCGGAGAAGTTTTAACAATCAATGAACAAACAGGAGCTAAAAAACAGGTTATGAAAGGTCATTGGACTGGCGAGGCATGGGGCCTTGCAATTGGAAATGACAATAAAATTTACACCACTGCTGATGACAACACTATAAATTGTTTCAATCCATCTACTAACAAAGTTTAAAAAACTGGTGTTATCAGCTAAAAATTGGGCAAAATCAGAAAAATTGGTGGTGCTTCAACTTTGTCACTTTTGGCTCCAAACAAGCACAGCAGAGCTATCGCTGTAAACAAAGCCGGTCATGTCGCTATTGGAACAAATTAAGGTTAAGTCAGTATTCGAACAACAATAGTAATTTTTATTTTATCATTTAGGATTTAAGCACATAACTTTTCCATTAAAAAGTGGCAAAAGAATGGATCGAAGTCATGAAATATTCACCTGACGAGTCTATGTTAGCTGTTGGCTCACATGACAACAACATTTATATTTACAAGGTTAGTGGCACTTCATATACACTTCATGGAAAATTGACAGGACATAATTCTTTCATTACTAACTTGGATTGGTCAAGAGATGGACAATATATTCAATCTAATTGTGGCGCTTATGAATTGCTTTTCTTTGATGTCAACTCTTTGAAACAGCTTCAAGGTGGTGCTACTCAATTGAAAGATGAGAAGTGGGCAACTTATACTTGCAAGCTTGGTTGGTGGGTTCAGGGTATCTTCCCACCTGCTACAAGTGGAGATCATGTCAATGGTGTTGATAGAAATCATGGTGAGGATGTTATCGCCACAGGTGATGATTGGGGATTCGTTAACCTTTATGGAAATCCAAACACGAAAGGAGCCAAATGTAAAGCTTATCGTGCACACTCAAGCCATGTTGTTAGAGTTTTATTCGATCAAAAAGATGAGTATCTTTACTCGATAGGTGGTTATGACAAGACATTGATGAAATGGAAAGTATGGTGATTTTTATGGACATTTTATCGATTTTTTCTAATTTAAGCGTAAAATAAAAAATTAATAAAAAAGTCTTATTAATAATTTAGAGATGCAAATAAAATTTAGTTTATTAAAATGTTTCTTTTCATTTTTACTGCTAATGACTTTGACTTTTTCGTAAATCCCTTTCTTTCAACAATGTTCTTATTATTAATCTCAACAAAAATCACCTTTATTCATTAATAGACGAAAATAGAGATATTTCATAAATTGATAAAGGTATTAAAAATAATAGTATGGTATTGATTGTATTAATTTATTGAAATGATGTTGTAGGATGGCGAGGTAAAAAATGATGGTTTAAATAGATTACTAAAACTGATCAATAGATTTTTAGTTTAGTTCTTCTCCAGTGTCTTCTCTTGGCGTTGTATCTGATGTTGTTATCGGTTTTGTATCTGTACCAGTTTGGAAGAGGTCTGTTTTGTCTTTGCTTCTTGGCAAGACGCTTCTTCATCAACAAGGTTTTATGGGCACCCATTTAATCTAATTTTTATAAAAATATTATTTCTTTTTAAAATCAATATTTAATTAAAATCCTTTCTTTATTCATTTTCAATTCATCAAATAATTTGATATCATCTATGACCTCGTATCAATAAATAAATTAAAATTCACAAAATAAAGTACTCATTAAAATATATCATTGTAAATATTTTCTATCGGTTTGAATTATAAATCATGCGACTATGGTTGACAACAGAAATCCAGAAAGTTAAAAATGTTTGATGTTTTACCATTATAACCGCCTATGTTAATTTATAGCTTGAAGTACCTTTAAAAAACGTGAAGTTCATAAGCTTTCTTTAAACTGTATTGGGAAGTATACCTTGGAGCAACAAGCCTCGGGTGTACTTTACCATCATGTGGACAATAGCATAGGGCTCGTCAGATTATGTATATAATTGGACATCGTCTACGTTAGTTATAACGATAAAAAATTACATGAATAAAACTTATCCCCATTCTCATAATCTTTATATCTTTATAGGAACTCCACAATAAGGCCACATGGTTGATTAATAAAGGCTTTCCTATTATATGGGCTGGGAACAGTTCCACCATCGTACAGGCTCATTTCTATACTATCAACAAGAGAAAAGTAGACAGTCCTTCTTTTATCGTCCTATGCATAAAAATTTTGAATGTAAAAGGTTCCTGTTGTGTTTCCATTCAAAATTAACTGACAATTCTTCGATTCTTTAAATAAAATTTTACTTAAGCTTATTTTCCCGTTATTTTTTTCACTTTTATTTAAAGGGTCATTTGATGTTTTTATTGTGAATAAAGTGTTAAAATTTAGAAATGGAAATTTATTTATTCGTTGATTTCTAAAGTTAAAGAATTCTCTTATTTGATCGAATAATGATTGATATTTTTTATTTATACCTGCTTAAAAAACTAAGAAAATCAGTTATTTTTTAAGTCAAAGTTTATGATTTTCAAGATATAATAAAGATTAATCAGTCAATCATTCTCTTGAGCTTGGGCGCCAATCTATCTCAACTATTTCTTCCAGAATAATTCATAGCTTAGAATCAATTTTCCAACCGACCTTATTTCTGATACTATTGATCAAAGAGCGCATCGTGATACCTAGAATATCTTATGTAAAAAGTAAAAATCGAACAAATATGAAATTGTTATCATAGATAAGAAATGTTACCTTGAACTATAATATGAGATGTGTAAATACTTGAGAGAGTTTCCATTTCGGATTATTACATGTTCTTTTACATCAATTCACGAAGGTTCATGATGTTCATTAATGTCAAGTTTGGGACTGGTGATGTACGGGCGAGTAAAGATGTTGCTTACCTATTTTTTTAATCATTCCAGATACATGTTTGACCAGGCGAGGGATCGTGAGTAGTTATATTTTTGGGATACTTGGAGACATTTTGATGACATTTGCATCATGTGCTTTCCGAATGTTTGAAAGCCAAACATTTTTTTCCTCTTTATAAAAAATTACAAATTGAAATCGCCATATTTAAATCCATTTATTAATTTTTTTACTGTCAAAAAATAATAATATCGAGGAAACTCAAAAACTCATCCTTTTTAATGCAAGAATGTTATCTTTTACGCTTTATTAGTTTTTTTTAACGAATTTTCACTTTAAATATCGTCCTTACTTTACAAAAAAAATAATTAATTTAGAAGCTTATCAAATTAAAGATAAATAAATTTTTTTGAAAAAATTAAGCGTAAAAAATTAAAACAGTTGAGATAATTTTAAATGAATATCTTAAATTCCACGTTTTCGTTATATCATTTAAATAGATATAATAAAGATGTCAAGCACAAAATCACCTAAGAAATAAACTGCTCCAGAATTCCAAGCTGATCCTGAAGCAAAAGAAAGAGCCAGAAAAGCCGTTTCTCAAAGATCAAAGAAACAATAAAATTTCTTGGATAAATATGCGTATCATTTGGTCTTCGGTATTTTGGCAGTCGTGATGTTGGGTGCTCTTGCCCACTCATTCTGGAAATCAGGCCCTAATGTACAAACTACTGATGTTAATGATGAGTCATACATTAGCGAGAGAAATAATTTGGGTAATTCATTCGAAGTCGGTAAGGTATCATTATTCTAAAACTACAAATTGATCGATGTAAAGAACGTATTAAACACTCAAGCTTCAAACAAACAACAATTGTACTTATGCAATACTGGAAATAAAGACACAATCGTTCCCGACACATACAATTTCAGAGAAGAGTATCCAAACTGTGCCCGCCCTATTGCCAACCAAGGTAACTGCTCATCATCTTACGCTATTGCTACCGTCAGCGCTATTACTGACAGATGGTGTAGAAGCAACGAGTTGTCATTCCCAAGATTGTCAGCTCAAGGACCATTGGCTTGTGATAAAGCTATTAATAGTCAATGTAGAGGAGGATATGTTTCAAGAACTTTGGATTATGCTAAAATTTATGGACTTGTTGATGAGGATTGTCTTCCATATACTACTAACTTGACTACTCCTGAAGATTGTCAAAAAAAGACTGCTCAATGTCAAAAATATAAAATTGCTGATTATTGTGTTGCTAAAGATTTGGAAAATATTAAACAAGAAATTTTCAATAATGGTCCAGTTATTACTGTCATTCCAGTCTATAGAGATTTCTTAATCTATCAAAAGGGTCTTTATCAAGTTTACCCAAGAAACCAAAGATTCTCAACTGGTCAAGCTGTCAAAATTATTGGTTGGGATGTTAGAGATGGACAAACCTGTTGGCTTGTTGAAAACAGTTGGGGTGAAGATTGGGGAGAAAATGGTATTGCGTAATTTTTTTATTAATTTTAGATGCGTCTTAGTTAATCAAGATGAGCTCCAAATCGAAAGATTCACCATCGCTCCAGCTCTTAACACAGAAAATATTGAAGGATAAAAAGTTCAAGAATAAAACATTGAAGATGCCGAACAACAATAATTATGATAGATTTATAGTCTTATCAATATTTTTGAATTATCCAACTCTAATTTCTTTAATGAATCATTTTAGAACTAAAATCATTTGGATTTCTAAAATAAATAAAAGACCAAGATTCTTTCAGTAAGATTAATCTATTTAAAGGAAAATTAAATTGAGGCTTTATAATATTTTTTTAATTAAAGTAAAAGAGCTGAAGCTTTCAGGGTGATGTAGAATCCAGTTAATTGGTTGTTAAGGCAAAAAACAAAATTGCTTGAGGTTAAAATCCCACAAATTCCAGATATTGTCTCAGACTGTGAAAGTCCAACTAAATCGGATAGATCATCACCAAGCAAAAAAATTAAAGTGCCAAGATGCATTGGAAATAATATGAGGCCACCTTTGTTTTGATTTAATAATAATTTTATCATTTCTTTCATTTCATTAACAAACTTAATAATTTTCTTTGAAAATATTAAAGGTAAATTCCTATGAAATCTGTTAAGATTTTTAAGACTTTTTTATTTCGAGGTCTTCCTATCAGTAGAAAATCCCAAAATTAGTAAGTACGTAGCAAAAATCTTGAAAATTTATTTTAATAAACTCACTGATTTTTAGTATTTTTGCTTTATCGATTACGAATTTAATTATTTCTTTACTCAATATAATTCAAGCAACTTTTTATTTAATGAACTAAATTTTTATTATGAGTCTTTTAATTAAATAAATGAATAAAACAACAAAAATGTAGTTAACATTAGAAGTTTAAATAATTGATCAATCCTTTGGTTTCTTTTTGAGTCTGAGTTGATTGGTGTGACCGCACTTTCTCTTTCTACAGTTGGTAGCTTTAAGTGGGAGAGTGGCATAACATTTTCTGCAGATTTTCTTGTCGCAGTTGAATTTTTTGGCAATAGCAGCGATGGTTGGATCCATGACACCACCTCTAAGTCTCAAGACTAAGTGGAGGGTTGATTATTTTTGGATGTTGTAATCAGACAAGCTTCTTCCGTCTTCAAGTTGCTTTCCGGCGAAGATGAGTCTTTGCTGATCTGGGGGGATACCTTATTTGTCTTGGATTTTGCCCTTGACTGTTTCGATTGAGTCAGATGGCTCGACATCAAGAGTGATGGTCTTTCCTGTCAAAGTTTTGACGAAAATTTGCATGGCTATAAAATATTATAAAATATATCAATTTAATAACATTTCAATTATATTTTTCTCTAAAAAGCTTTTAATGATTCATATAAATTTTGATTTTTCTTTCATCAAAAAAAGAGTAGAAAAAAAGTATTGAATATCATCATTTTTTGAAACAGAAAATATCTCTATCTCTTTTGAATTTAGATTATTTGGTTTACCTATCATGATTAAGAAATCTTTGTTATAATTTTTCTTAGGTTTGTTTAATTTTTTACATTTTTTATTTCTTTTTTAAAGCGTCAATAGAGAATTTTTGTGAGATTGCAATATCTTGATCAACATTGGAATTTCTAAATTTTTATTTTAGTGGTGTAGTGGATTTTTTGCTATTTTGCGCTAAAAAGGCTGTTCCTAGTTTTTGATTAAGCTTGATATTTTACCTGAACTAATCCCCAAAAGAGAAATAATTTTATTGTTGATTGATATGTTAAGTTTTACATCTATCATCAATTTTATTGGATGAGCATTTGAATTTAGGAGTTTAAATATTTAATAGATTGAGATCATCAAATTCAGCGATACTTTTCTTTTTTTAGTTAATAGAGATAGAAATAGAGATTTTAGAATTTTTATTAGTCTTTTTAGCTGATGATAAAGGTTAATCTTTAGAAATTTTGAAATATTTATCTTATTTGATACGATCAGTTTTAGCCTACTTATGTTAGATGTTTTATTTATTTTCACGTTGTGATGGTTTTGGTGAAAATCGATTTTGTTTCAGTACTGAACTTTTTTTATTATGTGATGGTGAATACATAGGTGAATATGTTCCCGGTTGTTTTGTTGTTGTCTGCAAGCCTAATTTTGCACGGTAAATCATCGATATTTTTAATATTAAACTTATATTTTGACCTTATTTATTTGCCTTTTTTATTATCTATCATAAAGAAGTTAATTGAATATTTTATTTTGTGTGATATTTTTGAAATAATAGAAGTTAAAAAATGATGAATTAATTATGAGCAATCTGAACTGCTTCTCAATTGCCATAAAACTTGTACTTTTTGTACATTTACTTTATGTTTTCTTTCTTGCTTTACATTGGCTTTCTTTATGGATGATATACAAGACTTTATTCATAAACCATGTTTTGTAAAATTTATTTTGTTGGCTCAAAATTATCCCAACCCCAATCATATATCTACTTGCTAAGTTCTAAAGGCTCATTCTCCTCAGTAATCCCATCAAAGAAAGGATGTTCTTTTGTTAAAATTAAAAAGTACTTAAAGCCTCTTCGGCAGTGATTCTTTTTTCAGGGTCAAACTGAAGCATTTGAGTCAATAAATCAGAGAGTTAAGGTGTAATTTGTGGGAATAACTTTTACCATTTTTGCTTTGTTCTTTTGGGTAAAGATTTGATGTATTTAATTGCATCTTCATTTGTAATATATCGCATATCTTTTGAAGATGGTGTACCAAGGACTGAAATAATTCTTTGAACTTGATCAAGGAAATCCTATCCTGGAAAAAGAGCTGTTTTTCCTAACAATTCAGCAGCGATACATCCAACCGACCAGATATCAATGGCCTTACTGTATTCGCTAGCATTTAATATGACCTATGGTGCTCTGTACCATCGGGTAACAACATATTCTGTTTTTTATTAATCTTCGAACTCAAATCCTCTGGCAAGGCCAAAATCACAAATCTTTAATAAACAGTTTTTATTCTACGAATTTTAGTAAAATAATTACTGCAAGTAAATTTCCTGGTTTTAAATCTCTATGAATAATATTGGCTGAATGAATGTAAGCTAAGCCTTTAAGAATTTGCCATAAAAAATATTGAATATGGTCAACTGATATTTATTGCTTTGAGTAAATAACTCTGTGTAAGTCTGTTTCCATAAGTTCCGTTATGATGTAAATATCTTAAAATCCAGTTCGTTTTTATGGTTTAAGTAAATCAGTAATGGCGATTACATTTTCATGTTTCAAAAATTCTACTGTAAAATTAAAGTTTACTTAAAAGCTTAATTTAGCGTAGGATTCGCTTAGCATCGATAAGGTCTTAAAAGGCGTTAACAACCTAAATAGTCTTGATAAATACTTTTTTGATAGCGTATTTTTTATTAGTCGTAGTGTCAAGTGCTGATACGACGACTCCATAAGCGCCTGATCCGATTTGTTTGATGATTTAATATTTTTAGTCAACCACGAATTAAGTACCTGCAATTTTGACACGTTTTCTGCCTTCTGTAGTACTTGGCCTTTTTATTTTTTGCATGAAATATCAGTTATTTTTACAAAGAATATCGAATTCAATATTAACTATATATCAGCTTCGAACAATTTATTTGTACAATTCATTAAACTTTTAAGCATTAATAAGTTTGAAAAATTTCATTAATATAAAGCAATTTTTTATAAAATTCATTAGATTCTATTAATCTAAAATCAATAGTTAAGTATTATTGATTTGAATCATTACCTATTTTATTATTTTAAAATAACAATGTAAAGTTTAAATTGAATTAGAATAAGTAAAGCTAAAAAAAATAATAAACATGTTAAGATATTCATTTGGTAAGATAAAGCCATTCAAAGTATCCGGCTAGGTTTAAGACAAAGGCATAAGATTTGCCTCAAGCGTTACTCCCATGAACATTCTGATTTAAAGCCCACTTGAAGCAGTAATTTCTTCATTAGCCGCTTGTGAAATAGCCACACTTAAAGCTTTAACTATGAAAACAAATATAAAAATTGGAAACATAAAAATTCATCGTATTTAAAGCGGCTTGGATTTGTAAAAGTTCAAAAGAGGTGGGCCATAAAACAAATTATAAGATATAAAGATGGATATTTAGATTTAAACAAATGTTACCCAAGAAGAGCTTGAAAAATGGAAAGTATAAGCATAAAATTGCTGTCCTGTTTTTCAGATGCTCAAATCAGCAGGTGTTAAAATTTAATCTAATTGGAAAAATGTTCAAAATCTTTTCTGATATAGATTTATCTATTTTAAGTATCCTAAATAAAAAAATGATGTCATAGGTTTTTAGATTTAAAGATTAATAATTTGGATTTATAATTAACAATAAAGGTACAGAAATGGCTCAAAGATTAGAGTTTTTAAGTTAAAAGATTAAAAAAACACCTCCACCATATGTCGATTCAAGCTTTGACTATTTGTTTCTTTCTTCTATGTTGACAGCCGAGGAGAATGTACTTTTTTTCCTATCATCAGAAAGCCAGATAAAAGATCAGATAATTCGTCGAATCCTAAATTGTACCAACAATTGACCCTTATGTTGAAGAAGCTACTTTCCCTGAATATCTCCTTCCAAAACTTAAAAATTTGAACATTCTTCATTACTTTTTTAGACCTCCATATGGATTGGGTTTCAGCACAGCTGGGTTGGGAACTTTAATCGCTTAACTTTCAAGAGGTGATGCCGGTGTCTGTACTATGGTCTTAGTTCAATGGGCTCTTCTTGGCTCTACCATAGAAATTTTGGGTAGCCACGAACAAAAATAAAAGTATCTTCCAAAAATTAAAAACTTCTAAATGATTGGCGGTTGGGGCTTAACAGAAGATAAAATCGGATCTGATGCTTCAAATATTCATACTGCAGTTACTAAAATTTCAGATGATAAATATAGAATTCATGGTAACAAAAGATGGATTGGCAATGGAAATAGAGATTTACTTATTGTTTGGGCTAAAAATACATAAACCAAAAAAGTAGAAGGATTTATTGTTGAGAATAAAAACGCTCAAGGCTTGAGCTCTCAAGTTATCAAGTACAAACTTCCTTTAAGAATTGTTCAAAACTGTCACATTACTTTCAACAATGTTGTTGTCTCAGCCGAACAAAGATTACCAAAAGCTAATGATTTCGCTTCAGGAACAAATATTATTTTGAAGCATTCAAGAATTTTCGTTTGCTGGGTTGCTGCTGGTATTGCCATGGGAGTTTATGACAACGCTATTAAGTATGTCTCAAACAGAAAGCAATTCGGACATCCAATTTCAGGTATTTTTTTTAATTTATTTGAGGTTTCCAATTGGTTCAAGATAAGATCGTTAGAATTATGGCTAATACTCAAGCTATCTTTTTGTTATGTTTCAGAGTCTCAAAATTGATTGATGACGGTAAGGCAACAATGGGACAAATTGCTATGACCAAAGCTTGGGTTACTGAAAGAGCCAGAGAAGTCGCAAGACTCGGAAGATAAGTTTTCGGTGGAAATGGAATTACACATGAAAATTATGTCATGAAAGCCCTTGCTGATATGGAAGCCATCTATACCTACGAAGGAACATATGATATCAATACTTTGGTTGCTGGTAGATAACTTACAGGATTATCTGCTTTCAAATGATAAAGAAACTCATTATTATGTATCTCTTTTAAATCATCTTTCAATTTTTATTTTTGGCCTCAATAATAATATCAAAAACAATAAATAAATTTAATGAAAAAAAATGAAGTAAAATATCAATGTGATTTAAAAAGTATTTTTTGAATTGTGAAAGATAAACTTGAAAACATTTTTATTTTCTCTTTTCATGATCTTTTTCATTAAGGATTGTTAAGGTAAAGGATTTTTTGATCAATTATTAGCTGAGAGAGGAAGCAATCTATTGCCTCATCAAGCATTCTTGTAGTTGGCAATCCACTTTCCATTAATTTATTCCTAATTTTTACATCTTGTATTTGTAACGCTTTGATATAATTGGTTACATATTCTTATGGATCTAAAAATTATAAAAAAAATCTTACAATTAGCAATACAAGTGCTCAGGAACTCGCATATGGTCATCATTCGATATTAAAGAACCTTCGCAACAATTTAACCTTAATTATTTGACGATGTAGAGAGTAATCTGAATAAGTCATCAAAATTTCTTGTCTGATTAAGAATTATTTAACAAAAGTTTCTATCAGGCTTTGCCTTTTTATTTTTTAAAACAAATCCTTGTCCAATTTACCCAATAATTCTATGTAAACGTATAATTTAATTGTCTTGTTTGGCAAGTTCTTCAATATTTTACTTGATTGAAGCTGTTAGCATGGTCAATAAATCCTTGAATTAATCAAAAGATTGTGGATCGATTTTTTATTTCATTATTGATCTCATTGTACTTATTGTTCTTGTGCTATCTTAATATTAACATTATTTGGAAAGAACAAGCAGCCATTGTAATATAGCATTAACGTTTTTTATTTTTAATTTGTTTTCGAATATTTTTCTATCTTGGGCTATCCTTTCGACGCTTTCGCATCTTCTACAAATTGCTCCATTAGAAAGGCGCTATCTATTTTCGACATTCTCATGTACTTATTAGACAACTGGTTAGGGTTAGGAACGATGTTGGAGACGTCTTCGGGATTGTCTTATTCTTTAAACTCTTGATCGTCTCATGCTTTATCCTAGATTTTCTCTTTCAGGTAGAAGAGGTCGTTATCGTTACTCCATTGCTTGCCTAATTCTTGCATTTGTTTATCTATCGAATATTTATTACTGTCCTGGCCCTTCTACCATTTATCCTTCATCAATCACCCCAGCCACAGGCGATTGCAATATCCTAAACCCTCTTCCTTACATCGCTTCTCCTTGATCTTCTTAAATATTAATTGGCTAATTCATTTTTTACAACAATCGATTCATTTAGTTGAATTTTTGACTCGTAAGTTCTTATTATACATAATATCTGCTACTAACTGCAGCTAATGTCTTTTAGAATTGTTTTTTCAATTATTATAATAATTATGGATGGATACTTTATTGAGCAACAGATTGCCATGTTAGACAAATGTCGCCAAGCTTACCTTAATTTATGAAGCCTTATAACTATCTTAACAGTTACATTGTGTCCTTTACATGCATCATATTTTTGTATTAACTCTCTGGTTATATAGGTTAAATGATGACTTGTTGTTATGATTATTATGGCTGATTTATTTGGCTATTTTGATGATCGATTATTTGCTGATTTTGATTGGCAAGAGTTCTTTGGGCTAATTGCAACTTTTTTCTTAGTTAAGTAGATTATCGAGCATGCTTGCTACCCTATTCAACGATTCTACTGGTTTCTCTTTAATTTTCTTTCGCTAAACTAAATGTTTTTATTGATTCTTCTGTGAGATCACTAAGTTCCCTTTTAAATCCCTTCAATAATTTCTTTTAAATATTCTCATTAGAGATCGATCCAACAATCTCCAGAATACCCTCAGCTTTCCCTCTAGTAATTATTTTTTGAAATTTTTGCAATAATAAAGTAGCATCGGTTATTTTTATTTTATTGCGACAACTACAATTTCCATGTTCATTTTCTTTCATTTATTATTAACCTTAAGATACTTAATTTTGTTTCATTTACTATTATTTAACTTATGGTATTGAATTTTCTCTTGGATTGGGTGTTTTTTTTTATTCGATTACTTTGAAATTCATTCTTTCGTTTTATTATTCGTGCTATATTTCATATGTACCATAATGGTATTCGTACTTAATTTTATTCTTATTTTGACGAGGTGTACCTTTATTGTTATGGTTATAATTTGAGCCTTTCATATGAGGAGGTGGTGACTTATTTTTTATTCCGAACACAGGGGATGGGGCACCTCCCGATGATTGTTATCTTTAATTGACATTTTGGGATTCTCCACCTAATTGTGGAGTTCCTTGACTAATGAAATTTGAATTTGATCCTTGATGTGGGCTGTTTCTTTAACTGCTTAAACCTTGTATTGGCGAATCTAAAATATTTCCATGTACTCCTCCGATAGATGGTGAGAATGAACCTAAATTATTTTATATCTCAAATGAAAAGTTGCCTCTATTTTGTGCAGGATTGCCTTCAACATTATTTCCGCCAAAACTTTGCTACAAAAAGTTATTTCTTTGAGAGCCTTGAAGATTTGAATTTTTATTTTGTCTTGGATTTTATTAACGTTAATTCATATTTTCTTACCCTGAAAAACTAGCATTCATTTTTTAATCTTCACTATTAGATATATCCGAGTAATAGGGTTACTTGAACTGATTATGCCTAATATAGTATTCATCCAAACTTTCCAATTTTAGTGGTTCAAAACAATCACGATCTTCTTCAGAAATTAGTTATTGAACTTTTCTTTGATATAATGTTCTTTTATATTCCTCTTAAATCTGTTCAGATGTTGTGAAATTAAAATCATAAGATTGATTCAAAGATAACTAAAGTTTAGCAATACGTTGTTTACATTTTCTTAAATTCTTTGCTTGAAGTTTTTTTTAAAATCGTGACACTCTCAACCCCTCTTAAATGAGCTCAAGCATTCCTAAAAGTTATTGTGAATATTCTCTGAGAAACTCATGTTATTATTTGTTGATAATTTGTAAAAGCAATTCTCTCATATCAGTACATTTTTGAGACGCTTATTTTATAGAATATTAAACCCGATGTTAATTGACAGTCTTTTTTTATTTTTATTGGTTGGTTTTATTAGTTCGCTTTTGTGATCTTTATCCTTATATTTATTTTTTTATCGCTTTTTTATTATTGCTGTAAGATAATTTATTTGAGCTTCTCGAACTTTGGATACTGTTTCTTAAGTTGGCATTGTTAATATTTCTGTTTGTGTAATGATTTGGCATTCTTTACTGGTCATTTGATGCAAGGTGAACAGCTTTGTTTTTTATTGATGTGTTGTTGTTTGAGCTTTGGTTTTCTTTACCTGATTTTTTGTTCTGTTTAGGCTATGTGGTTTATGTTGGGATGACTACAACTTCATTTGTAGGACGTAGGACTGGCTGTGGAATAGGTTGTGAAATAGGCTGCGAAACAGGTTGTAGAATAGGCTGTGGATTTTGTTGTGCAATATTTTGTAAATTTTGTCCATTCAACGCCATTACTTGAAGAGGCTGTACCTCTTATCCTTTATTTTCTTACCCCTCTTATTTTACACTATCCTTCTCCACCATTTCCTCCCCTTATTATTCCTAATGCTTCTATTCAATCAACACTCCCCCCCGAGCAGGATAATTCCTCCGATCTTACTAATTTTTCTCATTGATTATATTTATGAATCCTAACAATTCCCTGCGATAATCTTCTGCCATAAGCTGCCATTATTGTAACAAATCCTATGAATTTTCCTAAACATTATGAATCTGTCGTTATGGAAATGCCTGTCTAAATTACTATATGCTTGCTGGTACTTGGTGTGTGAATTATAATTAGCCTTCTATCATTGTTAACAATGAAGGGTATTCTAAGTGGAATTAAGCGCCGATTATTTATTCGACTTCATTCTTTGTATGTTATCGTCTTCTTTTTATGTCAAATTTCTAGATTTTTATTGTTCTCCTAGAAGTGAGCAAAATTAAAGATGAATTGTTACTATTTTGATTACGAGCTGCAATGAATCCTAAATTTAATGTATCTGATTGGTTTGAGTTCGGGGTCATTCTGAAATATGCTGATTGTGAATTTCCCGAGCTGAGTAATAATTTATCTTCAGATTTATTGCTTTGTGTTTTTCGTGGTGGGGTGCTTAATCTTTCATCTTTTTGCTATGGGGTTTTGTTGACTACTTGGGCTTTTTATACCTCTTTTTTTATGTTGTCTTTAGGTGTTGATGGTGATTTTATTTCGTTGGTTTTTGGTGAGGATTTGTTATTATTAACATTTTCAGTTTTTGGTGATTATAATTTTTATTCGATTTTTTTCTAAGCTTGGTTAGGTTTAATCTATTGGCTTTATTTAGGAGATTTAGGAGAACTTTTTTATTAAACCTTTGTTTAACTTTTTGGATTCTACTTTGGTGAACTTAATTGCTGACTTGATTTTGGAGAGCTCTTTTATTCAACTTTTTTTGAGCTTGATTGATTATTTGGTTGATTATTTGGCTGCTGATTTGATTACAGAAGTTTTTCTTTTTAATTTTTTTTTTAACTTTTTGGGTCTTCCTTTTTTTAATTTATTTTTTAAGTTGAAACAACTGGTTTTCCATTATATGAATTGATTCTTTAACGAAGTTTTTTGCTCTTCTATTCTCGTGACATATTATCTTCCTCCTTAAGGGATGATTTTTTTCTAATTTTTTCTTTACTTTCTTTTATCATTTATCCCATTTTTTATAAATTCGATTGCGTTTCACTTTTATCTTTTTTTGATGATGATCTTTCAAGTTTAATTTCTGTAGAATGAGGTTTAATTTCTGAATTTGTATTTTTTCCAAGCTTATTTGATTTGTTTCCATTCTCAAATTACTTTTCCTTCATTTTCTTTTATTAAAAACTTTACCTAGATCCTGGAAAATTCTTTGATAGATACGACTACATATCGGACTATTATTTAATATCGGGATGAGGCTCCTACTATTTCATTTTAGCGCCTTGCTTATTTTTTTGTTGGACGGGTGACTTCTAAGGTGTCGTAGTGATAATTGATCTTGTCATTGGTACATTTCTTATCGTGGTAGGATTGTTAGGTTCAATGTCCTAATCATCATTGTTGGGGGATCTTTCTTGATGAGATTGCTCTTTGCTATTTTAGAAGCTGAATGAATTGGGTCTATTTTAAGGTTTGATTTAGGACACATACTTTTTCTCTTCCTGTTTACTTTTTCCAGGTGTGATATTTTTGTTCGGCGATTGATTTTCCTTTGGAGAATTCTGACTCGGGCTTCTTGGGGTTTATGTTTTTCTTAACGATCTTTTGTTCTTGTCATTGGGTTCTGGCTCCATAATCTTTTCTTGGATGGATTCAAAGATAGTTTCTAAGATAAATATTGCTAACTTGTTAATCGGGCAATTATTAAAACATAAAAAGTACCTTACATAACTTATATTTGAAATTAACTGTAATTAATTTTTATTATCTGTTTTTAACTTATTTGTTGGATAATTCATTTAAAAACTAATTAATAATCAAATCATAAGTCTAAT
>Ga0102832_1001460_pt1 | contig 18122 bp, 17 predicted proteins | sample EBPBio282013_DNA_FD_88942 | JGI IMG/M metagenome (GOLD analysis project Ga0102832, IMG submission 88942) | Wastewater treatment Type I Accumulibacter community from EBPR Bioreactor in Madison, WI, USA - Reactor 2_5/28/2013_ DNA (Illumina Assembly) | ecosystem: Engineered > Bioreactor > EBPR >...
CTGTTCGGCGTGCGCGCGGGTATCCGGGACGACCGCCGACGCCGCGACGACGCCGTCCACCGCGATCCCCGCGCAGACCACCCCGGACGTGTCTATTCCCAGCACGGTGCTCATCCCAATGCCTCCAGTTCGGAACGGACGGACGTCCAGCGGGCGCCGATCGGGGTGAGGAACACCCAGCGGGTCTCATCCGCGGGGTCGAGCGAGCGGCGGATGTCGATCTCCAGCCGATCCTCGCTCAGGCCCTCGGCCACCCCCGTCCCCCACTCGACCAGGGTCACCGAATCGGCCAGCGACACCTCCAGATCGAGGTCCTCCAGCTCGGCGAAGGAGCCCAGCCGGTAGGCGTCCACGTGCACCAGCCCGGGGCCGCCGGACGGGCTCGGGTGAATCCGGGCGAGCACGAAGGTGGGCGAGATGATCGCACCGTCCACTCCCATGCCGACGCCCAGCCCCTGGGTGAAGGTCGTCTTGCCGGCGCCCAGGTCGCCGGAGGCGATCAGCAGGTCGCCGGGAGCCACCAGGCTCGCCAGGCGACGTCCCAGCTTCTGCATGTCCTCGGCGGTGGGCGCCTCGATGCACACCGGCAGGGCACGCGAGAGATGCAGCCGGGTTCCCTCGGCGTCCACCTGGCTGAAGCCGTGCCGGCGCCACCAGCGGACCACCTGCGGGAACTCCTCGCGGGCGATCAGGTCGGCGGTGGGCGTCCCCTGCTCGGCAAGCAGGTCGAGGGCGACCTCGACCATCGCCGAGGCGATTCCGTGCCGCTGGTAGGAGGGGCGCACGGAGACCCGCGTGATCCAGGCCCGGTCGTCCTCCTGCACGACGATCAGCGTGCCGGCCGCCTCGCCGTCGACCTCGGCGAGCACACCGAAGCCCCTGGCCAGCGCGGCCGCGATCGACTCGGTGGTCTCGCTCAGCGCCGGGGGCGGCGGATCGACCGGCGGACGATGCCCGAAGGCGTCCGCGATCACGGTCAGCAGGCGTCTGGTGTCGGCCTGAGTGGGTGCGAGAAAGCGGACGAGCCGCCCGTCGCCAATCCGCGCCTCGGCCAACAACAACCTGCCACGCTCCTCACCAGACACCAGCGAGAGACTTTACCAGCGCCATAGCGGGGAGGAGCGCCGACCGCCCGGCCACCAGGGCCACAGTCTTGAGATCCTGGACGAGAAGGCACCAGCGCGCAGGCAAGTGAAGCGGCAGGAGTCTCGACGAGCGGCGCGAGGAACGGACCGGAGTCCGGGATCCCAGACGCTACTGCTCAGCTGGTCAGGCGGAGCACCACGGACTCGTAGGGGCGCAGGGCCACGGAGCCGTCACCGAACTCGGGATCGGGGTAGTTGCCGAGCACCAGGGCGGTGTCGGTCCACTCCCCCACCTCGGCGGGGACCTGCCAGAGGACCGGGTCGGCGTAGAAGTTGTTCACCACCAGCAGCGCCTCGCCGTCGCCGCGGCGCAGGTAGGCGTACACCGAGGGATGTTCGCGGTCGAGCAGCTCGTAGCGCCCGGTGGTGACCAGCGGGTCGGCCTTCCGCAGCTCAATGAGCTTGCGGTAGTGGTGGAAGACGCTGTCCGGGTCGGCCACGGCGGCCGCGGCGTTCACCTCGGGGTAGTTCGATGCCACCTCGATCCACGGCTCACCGGTGGTGAAGCCGCCGTGCGGGGAATCGTCCCACTGCACCGGGGTGCGGGAGTTGTCCCGCGACTTGCGATCCAGGATCGCCAGCACCTCGGTCTCGGACTTCCCGGCCTCCAGCAGCTCGCGGTGGGCGTTGAGCGACTCGACATCCTTGTACTGGGAGATCGAGGTGAAGTGCGGGTTGGTCATCCCGAACTCCTCGCCCTGGTAGACGTAGGGCGTCCCCTGCAGCAGATGGACGGCGGTGCCGAGCATCTTGGCCGATTCCACTCGGTATTCCGCGTCGTCGCCGAACCGGGACACCACCCGCGGCTGGTCGTGGTTGCACCAGAAGACGGCGTTCCAGCCGCCGCCTTCGGCCATCCCCACCTGCCAGTGGGTGAGGATGTCCTTCAGCGCCAGGAAGTCCATCGGGGCGTCGGTCCATTTCGCGCCGCCCGGGTAGTCCACCTTGAGATGGTGGAAGGAGAACGTCATGTCGAGTTCCTGGTTCTCCGGCCGGGTGTACCGCACGCAGTGCTCTACGGTTGTAGAGGACATTTCTCCCACCGTGAGCTTGCCCCGGAACGCCTCCACGTTCATCTCGTGCAGGAACTCATGGATCCGCGGCCCGTCGGTGTAGAACTGCCGTCCGTCCGTCCCCTCGGGAGCCTGCGGGAACGACTGGTCCTTCGAGAGCAGGTTCACGACGTCGAGGCGGAAGCCGTCCATCCCCTTGGCGAACCACCAGCGCATCATCTCGTAGACCTCGGCGCGCAGCTTGGGGTTCTCCCAGTTCAGGTCGGCCTGGGTGACGTCGAACAGGTGCAGGTAGTACTGGCCCGTCTGCTCGTCGTACTCCCAGGCGTTGCCGCCGAACTTCGACACCCAGTTGGTGGGCGGACCGCCGTCCGCGGCCGGATCCTTCCAGATGAAGTAGTCGCGGTAGGGGTTGTCGCGGCTGGTCCGGGCCTGGACGAACCACTCGTGCTCGGTGGAGCAGTGGTTGACCACCATGTCCATCACGAGCTTGATGCCGCGGGCGTGGGCCTGCTCCAGCAGTTCCTCGAGGTCGGCCATGGTGCCGAACGGCGGGTAGACCTCGTGGTAGTTGCGGATGTCGTAGCCATTGTCGTTCTGCGGCGAGTCGTAGACCGGGGTCAGCCAGATCACGTCGCAGCCCAGGGCCGCGATGTGATCCAGCTTGGCGATGATCCCGGGGATGTCGCCCAGTCCGTCCCCGTCGGAGTCGGCGAACGAGCGCGGATAGATCTGATAGACGGCAGCCGTCTTCTTCCAGTCGAGCTCGGTCATGTTCGCCGTACTCCTTCGGGTCGGGGGTTGGGATCGGTGGGTGGCTGGCGATCACCGACGGTCGAACCGTCGAGACCGTCGGTGATCGGCCAGCACAGCGGGTGTTGCGTTGTTCCTCAGTTCGCCAGAACGGAGGCGTCTAGACCTGGGCCGCCGCGATCTCGGCTTCCTCGCGAGCCGCGACCGCCGCCGCATCCTGCCCGGCGAGCTGACGCTTGCCGTAGGCCATGGTGATCAGGCCCGGAACCGCGATGCAGAAGGCCATCGCGATGCCGAACACCAGCCAGTACTGCGGGACGATCGCGAAGATGCCCGGCACACCGCCGACGCCGATGCTGGACGAGACCACGCCGAACGCCGAGATGAAGGCGCCGGCGATACCGGCGCAGGCGATCGAGATCAGGAACGGGTACTTGTAGCGCAGGTTCACACCGAACATCGCCGGCTCGGTGATGCCCAGCCAGGCCGACAGGCCTGAGGTGGCGGCCAGCGACTTCTGTTTGGCGTTCTTCAGGATGAACCACATGCCGAAGGCCACCGAGCCCTGGCAGATGTTCGACAGCGCCAGGATCGGCCACAGGAAGGTCTCCTGGTAGGTGGCCAGCAACTGCAGGTCGACCGCCAGGAAGGTGTGGTGCATACCCGTGATCACCATGACGCCGTAGAGGGTGCCGTAGACCAGGCCACCGACAGCCGGGGCCAGCTGGAACAGCCAGGACACGCCGGTCGCGAGCGCATCGCCGATCGCGAAGGTGATCGGGCCGATGGCGGCGAAGGCGAGGAAGCCGGTGACCAGCAGGGCGACCGGTGCCACCACCAGCAGGTGGAAGCTCTCGTTGACCTTCTCCTTCAGCCAGATCTCCACCTTGGCCAGCACCCAGGCCGCTACCAGCATGGGCAGCATCTGGCCCTGATAGCCGATCTTGTCGATATGCCAGCCGAACAGATCCCAGTACGGGACGCCGTCGCCACTGCGGGCGTTGCCGAGACCCCACGCGTTCAGCAGGTCGGGATGGACGAGCATGGCGCCCAGCACGATGCCCAGCAGCGGGTTGCCGCCGAACCGCTTGACCGCCGACCAGCCGACCAGCACCGGCAGGAAGACGAACGAGGTGTTGGCGATCGTGATGATGATGCCGGCGATACCCGCCAGGCCCGGGGTCATCTCCACCAGCGACTGAGGGCCGAAGATGCCCGGCTGGGTGAGGATGTTGTTGATGCCCATCAGCAGACCGGCCGTGACCAGCGCCGGCAGCAGCGGGACGAAGATGTCGGAGAAGATCTTGACGAACTGCTGCAGCGGGTTCAGCTTCTCCGCCCCGGCCGCCTTGACCTCTTCCTTGGTGGCGGCCTGTCCGCCGGTGAGTTCGGTGACGTCGACCGCGACCTCTTCGACCAGCCCTGGCCCGATGATCACCTGGAACTGGCCGGCGGTCGAGAACGACCCCTTCACCATGTCGACCGCTTCCAGCGCGTCGTTGTCGACCTTGCTCTCGTCTCTCAGGGCGAATCGCAGCCGGGTGACGCAGTTGGTCGCGGCCGAGATGTTCTCGACTCCGCCGACGGCATCGATGATCGCCTGAGCCTCTTTGGTGTATTTACCCATCACATCTCCTTAGGGGACGCACGAGGGTGCGCGTGGCGTCATTATCCCTCATCGGCCACGAGATGGGAAGCACCTCAGGCCAGCGGCACCCCGAACCCGTAATCCTGGGGGGCAACCGGACGATCGGGCGCGGCCATCGCCTGCATACTGGCACCGGCGACTGCCGCCTCGGCGGCGGGCAGCCCGGCGGCGAGCAGGGCACCGCAGATGCCGGCGAGCAGATCCCCGGAGCCGGCCTGGGCGGTCCATCCGGTGCCGGGGACGGCGATCTGGACGCCGGAGCGGCCGGGCGTCGCCACCAGTTGGGTGGCTCCCTTGAGCAGGACGGTGGCACCCGTTCGCGCCACAGCGTGACGGACGGCCGCCACCGGATCGGCAGCCACCTGCTCGCGGGCGATTCCCAGCAGCCGGGCGAGCTCGCCGGCGTGCGGGGTGAGCAGCACCTGCGGATGCAGCCGGTGCGGCAGCATGCCGAGCGCATCGGCGTCGACCACGACCGGAAGCCCACTGGCGACGGCCGCGGCGACCACGTCCGGCCCGTCCGGCCGGTCACCCCAGCCGCATCCCAGGACGAGCGCCTGGACCCTACCCTCACCCACCACGATGTTCGGCAGCCGGGCGAGCACCAGGTGCGCCACCTCGTCCGGGCCCAGGAAACGCACCATGCCCGCCCCGGCGCGCACCGCGCCGAGGGTGGCCAGCACCCCGGCGCCCGGGTACCGGGAGGATCCGGCGTCGACCCCCACCACGCCGCGGGAGTACTTGTCCGAGGTCGCGGTCGGCACCGGCCACGCCGCGGCGACGTCACCGGGCTCCCAGCACTCCAGCTCGGGTTCCATGGCCGGCAGCCCGATGTCGACCACCTCGATCCGTCCACAGGCCGAACGGCCGGGTTCGATGACATGGCAGGCCTTCAGGCCGCCGAAGGTCACCGTGACGTCAGCGGTGAAGTGGGGCGCCAGCCCGTCCCCGATCGCGCTGCGGGCCGGCTCGGGCACCGGCACCGGGTCGATCTGCTCACCGGCCGGCACCAGGCTCACGAAGGGCAGGTCGGCCGGCACCCCCGAGGGCAGGTCGACCGCCACCACCGGGACGCGGGCTTCCGCGCAGGCCCGGGCGAACTCGGCCACCGGGGCACGCAGCCCGGCCTGGCCGCCGATGCCGGTCACCCCGTCGATCACCAGGTCGGCGCCCGCCAGCGCGGCGCTCGCCGCAGCGGCATCCAACTCCAGCCCGCCGGCGGCCAGGAACTCCCGCCAGCCGGCCTCGTGCACGCCCGAGCAGGGCCGCCAGGCGCTCACCCGCACTCCCCGGCGGGACAGCCGCGCCCCGGCGAACAGCGCATCGCCGCCGTTGTTGCCGCTGCCGACCACCGCCAGCACCCGCGCGCCGTAGAGCGCGCCGCGCCGGGCGCGCAGCTCGCGGGCCACGACCGCGGCCAGGGCCGCTGCCGCACGCTGCATCAGGGCGTGTTCGCCCACAACAGCGATGGCGGCCGCCTCGGCCGCCCGGATGGTCGAAACTGAGTACGCGCTTCGCATCATGCCTCGCAGACTACGACGGCCGCCGCGATGCCGGCGTCGTGGGTGATCGACAGGTGGAGATGCCCGATGCCGAGTTCGGCGACCCGCGCGGCCACCGTCCCGGAACAGGCGAAGTAGGGCTTCCCGGAGTCGTCCTTGCGCACTTCCACATCGGTCCACACCAGGCCGGTCGGCGCTCCCAGTGCCTTGGCGAGCGCCTCCTTGGCGGCGAACCGGCCGGCCATCCGCTGCATGGAGCTGTCCCGTTCGGCCTCGGTGAAGATGCGGTCGAGCAGCCGCTCCCGCTGGGCCGCCTGAGTGAACCGGGAGACCTGGGTCACGTCGATGCCGAGCCCGACGATCATCACTCCACCGTCACGGACTTGGCCAGGTTGCGCGGCTGATCGACGTCGTAGCCCTTCAGGGTGGCCAGCTCGCAGGCGAAGAACTGCAACGGGACGGTGGCCACCAGCGGTTGCAGCAGCGTGGAGACCCGCGGGAGCGGGAACAGCACGTCGGCGTACGGGGTGACCTCCGCGTCCCCCTCTTCGGCGAGAACCACGGTGAGCGCACCGCGCGCCCGCACCTCCTGGATGTTGGAGACGACCTTGTCGTGCAGCTGGTCGCGGCCCTGCGGCGGCACCACCACGAAGACCGGGACGCCGGGCTCGACCAGCGCGATCGGGCCGTGCTTCAACTCCCCGGCCGGGAAGCCCTCGGCGTGCAGGTAGGCCAATTCCTTCAGCTTCAGCGCGCCCTCCAGAGCCACCGGGTAACCGACATGGCGGCCCAGGAAGAGCACCGACTTCTTCTCCAGGAACTGCGCGGCCAGCCGCTCGATCGAACCCAGCTGGTCGAGCACTCGCTGGATGAGCTCAGGGGTGCCCGCCAGCTCGTCCATCCAGCGGGCGATCTCGTCGCCGAACATGGTGCCGCGCACCTGCGCCAGGTAGAGGCCGAGCAGGTAGCAGGCGGCCACCTGGGTGAGGAAGCCCTTGGTGGAGGCGACGCCGATCTCCGGGCCGGCGTGGGTGTAGATCACAGCGTCCGATTCGCGCGGGATGGTGGCGCCGTTGGTGTTGCAGATCGCGATCACCTTGGCGTGCTGCTCGCGGGCGTGCCGGATCGCCATCAGGGTGTCGGCGGTCTCCCCCGACTGGCTGATCGTCACGACCAGCGTGGAGCCGGTGATGATCGGGTCGCGATACCGGAACTCCGACGCGATCTCGACCTCGCAGGCGACCCGCGTCCAGTGCTCGATGGCGTACTTGGCCACCAGGCCCGCGTAGTAGGCGGTGCCGCACGCGACGATGATGATCTTGTCGATGCTGCGCAGCTGGGCCTCGGAGATGTGCAGTTCGTCGAGTTTGAGCGCGCCATCGGGCGTGTAGCGGCCCAGCAGGGTGTCGGCCACCGCCTTGGGCTGCTCGAAGATCTCCTTGCGCATGAACCAGTCGTAGCCGGCCTTCTCGGCCGCCGAGAGATCCCAGGTGACCTCGAACGGGTGCGAGGCGGCCGGGAGGCCGGCGAAGTCGGTGACCGTGAAGCCCTCGCAGGTGACCTCGACGACCTGATCCTGCCCGAGTTCGACGGCATGGCGGGTGAACTCGATGAACGCGGCGACGTCGGAGGCGACGAAGGTCTCGCCCTCCCCCACCCCCAGCACCAGCGGTGAGTTGCGGCGGGCCGCGACCAGCCGATCGGGGTCGGCTGCGTCCACGGCCACCAGCGTGAAAGCACCTTCCAGGCGGCGGCACACCGTCCGCATCGCCTCGGCCAGGCCGGCGCCCGCCTCGACCTCGATGCCCAGCAGATGAGCGGCCACCTCGGTGTCGGTCTGGGAGACGAAGGCGATGCCGCGCGCCTGCAGTTCGAGGCGCAGCGCGGCGAAGTTCTCGATGATGCCGTTGTGGATGAGCGCCACGCGGCCGTTCGCCGACAGATGCGGGTGGGCGTTGCCGTCGGTGGGACCACCGTGGGTGGCCCAGCGGGTGTGCCCGATCCCGATGCCCGCCTCGGGAAGCGGCTCCTCGTCGAGCAGCGCGATCAGGTTGCCGATCTTGCCGGCCTTCTTGCGGATCTCGATGGCGCCCTCCTCCACCACCGCGACGCCGGCGGAGTCGTAGCCGCGATACTCCATCCGCTTCAGGCCGGAGGTGACCACGTCCTTGGCAGCCTGGGGGCCGACGTATCCGATGATTCCGCACATATGCGGCACTTTACTGGCCGGTGACGGCACACTAGGCGAGTGCACAATCACGCGCCAGAGTTGCCCGCGCCCGAGGACGACCCGTTCGGCCCCTATCTGACGCTGGAACGACGGCACTGGGCGGCGTTGGCCGCGGCCCGGGGCGACTTCCTCGAAACCGAGACCCTCACCCGGCTGCGAGGGGTGAACGAGCCGACCGACGTCGACGAGGTGCGAGAGGTCTACCTGCCGCTCACCGAGCTGATCCAGCTCTACTCCGATCGCACCGGCGAGCTCTACCGCGACAGCCACAGCTTTCTCGGGCTCTCCAGCGCCCGCACCCCCTTCGTGATCGGCGTGGCCGGCTCGGTGGCGGTCGGCAAGTCGACCACCTCCCGCCTGCTGCGGGAGCTGCTCAGCCGCGCCCCCGGCAATCCCCAGGTCGATCTGGTGACCACCGACGGCTTCCTCTTCCCCAACACCCGGCTGGAGGAGATGGGCCTGCTGGAGCGCAAGGGCTTCCCGGAGTCGTACGACCGCCGCCGGCTGGTGCAGTTCGTCATGGACGTGAAGTCGGGGGTGCCCGAGGTGACCGCCCCGGTCTACTCCCACCTGGTCTACGACATCGTGCCCGACCAGCAGGTGGTGGTGCGCCAGCCCGACATCCTGATCGTCGAGGGGCTGAACGTGCTGCAGCCGGCCCGGCGCCGCACCGACGGCACCATGGGTCTGGCGGTGAGCGACTTCTTCGACTTCTCGGTCTACGTCGACGCCGACGACGGCGACGTGAAGTCGTGGTACCTGCGCCGGTTCCTGGCGCTGCGCGAGACCGCCTTCCGCAACCCCAGGTCGTACTTCCGGCGCTTCGCCGAGATGCCGGAGGCCGAGGCGATCGGCCAGGCGAGCGACATCTGGGACGCCGTCAACGGCCCCAACCTGGTCGCCAACATCAAGCCGACCCGGGGCCGGGCGACCGCCATCCTGCGCAAGGCCGCCGACCACAAGGTCAGCTGGGTGCGGATCCGGAAGATCTGATGGACGTCGTCGAACTCGGGCCGTCGGATACCGCGGCCGCCGTCGCCCTCTGGCAGGAGACCGGCCTGACCCGTCCCTGGAACGACGCCGCGGCCGACTTCGCCCGGGCCGTGGGCGGGCCGTCGTCGGCGGTGCTGGGGGTGCGGGAGGCCGACGTCCCGGTGGGCACCGCGATGGTCGGCCACGACGGCCACCGGGGCTGGGTCTACTACCTGGCCGTCTCCCCCGCGGCCCGGGGCACCGGGCTGGGCCGCCTCCTGATGGACGCCTGCGAGCGCTGGTTGTCGGAACGGGGCGTGCCCAAGATCCAGTTCATGGTGCGCACCGACAACACCGGGGTCCTCGCCTTCTACGACCACCTCGGCTACGCCCACCAGGACGTCGTCGTCCTCGGCCGCCGCCTGGACTGACCGGCCTCAGGGGGTCCAGCGGACGGCGCCCCCGGCGCAGAAGCTGGTGCCCTGGGCCTCGCCGGCCAGGCAGGCCGCGTCCACCAGTTCCCGCTGGCCGATGGGCTCGTCGAGGTGGACGGAGAACATGACCTCCTCGTTGCCCTGGCAGTCGGCCGGCTGGTCGCTCCAGGCTTCCACGTCGACCCGGATCGCGATCTGGTCCTCGCCGTAGTCGACGACGGCCGGCAGTACCCGTCCGGTCTCGCCGTTCGCGCAGCCCAGCCGGGTCACGCCGAGGACGATGTCGGTGGAATCCGGAGTCACCGTCTCGGGGTTCAGCAGGATCCAGGTCGCCGTGTCGCCGGTTCGATTGGGCGGGTCATCGGGGGGATCCGATTCGTCCGGTGCCACCGGGGTCTGCGTCACCTCGTCGATCGCCTTCAGCACATCGTCGGAGAGCGAGCCCCGGATCGAGTCCAGGATGAACCGGAAGAACACCTGCTCCGGATCGTCGAGACGCCTGTAGTCGTGGACCGGCCCGAATCGGACCGCATCCGGAAGGATGCGCAGTACGCGACCATCGGGGTCGTCCACCGGGGTGACCACGAAGCCCCGGAAGCCGAGAAGCTCCTCGCGCGGATCGGTGTTCACCGCTGCTGCGGCCTTGTCGTCCAGCAGGGCGTACAGCTCGTCGGTGACGCTCTCGGAGATCTCCACCACCGGATTCTCCCGGCCGGAGAAGAGGTCGACCTCGACCGTGGCGCCCGTCGCCTCCACGTGCGGCGCGACCGGGACCGCGGGGATCCCGCGGCCGACGCTGGAGAACACGGCGATGCCCACGCCCGCCAAAGCCACCACCCAGACGGCTGCCACCAACGCGTCGCGCCAGGCCGGCCGCACCCGATGCCCCCTGCCCGAAATCTCGGCCGGGTCGAGCGGCGGCACCGGCACCTCGACGGTGTCGGCTCGCCGCAGCGCATCGCAGAAGGCCCGCTCCTCGTCATTCATCGTCGTCACCCTTTCCGAGCCGGGAACGCAGCGTCGCCATCGCCCGGTGGACGTGGGAGCGCGCGGTCGATTCCGGGCATCCGAGCGCCTCGGCGATCTGGCCGAAGCTGTAGTCGCGGTAGAAGCGCAGCACCACCGCCGCGCGCTGGGCCGGCGGAAGTTCGGCGCACAGCCGCCATGCCTCGTCGGCGGCGGCGATCGCCGTGCTCGCGTCCGCCGAGACCGGCGCCTCCGCCAGAACGGACGGATCGGCCACCGGCTGGGCGCGGCGCCGCCGGATCACCGCGAGGCAGGCGTTGACGACCGTCCGGGACACGTAGGCGTGCCGGCGGTCGCCTTCCGGCAGCCGATGCCAGCGCGGATAGAGCGCCGCGAAGCCGTCCTGAACGGCGTCCCGGGCATCCTCCCAGTTCCGGGTGATCAGCCAGGCCAGCCGCAGCAGACCGTCCGAGCGCGCCCGGACGTAGTCGTCGAACGAAGGCTCAACCCCCACCGCGACTCCGATCCGGTTGTCGACACTCACACTGGAAAGAGTCTGGCAGCCCGGGATTTCGTTGCACCCGCTCGGCTCGCGGTAGCGTCGGCCACGTGAAGCCGTCCCAGCTCGATGTCCTCGTGATCGGGGCCGGCCAGGCCGGGCTCTCGGCAGGTCACCACCTGCGACGCCGCGGCCTGCGCACTCCCGGGGAGCCCCCGGGTACCGGCAGCTTCGTGATGCTGGACGCCAATCCGCGGCCGGGCGGCGCCTGGCAGCACCGCTGGCGCTCACTGCTGATGGGAACGGTCAACGGCATCTACGACCTGCCCGGGATGCACCAGCCGCCCGTGGATCCCGGCACGCCGAGCGTCGACGCCCTACCGTCCTACTTCGCCGCCTTCGAGGCGGCCAACGACCTGCGGGTGCGCCGTCCGGTCACGGTGCGGGCGGTGCGCCGGGCGGACGACGGCCCACGGGGCAGGCTCCTCGTCGAATCGGAGGCAGGCACCTGGGCCGCTCGCTGGGTGGTCAATGCCACCGGCACCTGGACCAACCCCTACCTTCCCGACATCCCCGGCACGCAGAGCTTTCGGGGACGGCAGCTGCACGTCCACGACTACGTCAGCGCCGACGAGTTCGCCGGCCGGCGGGTGGTCGTCGTCGGGGCGGGAGTCTCCGCGATCCAGTTGCTCAACGAGATCTCGCGGGTGGCCCAGACCTACTGGTGACCCGGCGCGAACCGGTCTGGGAGACCGGCGAGTTCGACGAGGGACGCCGCATCGCTGCCATCGAGAAGGTGACCGAGCGCGCCCGCCGGGGCCTGGGCCCGGTGTCGATCGTCTCAGCCACCGGCATGCACTGGTCGCCCTGGGCGATCGAGGCGCGCGAGCGCGGCGCGCTGGTGCGGCACCCGATGTTCACCGCCATCGAACCGGATGGGGTGCTGATGCCCGACGGCACCCTGGTGAAAGCGGACGTGATCCTGTGGGCCACCGGCTTCCACCCCGCCCTCGACCACCTCACCCCCCTGGGCCTGACCACTGCGGCGGGCGGTATCCAGGTCGAACGCGGACGCTCGATCACCGAACCCGCCTGTTCCTGATCGGCTACGGCCCTTCCCAGTCGACCGTCGGGGCGAATCGGGCCGGCCGGGACGCGGCCCGAGCCATCCTGGCCGACTGGGACAGCAGGGACGGTTCCTGATGTCCCACCTGGTCAGCACTTCAATTGGGCGGTGAACCAGGAGGAACCGTCCCCGGTGACCCGCAGGCTGTGTTGCACCGACACGTGCGGTCGCGACATGGGAGGATTTGCACTGCGGATGCCGGAATCGCGGCGATCTGGGCGGTTCCGCGCTGATTCGGTGCAAATCCTCTCGCGGACCCACCAGCTACAGGCTGAGCCGGGCCTTCACCACATCGGCGAGGCGCTCGGCGATCTCGTTCGCCTGCTCGCCGGTGGTGGCCTCGACCATCACCCGCACCAGCTGCTCGGTGCCGGAGGGACGCAGCAGCACCCGTCCGGAATCGCCCAGCTCCTTGGCGGCCGCGGTGACGGCGGCGTTCACCTCGGGGTCGATGCCGGCGCGGGCCTTGCGCACTCCGGGGACGTTCAGCAGCACCTGCGGGAAGCGGGTCATCACGCTCGCCAACTCGGCCATCGTGCGACCACTGCGGGCCATCTGGGCGGCCAGGTGGAGCGCGGTCAGCACACCGTCGCCGGTGGTGGCGAACTCGCTCATGATGACGTGCCCGGACTGCTCGCCGCCGAGGGTGAACCCGTTGGCGTTCATCGCCTCCAGCACGTAGCGGTCGCCCACCTTGGTGACGTCGACGACGATGCCATGGCGCTTCATGGCCTGCATGAAGCCCAGATTGCTCATCACGGTGGCGACCACCGTGTCGCTGTGCAGGGTGCGATCGGCCTTCATCGCCACCGCCAGGATGGCCATGATCTGGTCGCCGTCCACCAGGGAACCGTCGGCATCGACGGCCAGACAGCGGTCGGCGTCCCCATCCAGCGCGATCCCCAGGTCGGCTCCGTGTTCGACGACGGCGGCCTGCAGCGATTCGGGGTGGGTGGAGCCGGCGCGCAGGTTGATGTTCAGCCCGTCGGGCTCGGCGTTGATCAGGACGACCTCCGCGCCCTGCGCGGCGAAGGCCTCGGGGGCGGTGCGGTAGGCGGCGCCGTTGGCGGCGTCGATCACCACCTTCAGCCCCTCCAGGCTGCCGTCGGCGCCCAGGCTCGACACCAGGTGCGCGACGTAGGCCTCGTAGGCACCCAGATCGGGGGTGACCCGCCCGACGCCGGCGCCGATCGGTCGCTGCCAGGGCTGGCCGATCCGGGCCTCGATGTCGTCCTCGAGATCGTCGTCCAGCTTCACCCCGCCCCGGGCGAAGAACTTGATGCCGTTGTCGGGAGCGGGATTGTGGCTGGCCGACAGCATCACGCCGAGGTCGGCGTCCAGTTGGTTGACCAGGTAGGCCACCGCCGGGGTGGGCACCACGCCCAGCCGCACGACATCGACCCCGGAGGAGGCCAGACCGGCGATCACCGCCGCTTCCAGGAACTCCCCGGAGGCACGCGGATCGCGTCCCACCAGCGCACGCGGGCGATGAGAGCCGAAAGCCCCGGCCTCTGCCAGCACGTGGGCGGCGGCGCTGGACACCTGCAACGCGAACTCGGGAGTGAGTTCGACGTTGGCGGTGCCGCGCACTCCGTCGGTGCCGAAGAGCCGGGGCATCGGTAGCGGGATTACCGCTTGCTGTACTGCGGAGCCTTGCGGGCCTTCTTCAGGCCGGCCTTCTTGCGTTCCTTGACCCGGGCGTCACGAGTGAGCAGCCCGGCCTTCTTCAGCGCGGGACGGCTGGCCTCGGCGTCCACCCCGTTGAGGGCGCGGGCGATGCCCAGGCGCAGCGCGCCGGCCTGGCCGGTCACACCGCCGCCAACGATCGTGGCGATCACGTCGTAGGAGCCGACCACAGCGGCGGTCACGAAGGGCTCGTTGACCGTCTGCTGGTGCAGCTTGTTCGGGAAGTAGTCGTCCAGGCTGCGGCCGTTGATCGAGAACTGGCCGGTGCCGGGGACGATCCGCACCCGGGCGATGGCCTCCTTGCGGCGGCCGGTCGCGCCTCCGGGCGCCACCACTGCCGGACGCCCGCCGGGCACCGCGGTGCTCGGCACGGCTTCGGCGCGGTAAGCGATCTCGCGCTCGCCCTCGGTGAAGGGGACGAACTCGTCGGTGGTCGCAGTCTCTTCGACGATGTCGGTCACGGTGCTTCCTGTCACTGGGCGATCTGGGTGATCTGGTACTGCTGCGGCTTCTGGGCGGTGTGCGGGTGCTCGGGGCCGGCGTACACCTTCAGCTTCTTGAGCTGCTGACGGCTGAGCTTGTTCTTGGGCAGCATGCCCCACACGGCGCGCTCGACGGCCTGACGCGGGTCACGGTCGAGCAGTTCGCCGTAGGGAACCGACTTCAGGCCGCCGGGGCGGCCGGAGTGCCGGTAGGCCAGTTTGTCGGTGCGCTTGTTGCCGGTCAGGGCGATCTTGGAGGCGTTGATCACGACGACGAAGTCACCGGTGTCGACATGGGGGGCGTACTGCGCCTTGTGCTTGCCGCGCAGCAGGGTCGCGGCGGTCACGGCCAGGCGGCCGAGCACGACATCGTCGGCATCGATCACGTGCCAGTTCCGGGTGACCTCCCCGGGCTTCGGGCTATACGTAGACACGGGTCGTAGACCTGCTTCCATGAGTTGTCTTCACTGTCAGCGGACGCGGGATGTGCCTCTCGGGCAGACCACAGCGCAACGCCGATCAAGATTACCGCGCCGTCTCGGAAGGGTCAAAACCGCGCGTGGCCGGGCGGCGATCGGCCGCCTGGCAGCACACCAATATCGCGGACCGCCCACCCGCGAAGGCGCAACAACGTAGGGTGCCCACATGGCAGACCTCCTTCAGATCACGCATCCGGGCAGCGGCACCGAGCGGGAGTTGGCGATCACGGACGCCACCATCCGGGCGACCGAATTGCGCCAGTTCGTGGTGGAGGGAGGCCCGCTGGCCACCTACGACCCGGGCTATGTGAACACCGCCTCGTGCCGGTCGTCGATCACCTACATCGACGGCGACGCCGGGATTCTGGAGTACCGCGGCTACCCGATCGAGCAGCTGGCCGAGAGCGCCAGCTTCCTGGAGGTCGCCTGGCTGCTGCTCAACGGGGAACTGCCGAATGCGAGCCAACTGGCGGAATGGGAACAGCTCATCACCGAGCACCGGATGCTGCCGGACAAGCTGAAGACGGTGCTGGCGGGATTCCCCTACGACGCCCATCCGATGACCATCCTGATGGCCTCTACGGCCGCCTTCTACTCGTTCTACCCGGACGCCCAGAACTTCACCGACCCCGAGGCCCGCGCGCTGAACATCGCCCGGCTGATCGCCAAGATGCCCACGCTCGCGGCCTTCGCCTACCGCAAGGGCAAGGCCAAGCCCTACATCGCCCCGGACGACGCCTACGGCTACTGCCACAACTTCCTGGCCATGCTGTTCAAGCAGGCCGAGCGCCGCTACCACGCCGACGAGCGGCTGATCCGGGCGGTCGAGGTGCTGTTCATCCTGCACGCCGATCACGAGCAGAACTGCTCTACGTCCGCCGTCCGCTCGGTGGCCAGCTCGGGCAACGACCTCTACACCTGCGTGTCTGCGGGCGTCGGCGCCCTGCACGGCCCGCTGCACGGCGGGGCGAACGAGGCCGTGCTGAAGATGCTGCGCGAGATCGGGACGGTGGAGCGCGTCCCGGAGTTCATCGAGGGCGTCAAGGCCGGCCGCGTGCGGATGATGGGCTTCGGCCACCGGGTCTACAAGAACTACGACCCGCGCGCCCGGGTCATCAAGAAGGCGGTGGACGACGTCTTCGAGATCACCGGCGTCAACCCGCTGCTGGAGGTGGCCCAGGAACTGGAGAAGTACGGGCTGACCGACGAGTACTTCGTCTCCCGCCGACTGTACCCCAACGTCGACTTCTACTCGGGCCTGATCTACGAGGCGCTCGGCTTCCCGCCGGAGATGTTCACCGTGCTGTTCGCCGTACCCCGGACCGCCGGCTGGGCGGCCCAGTACCAGGAGTTCATCACCGATCCCGAGCAGAAGATCGCGCGCCCCAAGCAGATCTACACCGGCTACGCCCGCCGGGACTACGTTCCGCTCGACGCCCGCTGAGGCCTCAGCCCAGCGGCTTTCCCTTGCCGCCGGAGCGGGAGTGCTCGATGACGCCCTCGGCGACCTCGCGCATCGACTTGCGCAGGTCCATGGCGGTCTTCTGGATCCACCGGAACGCCTCCGGCTCGCTGAGCCCCAGGCCCTCCTGCAGCAGCCCCTTGGCCTGGTCCACGGCCTTGCGCGAGGCGAACCGCTCCTCGAGGTCGGCGACCTCGGCCTCGACCGCGCGGATCTCGGCGAACCGGGCCATCGCGATCTCGATCGCCGGCACCACGTCGGAGGCATCGAACGGCTTGACCACGTAGGCCATCGCGCCGGCCTCACGCGCCCGCTCGATCAGCTCGCGCTGGCTGAACGCGGTGAGCATCACGACCGCGGCGATCCGTTCCTCGGCGATCGTGGCGGCGGCGGTGATGCCGTCGGTCTTGGGCATCTTGACGTCCATCACGACCAGGTCGGGGTCGAGTTCCCGGGCCATGGCGACGGCTTCCTCACCGTCGGAGGCCTCGCCGATCACGTCGTAGCCCTCCTCGCGCAACATGTCGACCAGGTCGAGGCGGATCAAGGCCTCGTCCTCGGCCACGAGCACGCGCAGCGGCGCGGCGGTCGACTCGGTACGGTCGGATTTCGGCTTGCTGGTCATCGGTGTCGTCCTCAGGAATAGAGCGGGGCCCTCCCAGGGCCCTGAGCAGTGTCGAGGTTACCGCGTGCACGCAACGGCTCTGCAAGTGTGACAGAATCGTGGGCGGTCCTGAGCCGGATGAAACCGGCCCGGCCCGAGTGGCGGAATGGCAGACGCGGGCGACTCAAAATCGTCAGTCCGAAAGGACGTGGGGGTTCGACTCCCCCCTCGGGCACCCCTGGTTTCGGGCTGAATCCGGCTTCGAGTCGAGGTCGATCACCGCGGAGTCGCCCAGGTGCTCCTTCGTCGCCGACTCGGGCTCAATGCCACCGCGACCCCCCACCTAGATCAGCACTCCCCCGGGTCAGCGGTCACCGGCGATCAGCAAGGCGGACGGGGGCCGGTCTGGTCCCCCGGGCTCCAGCGCATCGATTCGCCGATCTGCCGGGGTTATGAGCAGGCGAAACGGGCGCCGTCGGTTCAAACGCCGCTCTGTTGGGGTTACCAGACGGTGGGATGGGCTGGTAACCCCGGTAGATCGGCGAACGACGCTGTCGCCTGGCTGGTCGAAGCCCATAACCCCGGCAGATCGGCGTTTCGAAGCGGACGCTGATCAAAGCAGCCCCTACCCAAACTCCTGAATCAGTTGTCCCCCAAGATTCCGGACGCCCGGTGGACGCGAAAGCGCCGCCCCGAGGGGCGGCGCTTCACGATGAACCAGGCGATCAGGCCTCGGCCGGAGCCTCTTCCTTCTCCTCCTCGACGACCGGGACGAGGCTGAGCTTGCCCTTGTCGTCGATCTCGGAGATCTCGACGGTCAGCTTCTGACCGACGCTCACCACGTCCTCCACATTCTCGACGCGGTTGCCGCCGGCCAGCGCCCGCAGCTTCGAGATGTGCAGCAGGCCGTCCTTGCCGGGCAGCAGCGAGACGAAGGCGCCGAACGGCATGATCTTCACGATCGTGCCCAGGTAGCGCTCGCCCTTCTCCGGCATGGTCGGGTTGGCGATGGCGTTGATCAGCGACCGCGCGGCCTCGGCGGATTCGCCGTTGTCGGCACCGATGTAGATGGTGCCGTCGTCCTCGATCGAGATGTTAGCGCCGGTGTAGTCATGGCTCTG
>Ga0102832_1001462_pt1 | contig 18113 bp, 15 predicted proteins | sample EBPBio282013_DNA_FD_88942 | JGI IMG/M metagenome (GOLD analysis project Ga0102832, IMG submission 88942) | Wastewater treatment Type I Accumulibacter community from EBPR Bioreactor in Madison, WI, USA - Reactor 2_5/28/2013_ DNA (Illumina Assembly) | ecosystem: Engineered > Bioreactor > EBPR >...
GCCACGGCGATCCCGGCGAGCAGCCCTCCCCCGCCGGTGCAGACGACGATGGTGCGGACGTCCGGGCGCTGCTCGAGGATCTCGAGGCCGACCGTGCCCTGCCCCGCCACGATGTCGGCGTGGTCGAACGGGTGGATGAGCACCGCGCCCGTCTCGTCGGCGAACGCGCGCGCCGCCACCAGCGCCTCGTCGATCACCGACCCGACGAACCGCACGTCGGCGCCGTAGCCGCGGGTGGCGGAGACCTTCGGCAGCGGTGCTCCCACGGGCATGAACACCGTGGCCGCGATGCCGAGCATCTGGGCCGCGAGCGCCACGCCCTGCGCGTGGTTGCCGGCGCTCGCGGCGACGACGCCGCGCGCCCGCTCGTCCTCGCTGAGCCGCACCATCCGCGTGTAGGCGCCGCGGATCTTGAACGAGCCGGCCCGCTGGAGGTTCTCGCACTTCAGCTCGACCGGGCCCCCGACCTTCTCGGCGAGCCAGCGGGCCGGGCGCAGGGGCGTCTCGCGGGCGACGCCGCGCAGCGCTGCCCGGGCGAGCTGGACGTCCTCGACGGTGACGGTGTCGACCACGGGCGCAGTCTGGCCCCTCCGGCGCCCGCAGGGGGCGGATCCGGCACCCGGCATGTCCGGATCCCGTCAGGACGGCGTCAGGACGAGGCCCGCCGGGGTGACGCCGGGGCGTGCGAGGGATAGAACGGAGGCATGAGCACCACGTCGCGCCGCTCCACCCGCGAGGCCGTCGCCCAGGCTGCGGCGCGGGCGCGGCCGCGGGCGGACGCGCCGACCCCGGCGGAGAGCGCGGTCGGCCGGGTCGAGCGGCCCGACGGGCCGTGGGGCACCGGCGTCGTGCTGGGCCTGCTCAGCCGCCGCGAGCCCCCCAACCGGATGTTCGAGGCGATCGCGCGCCGCCACGGGCCGGTGTCGCACTACAAGATGGCCGGCGAGCACGTCTACCTGCTGTCCGACCCCGACCTCGTCACCGACGTGTTCCTCAACCGCGCGCGCGACGTCATGAAGGGTCGCGGCCTGCAGGCCGCACGGCCGCTGCTCGGCAACGGGCTGCTCACGAGCGAGGGCGAGTTCCACCTGCGCCAGCGCCGGCTCGCGCAGCCGGCCTTCCACCGCCAGCGCATCGCGTCGTACGCCGACCAGATGGTCGCCGAGGGGCTGCGCCACCAACGGTCGTGGGCCGACGGCGCACACGTCGACATGGTCGACGAGATGACGTCTCTGACCTTCGCCATCGTCGGCCGCACCCTGTTCGGCACGGATCTCACCGGCGATGCGCGCACCTTCGCCGATGTGCTCGAGGAACTGATGTCCGGGTTCGGGCAGCTCTCGGCCATCGGCAACGAGAAGGTCGTGCGTGCGCTGCCGAAGGGCCGCTACCTGCTCTCGCGGGTGCAGGACCTCGACGCCGTCGTCCAGCGGATCATCGACGAGCACCGCGAGCGCATCGCCGACGGCGACGCCCCCGACGACCTGCTCACCTGGATGATCCAGGCGCGCGACGAGGAGGGCGCATCGCAGTTCGGCGCGTCGATGACCGACGACCAGCTGCGCGACGAGGTCATGACGATGGTGCTCGCCGGCCACGAGACCACGGCGATGGCGCTGTCGTGGGCGTGGTGGCTGCTCTCGTCGCACCCGTTCGTGTCCGAGCGGATGCACGCCGAGGCCGTCGAGCTGCTTGCCGACCCGTCGTCGCCCGACGGGCTGCGCGCGCCCGCCATCGACGACGTCGCCCGGCTCCCCTTCACCAACGCCGTCCTCGCCGAGACGATCCGGCTCTACCCGCCGGCGTGGATCATGGGCCGCCGCACGCTCACCGATCTCGCCGTCGGCGGGTGGGACGTGCCGTCCGGGTCGATCGTGCTCGCGTCGCCGTGGATCCTGCACCGCGACCCCGACCTGTGGCCGCGGGCCACGTCGTTCCACCCGGACCGCTGGCTGGCCGACGACGGCCGCTACGACGAGTCCGCGCCCGGGCAGCCGCGCGGCGCGTGGATCCCGTTCGGCTTCGGCAACCGCCGCTGCATCGGCGAGCAGTTCGCCTGGACCGAGGCGGTGCTGCTCCTCGCGACCCTCGGCTCCCGCTGGGACCCGCGGCTGGTCCCCGGCTCGCCCGTCGACACCATGGCCGCCGTGACCCTGCGGCCCAAGCACGGCCTTCCCATGACGCTGCACCGCCGACCTGCCCCCACGTCCTAGCGGCGGGACGGATCCCCGGCGTGCGCCCGCGCGTCTCAAGCGGTCGGAGGACCCGGCCGATATCCACAAGGCCGATCCCGGGCAGCGCGGCAGCCTGCCTACGATCGGCCGACCGCGGGACCGGACGAGGTGCTCGCGACGGGCCCGGCCAGGGCCCGCACGAGGAGGGGCAGCACCATGACCGACAGCACGACTCCCGGCCCGGACTCCCCCGGCGGCCCCGAGGCCTCCTGGCAGCCGCCGGCGTCCGACTCCCGCATCCCGCTCGACGACGCCCCCGGCCTCTCGGCGAGCGAGACCCTCGACGCCGCCACCCCGCTGGGCGACGTCCTGCCCGCCGAGGCGCCCGCGCCCGTGCGCCGCGGCGGCCGCCGCTGGATCGCCGTCACCGCCGTCGCCGCCGTCCTCGTGCTCGTGATGGGCGGTGTGGCCGCGGCGGTCCTGCTCAACCGGCCGGACGTCAAGCTGCAGCGCGCGCTCGACGCGATGAGCGCGCAGCAGACCGGCAGCATGACCATGACGGTCCAGGTGCGCGGCACCGGCGACACCGGCTCGGAGCAGATGCTCAAGGACGCGGGCCTGCGCTTCGCGTGGGACAAGGCCGCGGGCACCGGACAGGTCACGGTCAAGGTCAAGGGCTCCGACGTCGTCGACGTCGTGACCGCCAAGGACTACGTGATCGTCAGCCAGGACCTCGCCGCTCTCGGCGCCGACGCCGCCTTCGACAGCACCATGTCGGGCATCGAGCAGTACGGCGCCTCGCTCGGGAGCAAGGGCGACGCGATCGTCGCCTTCGCGCAGGGCAAGCCGGTGAAGGTCGCCACCGGCGACGGCTCGGCGTTCTCCGACCTCATGGCGCTCGCCCAGCAGCAGTCCGGGAGCACCGCGACGCCGGACCCCGAGCAGGCCAAGGCGTTCACCGACCGCATCCAGCAGAAGATCCGCGAGAGCGTCGTGGTGACGCAGGTCGGGTCCGACGACGCGGGCGACCATCTGCAGGCCGTGTTCCCCATCAAGCCGGTCGTGGCCGAGTTCGAGAGCTACCTCAAGGAGGTCGCCGGCCAGGCGCTGCCGGCCGACCTCACCTCCGGCATCAAGGGCGACCCGACGGTGACCGTCGACGTCTGGGTCAAGGACGGCACCGTCTCGAAGATGGCGCTGCCCCTCGGCCAGATCATCAAGGACGCCACCGGCGACTCGTCCGGCCCGGACGTCACCCTCGTCGTCACGGTGAGCGGCGACGGCGTGGTCATGCCGGCCGAGGAGGTCACCACCCTCGACGACTCCGTGATCGAGGAGCTCGTCGGCGGCGCCCTCACCGGCGGCCTCGGCTCCTGATCCGCTGCACGTCACCAGCGCGGAGCGGGTACCGGCCTCGGGGCCGGTGCCCGCTCCGCGTTGCGATGGACCGTGGTCAGGCCTCCGCTGCGGCCTTGATACGCGCGAGGGTCTCGGCCATGGTGCGACGGTTGTGCTCGGCCCGGTCCGCGACGCCGGTGGCGGGGCGCGCGATCGCGCGCATCACCGGCCCGCGCTCGTCGTCGGTCGACTCCGTGAGCACCGTGCCGCCCTCGCCGTCGGGCTCGAGCCGGTAGCGCCACAGCGACACCGCCATCCCGAGGCTGCGCACGCGCCAGGCGATCTGGCGCGGCGCATCGGCGACGACGACCGTGCACGTGGTCGACCACCGGCGCAGCCCGTTGCGGTTGGAGCCGCGGAAGCGCGCCCCGGGGGCCGGGCCGGTGGCGCCGTCGAGCCACTCCACCGCCGCCGCCTCGGGACTCCACTCGGGCATCCGCGACAGGTCGGCGACCAGCGCCCACACCCGCTCCGGCGCAGCGGCGACCCGCACCGACACCTCGACCGTCATGGCTGCGGCCCCCTCAGGCCGGATCCGGGAGGACGAGCGCGCCCGCGCCCGCGACGCCGGCGGTGGGGCCGAGCACGGGCTCGGTGATCCGGCACGACGTCACGAACGGGTAGCCCGCGTGCTCGTGGAACGACGCGCGCAGCGGCGTCCAGAACACGTCGCCCGCCTGCGAGATCCCGCCGCCGACCACCGCGACGTCGAGGTCGAGCAGCGCCGCGGCCGAGGCGATCGCGCGTCCCACGGCGCGCCCCGCCCGGTCGAACGCCGCGATGCACGCGGCGTCGCCCGCCCGCGCTCCCGCCGCCACCGCGACGCCGGTCTGCTCGCCGGCCCAGCCCTGGGCGACGGCGTGCGCCGCGATGGCGGGGCCGCGCGCGATCGGCTCGAGGCACCCGCGGGCCCCGCAGCGGCACACCTCGCCGTCGGGGTCGACGATCGTGTGCCCGAGATGGCCGGCGTTGCCAGTCTTGCCGTCGATGCGGCGCCCGCCGAGAACCAGCCCCGCGCCGACGCCGGTCGAGACCACCATGCCGAGCACGTGCCCCCGCCCGCGCCCGGCGCCCCAGCGGTGCTCAGCGACAGCGAGCGCGACGGCGTCGTTGTGGATCGCGACCGGACGGTCGCCGGCGTACCGCGCTCGCACCCGGTCGAGCAGCGGGAAGTCGCGCCAGGCCGGCATGTTGCCCGGCGAGACCACGCCCTGCGGCCACAGCATCGGGCCGCCGCAGCCGATGCCGACGGCTGTGTAGGCGTCGCCCTCCTCGCCGATGACGCGGTCGAGGACGTCGGTCACCGTGTCCCATACGGCTTCGGCGTCGGTGCCCTGCGGCGTGGGCTCGCGGACGTAGGACAGCACCTCGCCGTCGCCGCGGACGATGCCCGCCGCGGTCTTGGTGCCGCCGACGTCGAGGGCGAGGACCAGGCTCATGGCCCCGATCCTGCACCAGCGGGCTGCGGCGTCAGGGCTCGGACTCGAACGCCAGCAAGGTCGCGGTGAACGTGTGCAGGTGGTTGCGCGCCTCGACCGGCCCGATCTCGCCGCCGGCGAGGAACCCGCCGACGTGCTCGAGGCCGAGGGCGCTGCGCACCGCCACGATGTCGTGCTCCGGCGTCGGGAACATCGCCCGGCCCCGGCCGCTGCAGGTGAACAGCAGCGCCCCTGCGAGCGGCACGGCGCCGAGCTCCTGGCGGGCCCGGGCGAGCACGTCGTCGAGCTCGTCGGACGCCGAGGCCGAGTCGCGCAGCAGGAACTGGACGGTCGAGCCCACCGGCATAGCGTCGCCGACCGTGATGGTGCCGGCGTCGGAGTCGGCGTCGACGATCCCGCGGGCGAGGAAGTCGCTGGCCGTGTGCTCCTCGACGTACTCGTCCATAGCGACCCCGACGTGCAGGCCGCTCATGGCCAGCGCGCGCTCCTCCTCGGCGAGCTCGTCGATGGCCTCGTGGGCGCGCTCGAGCGCGGGGCGGCCCGCCAACGTGTGCAGAACGGGCCCGTCGGACGACGTGACCGTCATGGGCCTGCCGATCGGACGGCACCCCTGCGACACCAGGGTCCTCACGGCGACGTCGCCCGACAGCACGACGCCGACGGCGCCGCGCCCGTGGACCTTGCCGTCGACCATGAGGCGGGCGTCGCCGCGGCCCGCGGCCCCGCTGACGAGGCCGCCGACGAGCGGGAGCCCCTGCAGCACGTCAGTCGACTGCTCGACGAAGCCCTCGGCAGGGAACGACCAGGGGTCGGCCAGCAGGATCCCGACCACGTCGGAGCTGCGGCGGTCGGGCATGCCGACGACGGCGAGCGACTCCGGCGTCTGCAGGACCTCGAGGTGGAACGAGCGGACGGAGACGCCGGGCAGGCGGGCCAGCCACACGCCGACCGCGCGGTCGGACTCGACGGCGTGGCCGGCGCCGACGACGCCGTGCGCGGTGCAGCCGAGGCTCGTCCCGGCGGCGGCGGCCGATGCCGCCGCCTCGAGCGCCGCGGCCGTCTCGTCGGGGTCGCCGCCCGCCACCCAGGCGACGGCGAGGTCCGGCGCCGGCCCGGGCCCGAGCTGGGCCAGCGCGGCGCCGACGGCCTGCACCGCGGCGTCGACGAGATCGTCGCCGAGGGCGAGGCCGTCGCCCATGGCGACCGTCCCGGTCCTGGCGCGCGTCACGGCGCAGATCCTGGCGGAGCGGCGCGCGGGATTCGCCCGTCGTTCACCCGGATCACCCATCCGGGAGGCCGCATCCACCGGTCGGGTGGGCCGAAGATCCACTCGACCGGACGACGGCGTCACCACATGTCCGGATGCGGGCACAGCGCGTATTCCCTACGTCGGTGCGCTGACGGCGTAGGGCGCACCCGGTGCGGCGGGCCCCGTCCCGACGTACCGTCGAGCGGTGACCGATCTGCGCACCCCCGATGCCCCCGCCGACCTGCCCCGCACGCTGGGCGCGCTGCGCGCCTCCGGGCACGAGCACCGCACGGTCAAGGACGAGCTGCGCGACAACCTCGTCGCCCGGCTCGCCGCCGGCGAGGACCCCTTCCCGGGGGTCGTCGGTATCGAGGACACCGTGCGCCCGCAGCTCGAGCGCGCCGTCCTCGCCGGGCACGATCTCGTCCTGCTCGGCGAGCGCGGCCAGGGCAAGACGCGCCTGCTGCGCACGCTCGTCGGCCTGCTCGACGAGTGGACGCCGGTCATCGAGGGCAGCGAGATCAACGAGCACCCCTACGAGCCGGTGTCGGTCTGGGGCCGTCGCGTCGTGGCCGAGCACGGCGACGCCACACCGGTGGCCTGGCTGCACCGCAGCCAGCGCTACGGCGAGAAGCTCGCCACGCCCGACACCAGCGTCGGCGACCTCATCGGCGACGTCGACCCGGTGAAGGTGGCCGAGGGCCGCACGCTGGGCGACCCCGAGACCGTGCACTACGGCCTGGTGCCGCGCACCAACCGCGGCATCTTCGCCATCAACGAGCTCCCCGACCTCGCCGAGCGCATCCAGGTGTCGCTGCTCAACGTGCTCGAGGAGCGCGACATCCAGGTGCGCGGCTACGCGCTGCGCCTTCCGCTCGACCTCATGCTGGTGGCGAGCGCCAACCCCGAGGACTACACCAACCGCGGCCGCATCATCACGCCGCTCAAGGACCGCTTCGGCGCGGAGATCCGCACCCACTACCCGCTGCGCCTCGCAGACGAGGTGACGCTCGTGCGCCAGGAGGCCGACCTGCGCGCCGTCGTCCCGAACCACCTGCTCGAGGTGGTCGCCCGCTTCACGCGGCTCGTGCGCGAGTCCAACTCCGTCGACCAGCGGTCCGGGGTCTCGGCCCGCTTCTCCGTCGCGGCGTCAGAGTCGCTGGCCGCGAGCGCGCTGCGGCGGGCCGCGATCACCGGCGAGGCCGTGGGCGTGGCGCGCGTGGGCGACCTGCCGGCCGTTGTCCCGACGCTGCGCGGCAAGGTCGAGTTCGAGGTCAGCGAGGAGGGCCGCGAGGAGGAGGTCCTGCAGCACCTCATGAAGCGCGCGGTCGCCGAGACCTTCCGCTCGCGGCTCGGCGGCGTCGACCTGGCCCCGCTCATCACCCGCTTCGACGAGGGCGAGTCCCTCGAGGTCGGCGACCTTGTCACCGGCGAGGACCTCCTGCGCTGCGTGGGCCCGGTCGAGGGCCTCGGCCGCATCGTCGCGGCGCTCGAGGGGGAGGCGGGCGGCGAGTCCCCCGGCATCGCGGCGTCGTGCCTCGAGACCGCGCTCGAGGGCCTGTACCTCACCCGCCGCATCTCCAAGGACGAGGTGCCCGGCGGCGGCCGCGCGGTCTACGGCGGCTGAGACGTGCCGCCCCTGTCAGTCCTCGATGCGCTCGACGGTGACCGCCGTGCCGTAGGCCGCCACCTCGTTCATGAGGTCGGCGATCTCGCCGGTGTCGAAGCGCATCGCGACCACCGCGTTGCCACCCACCTGTGCTGCGGCATGCCGCAGCCGCTCCACGGCCTCGAGCCGGCTGTCGCTGAGCAGCGCGGTGTAGCCCTTGGCCTCGCCGCCGAAGACCGTGCGGAAGCTCGCGCCGAGGTTGGAGAAGGCGTTGCGCGCGCGCACGGTGATGCCGAAGACCTCGCCGTGCACCTCGGTGATGCGGTAGCCCGGCAGGTCGTTGGTCGTGACGACGATGATCGGCGGCCCGAGGTAGCGCGACGGCCCGGCACCGAGCTCGGCGTCGGCCTGCGTGGTGATCGAGGCCTGCGTCTGCGCCGTCCAGGCGGTGCCGTCCCACCAGCGCAGCTGCGAGGCGTTCTGCGGGTCGGGGTACCAGCCCTGCGGCGGCAGGTTCGTGTCGGTCATGGCCTCACGGTACGGCGGAGCGCCGCCGTACTCCTGTCATCGGAGGGGGTGGCGTGAACCGCTACCGCTACGGCGCCTACGACGACGGTCCCGACCCGCTCGCGCCCCCGTACGACGCCGGCCGCGCCGTCGACGAGCTCGGCGACCGCGTGCTCGACGGCTCCGGCGTGCAGGACGCGCTGCGCGACCTCCTGCAGCGCGGCGCCGACGGCGTACGCGGCCTCGACGACCTGCTGCGCAAGGTGATGCAGCGACGCCGCTCGCTCGAGCGTTCGGGCCGCATGGACGGCATGCTCGAGCAGGCACGGGAGATGCTCGACCGCGCGGTCGAGCTCGAGCGTCAGGCGCTCTTCCCCGACCCGTCCGACGACGCGCGGTTCCGCGAGGCGCAGCTCGACGCGCTGCCCGACCAGACCGCGCGCGCCGTCCGCGAGCTCGCCGAGTACGACTGGCGCAGCCCCGAGGCGCGGCAGGCCTTCGAGGACCTCAAGGACATGCTGCGCCGCGACGTCCTCGACCAGCAGTTCCGCGGGATGAAGCAGGCGCTGCAGAGCCAACCGGGGTCGGCGGAGCGCCAGGCGCTCAAGGACATGATGGCCGACCTCAACCAGCTGCTGGAGAAGCACGCACGCGGCGAGGACACGCAGGACGACTTCGAGCAGTTCATGGATAAGCACGGGCAGTTCTTCCCCGAGCGTCCCGAGAACATCGAGCAGCTGCTCGACCAGCTCGCCCGCCAGGCCGCCGCGATGCAGCGCATGCTCGAGTCGATGTCGCCCGAGCAGCGCCAGGAGCTCATGGAGCTCATGGAGGAGGCGCTCGGCGAGCTCGACCTCGCCTCGGAGATGCAGCGGCTCACCGACAACCTGCGCGCCGCCCGACCCGACCTGCCGTGGAGCGGCCAGCAGCGGCTGCGCGGCGACCAGCCGCTCGGCCTCGGCGACGCCACCGAGGCGCTCGCGGACCTCGCCGACCTCGACGCGCTCGCCGAGCAGCTCTCGCAGGACTACCCCGGCTCGTCGCTGGAGGACGTCGACGAGGAGGCTGTCGCGCGCGCCCTCGGCCGCCAGTCGGTCGACGACCTGCGGCGCCTGCAGGAGATCCAGCGCGAGCTCGAGCGGCAGGGGTACCTCACGCGCAAGGGCGGCGAGGTCGAGCTGACCGCCAAGGCGATCCGGCGCATCGGGCAGACGGCGCTGCGGAGGGTGTTCGCCTCGCTCGAGTCCGGGGCGCGGGGCGACCACGACGTGCGGGACGCCGGCTCGGCCGGCGAGCTGACCGGCACGACGCGCGAGTGGCGCTTCGGCGACGAGCAGCCGCTCGACGTCGTGCGCACGGTCTCGAACTCTGTGCGGCGCAGGATGATCGAGCCCGACAGCCCGCTGCTCCGGCCCGAGGACTTCGAGATCCGCGAGACCGAGCGGCGCACGCGTGCGGCCGTGGTGCTGCTCGTCGACCAGTCGTTCTCGATGGTCATGAACGACACGTGGCGCACCGCCAAGACGACCGCGATGGCGCTGCACGCACTGGCCACCACGCAGTTCCCGCTCGACGCGGTGGAGATCATCGCCTTCGCCAACCTCGCGCGGCGGATCGCGCCGCACGAGCTGCCCGACCTCGACGCCAACCAGGTGCAGGGCACCAACCTGCAGCATGCGCTCATGCTGGCCGGCCGCTTCCTCGACAAGCACCCGGACGCCGAGCCCGTGGTCCTCGTGGTGACCGACGGCGAGCCCACAGCGCACTTGGACCGCGACGGCGAGTGGTGGTTCTCGTGGCCGCCCGGCCCGGAGACCATCGAGCTCACCCTCGCGGAGGTCGACAAGATGACGCGCCGCGGCGTACCGCTGTCGTTCTTCCGGCTCGGCGACGAGCCGCGCCTGGCCCGCTTCCTCGACGACGTCGCACGCCGCAACGGCGGCCGGGTGCTCGCCCCCGAGGGCGACCGCCTGGGCGACTACGTCGTGAGCGACTACCTCAAGCGCCGCCAGGGCCGCCGCCGCTCCGCCTGACCCCCCGGGTTGCTGATGAGGGGTCCCCATGACCAATAGACCCGTACACCAGCGCCCCTCACGCAGCCGGCCCGGCCCTGGCGCGTCCGAGCGGCACGCCGGTGAGAGGATGCCGCGCGTGCCCGACGTCGACTGCGCGGTCCTGCCGTGAGCGGTGAGCGACGCTCCCCGTTCGCCGCGGCTCGTGCCAACTGGGACTTCCAGGGGCTGCCGCGCGAGGTCGTGGTGCTCTCGGCCGTCGCGTTCTGCGTGGCGCTCGGCTTCGGCATCGTGGCGCCGGCGATCCCGATCTTCGCCCAGGAGTTCGACGTCTCGGCGTTCTGGGCCAGCGCCGTCATCAGTGCGTTCGCGCTCATGCGCCTCGTCGGCGCCCTCCCCGCCGGCTGGCTGGTCGACCGCGCAGGCGAGCGCACGACCCTCATCGTCGGCCTGAGCATCGTCGCGGTGTCGTCAGCGTTCGCCGGCCTCTCCACGTCGTTCGTGCAGCTGATCGTTCTGCGGGGGGTCGGCGGGCTCGGCTCGGCGATGTTCACGGTGTCGGCCCTCGCGCTTCTGCTGCGGGTGGCCGCGCCCGAGCAGCGCGGCCGCGCGGCCGCGGTGTTCCAGGGCGGATTCCTGCTCGGCGGGATCGTGGGGCCCTTCTTCGGCGGCCTCGTGCTCGGCATCTCGATCCGGCTCCCGTTCTTCGTCTACGCCGCAACGCTCGGCGCCGCCGTCGTCGTGGTGATCGTGACGCTCTCCGCTCTGGTCCAGGCGCCGCTGCTATTCATCGCCGGGCCTGCCACCGACACCCGCGGCCGCCGGTTCGCCCTCATGCTGGGCACCGGCATCACCGCGGTCGGCTTCGTCATCCTCGCGGGGCTCGAGACGCTGCCGGGCTTCCTGGTGGCCATGGCCGTCTTCGGCGCCGGCGCCGCGTACCTGGGCTCCGGCCCGGCCGCCGTCGTCGGCGACATCACCGGCGGACGGCGGGAGGGCCCGATCGTCGCGACGTTCCAGATGATGAGCGACGTCGGCGCCGTCGTCGGCCCGCTGCTGGCTGGCGCGATCGTCACCGCGACCGACTCCTACACCCTGGGCTTCACCATCGGGGCGGTCGTCCTCGGCATCACCTTCATCATGTCGGCGACGATGCCCGAGACCCTCGGCCGGGCGAAGGCGCAGAGCGCTCCGCCGCACCTCGACGACGCGAGCGAGCCCGAGGCCCCCCAGCCGTAGCCGCAGAACCCGGTCGACGCACGACGGCGACCGAGGCAGACTCGCGGCCCGTGACCGACGAGCAGACGAGCCGGCCCGCCCGCGACGCCTCCACGCACGACTACTGGGAGCACGCGGCTGCGACGCACGGGACGAAGGACACCGACCGCTACTACCGGCTCGACGACGTCGTGGCGGGCGGCACGCTCATGACCGAGCTCGAGGAGCAGGCCGTCGCCGTCGCCACGGGCGCCGACAGCGCCGACCCCCTCGGTCGCGTCGCCGGCCTCGACGTGCTGCACCTGCAGAGCCACATCGGCGTCGACGGCGTCGTGATGGCACGGGCCGGCGCCAGGGTGACCTGCGCCGACTACTCGGCCACCGCCCTGGCCCGCGCCCAGGAGCTCGCCGCCCGCGTCGGCGTCGCGATCGAGACTGTCGAGACCGACGCCCGTGCGCTGCCCGCCTCGCTGCACGGCCGGTTCGACCTCGTGTACGCCACGATCGGCGCCATCTGCTGGATCGACGACATCGACCTGTGGATGCGCCAGGTGTCGCTCGCGCTGCGGCCGGGCGGCCGCCTCGTCATGGTCGAGCTCCATCCCGTGTACCAGATGTTCGACGAGCTGAGCCCGGACATCGTGTGCGACTTCCCCTACGGCGGCGGCGAGCCGCTGACCTACACCGGCAGCGGGTCGTACGCCGATCCGACGTCGACGGAGGAGAGCACGACGACGTCGTACGCGCACTCGGTCGCCGAGGTCGTCACCGGCGGCCTGCGGGCCGGCCTCGTAGTCGAGGTGCTCGAGGAGCACCTCTCGATCGCGTTCAACCCGCGCGGCGACGACGTGCTGACCCTCGGCGACGACGGCCGGCACCGGTTCCTGCTCGGGCGGGGCACGCGCCCCGGCGAGCCCCCGCAGCCGCTGCCGGTCGCGTTCTCTTTCGTGGCGCGTAAGGCCTGACCGGCGTCGGCCCGGCGGCGCGGGGCATGATGCTCGGAGCCGAGCAGGACGGGGACGCCATGGCCGAGGTGCCGTACGAGATCGAGCGGAAGTTCGTCATCGCCGAGCCCGACGTCGGCGTCCTCGACGCCGCGGCGACGTCGGTCTCGGAGATCGAGCAGACCTACCTCGTCAACGCCGACGGGCATGCCGAGCGCGTGCGCCGCCGGGTCGTGCGCGACGCGGGCGGCGAGCGCACGCAGCTCACGCACACACGCAAGGTGCCGGTGTCGCGCGGCGTCGTCGAGGAGTACGAGCGGGAGATCGACGGCACCGAGTACGCCGACCTGCTCGCGACGGCCGACAGCACGCGCCGACCGGTGATCAAGACGCGCTGGGTCGTGCCGCATGCGGGCCGCGTGTTCGAGATCGACCGCATCGTCTCGCCCCGTCAGCTGTGGCTCATGGAGGTCGAGCTCCCCCAGGCCGACGACGTCGACGCCGACGTCGAGCTGCCCCCGTTCGCCACGGGCGCCGTCGAGGTGACCGGCGACCCCGCCTACTCGAACAAGTCGCTGGCGCTCCCGCCGGAGTAGCCGCCTCCGGCAGGATGCAGGCATGGCACGCCCGCTCTCCGAGCTCGTCGACCCGGGATGGGCGGCGGCTCTCGCACCCGTCGAGGACGCCATCGCCGCGATGGGCGCGTTCCTCCGCGAGGAGGTCGCCGCAGGCCGCGGCTACCTGCCCGCCGGCGACAAGGTGCTGCGCGCGTTCACGCGCCCGTTCGACGAGGTCCGGGTGCTCATCGTGGGCCAGGACCCCTACCCGACGCCGGGCCACCCCGTAGGCCTGTCGTTCTCCGTGGACCCCGGGGTGCGCCCTGTGCCACGGAGCCTGCAGAACATCTACACCGAGCTCGTCGACGACCTCGCTGTCGCGCGGCCGACCTCGGGCGACCTCTCACCGTGGGCCGACCGCGGCGTCCTGCTGCTCAACCGGGTGCTGACGGTGTCGCCGGGCAGGCCGGGCTCGCACCGCGGCAAGGGCTGGGAGGCCGTGACGCAGCAGGCGATCACGGCGCTGGTCGCACGGCCTCAGCCGCTGGTCGCGATCCTCTGGGGGCGCGATGCGCAGAGCCTGACCCCGATGCTCGGCAGCACGCCGATCGTCGCCAGCGTGCACCCGAGCCCGCTGTCGGCGTCCGGCGGCTTCTTCGGCTCGCGCCCGTTCAGCCGCGTGAACGACCTGCTCGCACGCCAGGGCGCGGAGCCGGTCGACTGGTCGCTGCCCTAGGCGTCAGGCGTACGACGGCGCCACGCGCTGCCACGGGCGCAGCGCCTCGATGCGCGCGGCGAGCGAGAGCAGCAGCCTCTCCTTGCCCGGCGCCGCCACCAGCTGCACGGACATCGGGGTGCCGTACTGCGGGTGCACGCCTGCGGGCACGGACATCGCCGGGAACGACGCGACGTTCCACGCGGCCGCGAACGGCGCGTAGCGCACGTTGGCGGCCATGCTCGTCGCCCAGTTCTCGTCGCTCCACCGCTTGGACTCGATCGGCGGCGTCGCGAGCACCGGCGTCATGAGGACGTCGAAGGTCTCGAAGATCTCCGCTGCCTTGGCCTTCCACGCATCCCGCGGCTTCTCCGACAGCAGCCCCCGCTCGACGATGCGGCGCCCGATCGCGGCGTGCGTGCGGTTGCGCGGCTCCAGCAGAGACTGGTCGAGGTGCTGCGCGTCCGACCACGTCCCCGCGAACCAGCGGGCGAGGCCGGCGATGGCGGCGCCGTTGGGGTACACGGGGTCGAACCGCTCGACGGCGTGCCCCTCGGTTTTGAGCGCGCCCGCCGTCTGGAACAGCGCGCGCACGTGCTCGCGGTCGACGGTCACGCCCTGCAGCGGCGGCTTGGTCGACACCGCGATGCACAGCGGGCCGAGGTCGGCGTCGAGATCGGCCAGGGACGGGTCGTCGGCCATGACCGAGAGCAGCAGCGCGGTGTCGGCGACCGTGGTGGCGATGGGCCCGTTCTCGGACAGGCCGTACCAGTCGGTCTCACCGAGGTCGCACGGCACGACGCCCTGCCCGGGCTTGATGCCGACGAGGCCGGCGCAGGCCGCGGGGATGCGGATCGACCCCATGCCGTCGTTGCCGTGGGCGATCGGCACCTGGCCGGACGCGACCGCGGCGGCCGAGCCGCCCGACGAGCCGCCCGGTGTCCGGTCGAGGTCCCAGGGGTTGCGTGTGACGCCGTACACGGAGTCGGTGGCGCCCCAGACGCACAGCTCGGGCACCCGCGTCAGCCCGACGACGATCCCGCCGGCGGCGCGGATCCGGCGCACCACCTCGTGGTCGGCCTTCTGCGGCCAGCCCTCGGTGGCCGCCGAGCCGTCGCGCATCGGCTCGCCCTCGACCGGGATGTTGTCCTTGATCGCGACCGGCACGCCTGCCAGCGGCAGGTCGGTCCCGGCAGCCTGCAGTCCGGCGGCCTCGCGGGTGGCGGCATCGCGGCGCACGACCTGGAACGCGCCGAGCTCGGCATCGCGCTCGTCGATGCGACGCAACGACTCCCGAACGGCGTCGAGCGGCGAGGTGCTGCCCGCGCGGACGGCGGCGGACAGGGCGGTGGCGGTCCAGGGCTCGAGCGCGTCGGTGGTCACAGCCCGATCCAACCAACTCGGGCGCGCGGGGTCACCCGCGGGCCCGTCACCTGAACAGGACGGCCCCGATCGTCAGGCCTGGTGCTCGGTCCACTGCGAGCCGTCCCAGTACCGCTGGCCGCCCGGCCGGGACGGGTCCGGGTACCAGCCGGCGGGCGGGAGCTGCTGCGGTGCCGCCGCGGGCTGGCTCGGCTGGCCGTACTGCGCAGGCTGCTCGTAGGGGGAGGCAGCCGGCTGGCCGAACTGCGCAGGCTGCCCGGGCTGCTCGTAGGGGGAAGCGGCCGGCTGCTGCCCGTACTGCTGCGGGTAGCTCTGCTGCTGCCCGTACTGCTGCGGCAGCGCCCCGGCGCCGTAGGCGTAGCCGCCCGCTCCGCCGTAGGCCAGGGCCCGCTTCGACTTCGAGCGCTGGACCAGGCCGACGATGAGCAGGATCAGGCCCACGACGCCGACGAGGAACGAGACGAGCAGCAGGATGCCGGCCACGCCGAGGCCGGCGAGCTGGCCGAAGCCGGGGCCCACGGCGAACACGGTGCCGTCGACGGACACGGTGACCGTGTAGTTGCCGCTGCGCACGGCGTCGAACTGCGCGACCGCCGTGAACGCCGAGCTGCTGCCGCCGCTGCCGCCGTCGTTGATGGTCTGGTCCGGGAACGACGGCTCCGACACCGGCACCTCGGTGGCGTCGGGGCCGAGGATCGTGATGTCCGACGGGCCGATGCTGGTGAACGACGACGACGATGCGAGCTCGTACACCTGGTACGTGCCGCCGCCCTCGAGGTTGACCACGACCGGCTCGGGCGCCGTCGCGGGGCGCGCGAAGCTGTCGAACGACTGCGCGAGGCTGCCGATGCCCCGGCCGAATCCGACGATGCTGGCGATGAACAGGATCAGGCCGAGGACCAGCAGCACGATCCCCGAGATGATCAGCCCCTTGCCGCGCAGCTTCGCCGGCTGGGCCGGCTGCGGCGTCAACGACCACTCCTGCGACATGACGTCCCTCCTCCGCGCGAGCCCCCTCGCGCCGGTGCCATCCTGCCGCACCAGCGGTCCCCGGCGGGACGCCCGTTCAGCCGAGCGGCGCGGCCTCGACCAGCGCGTGCTGCAGCAGTGCCACCGCGGCGTCGGCGTGGTCGGGCGCGAGCAGGCCCGCGGCAGCGACCACGTAGCGGCGGTCGACCGTGATCCGCGGCGACGCAGGCACCCGCCAGCCGCCGGCGTGGTCGCCGGTGACCGGTGCCAGCATCGCGTCCAGCTGCTCGTCGTCGGCGTGGCGGAAGACGCCGCCGCTCGCGATGACGAGGGAGACGTGGGAGAGGTCGCGGCCCGGGGTGCGCCCCTCGGCGCTCTCGGCCGGACGGGCGTGACGGCGCAGCGCCGTCGTGAGTGCGAGCCGGGCCAGCAGCGCGTCGGTGCGCTGGTCGTGGTCGTCCTGCGGGAGCCAGCCGGGGTCGTCGTGACGTCGATGCGCCTCGACCGCCAGCGCCTCGACGTCGTCGGCGGCCACGAGCCGCTCCGACCGCGCGGCGTCGACGACGCCCGTGGCCGACCAGCGCATCCCGAGGTCGCCCTCCACCGTGCGGCCGCGCCACATCACCTCGACGACCTCGCGGTGCAGCTCGCTCTCCTCCGCGTCCGGCGTGAGCGCCGAGTACACGTCGGTGGTGGCGCCGCCGACGTCGACGAGCAGGACGTCGCCGGTGCCCGAGTCGGCGAGCAGCTCCACGCCGGCGAGCACGAGGTCCGGCGTCGCGCCGCGCACCAGGCGCGCGAACCGCGGCCCTCGCGTCAGTCCCTTGCCTCCGATGACGTGGCGGACGAACACGTCGCGGATCGCTCCGCGCGCGGGGAGCGGATCCAGGACGCCGATGCGCGGCAGCACGTTGGCGCAGGCGACGACCGTCCGTCGTCGCGCGTGGAGCAGCGCGACCGCGTCGTCGCGCGCGTCGACGTTGCCCGCGAGGACGATGGGCACGCGCGGGCCCGACGACGCGAGGCGTGCTGCGTTGTGGAGCAGCACCTCGGCGTCGCCGCCGTCGGTGCCCCCGACGAGCAGCAGGACGTCGGGCCGGGCCGCTGCGAGGGCGTCGAGCCCGGCCCGGTCGAGCCGCCCGCTCGACACGTGGACGACCTTCGCACCCGCCGAGAGCCCTACGCGCGCACCGGCTTCCGCCGTCACCACCCGCTCGTGGCCGACCACCGCGAGCCGCAGACCGCCGCCCGCGGAGGAGCAGGCACGGATCTCCGCCGGCTCTCCCCCGGCCTCCGCGACGAGGGCGGCGACAGCGTCGTCGAGCCCCGTGAGCACGTCGAGCCCGGGGCCCACCGTCGTCGGGACGGCTGCGGTGGCCAGCAGCCGCCCGGCGTCCGGGCCCCCGATCGAGACGGCCGCGGCCTTGGTGAACGTCGAGCCGGTGTCGACGCACGCCACCCAGCGCGGCGGCGTCACCCCAGGGCCTGCACCAGGTCGGCGACGAGGTCGTCGACGTGCTCGAGCCCCACCGAGAGGCGGACGAGGTCGGCGGGCACCTCGAGCGGCGACCCGGCGGCCGACGCATGCGTCATCCGCCCGGGGTGCTCGATGAGCGACTCCACGCCGCCGAGGGACTCGCCCAGGGTGAACAGCCGCGCGCGGTTGCAGACCTCGACCGCGGCGTCCTCGCCACCGGCGACGCGGAAGCTGACCATGCCGCCGAAGTCGCGCATCTGCTTCACCGCGACGTGGTGGCCGTCGTGGCCCTCGAGGCCCGGGTAGAGCACCTCCACGACCTTGGGGTGCTCGCGCAGGACGTCGACCACCGTGCGGGCGTTGGCGCAGTGGCGGTCCATCCGCACGGCGAGGGTCTTCGCGCCGCGCAGCACCAGCCAGGCGTCGAACGGGCCGGCCACGGCGCCCATCGCGTTCTGGTGG
>Ga0102832_1001465_pt1 | contig 18059 bp, 16 predicted proteins | sample EBPBio282013_DNA_FD_88942 | JGI IMG/M metagenome (GOLD analysis project Ga0102832, IMG submission 88942) | Wastewater treatment Type I Accumulibacter community from EBPR Bioreactor in Madison, WI, USA - Reactor 2_5/28/2013_ DNA (Illumina Assembly) | ecosystem: Engineered > Bioreactor > EBPR >...
AGATAGGGCGAGGCGAAGGTGTTGTCGACCACGAGCAGAGCGCCCGCGGAGTGGGCGACGTCGGCGAGCGCGGCGATGTCGGCCACGCGCAGCAGCGGGTTGGTCGGCGTCTCGACCCAGACGACCTTGGTGCGTCCCGGCTGCACCGCCCCGGCCACGGCCTCGACGTCGGTGAGGCGCGCCGGCGTGTAGCCCACGCCCCAGCGCTCGAGCACCTTCGAGAAGAGGCGGAACGTGCCGCCGTAGGCGTCGTCGGGGATGACGACGTGGTCGCCGGGAGAGGTGGCCGTGCGCAGGAACGTGTCCTCCGCGGCGAGGCCGGAGGCGAACGCCATCCCCTTCGTCGTCCCCGCCGCGGCACCCGCCGGGTCCTCGAGCGCGGCGAGGCAGGCCTGCAGCGCGTCGCGGGTGGGGTTGGCCGAGCGGCTGTACTCGTAGCCGCCGCGCAGCCCGCCGACGCCGTCCTGGGCGTAGGTCGACGTCTGGTAGATCGGCGGGACGACCGAGCCGGTGAGGGCGTCGGGCTCCTGGCCGGCATGCAGCGCGACTGTCTCGAGGTGGGTCCAGGCGGGGTGCTCGCTCATGCGGCCGAGCCTACGGCGTGCGGCGGCTCCCCCTGCCGTGCGCAGTGCCGCCGGGCTGCGTCAGGCGCATAGCACCGGCGGCGGGCGCCGGGGACGATGGGGCGCGCCCGGCGCCCGCTGTGGACAGCCTGGGGCGCTTTTCTTGCTTCTATCGCAAGCGGGGGGCCCTTCACCTGGAATCTCTCGGGGCGGGACCAAATCCGAGAAGGGGGTTGTTGAGGGTCGTGCAGGGCCGCTCCGGGGGCCTGGGAGAGGCCCAGCGGGCCGACCCGGTTGCCGGAGGCCCGGCCCTGCTCGACGCTGGTACGGAGAGGCTGGTGCACATGTTCCTGTTCGGATCGTCCGCGAAGACCCGCATGGTGACCCCCGAGGACGCCCTGCCGGGGCGCAGCTCGCGCCCGTTCGTCGTCCCCTCGGCCCACGCGGTGCTCGGGACGCCGCTCGAGGGCCCCTACCCCGAGGGCTTCGAGAAGCTCTACGTCGGCCTCGGCTGCTTCTGGGGCGCCGAGAAGCGCTTCTGGCGCGTGCCCGGCGTCTACACGACCGCCGTGGGCTACCAGGGCGGGATCACTCCGAACCCGACCTACGAGGAGGTCTGCACGGGCCGCACCGGCCACGCGGAGAACGTCCTCGTCGTCTACGACCCCGCGAAGGTCTCGACCTACGACCTGCTCAAGGTGTTCTGGGAGAACCACGACCCGACCCAGGGCTACCGGCAGGGCAACGACGTCGGCACGCAGTACCGGTCGGCCCTGTACTGGACGACCGACGAGCAGGCCGAGATCGCGCAGCGCACGCGCGACGCCTACGAGAAGGAGCTCGTCGGCCGCGGGTTCGACCCCATCACCACCGAGGTCGGGCCGGCCGCGGGCCTGCCGTTCTACTTCGCCGAGGACTACCACCAGCAGTACCTCTACAAGGTCCCCCACGGCTACGACTGCCACGCGGAGACGGGCATCGCCCTCCCCCCGCTGTAGCCGGGGAGCACGCCGCCCGGCGGCGCACGAGTCACGCTGAGGCGGGCAGGGACGTCGCCGTCCCTGCCCGCCTCGACTCGTCAGGCGCGCACCGAGGGGGCGCGGGTCGCCGGAGGCCGACGGGAGGCGCGGCGGCGCAGCAGCACCGAGAAGGTCGCGACGACGAGGACGAGGGCGATGCCGGCCGCGGCCCCGACGGCGATCTGGACGCCGTCGGAGGCGGCGCCGGCGAGCGCGTCCCAGAGGCCGGCGGGGCGCACGCCGGCGAGCAGATCAGCGCCCATCGGTGCCGCGTCCCTCGTCATCGTCGCAACGATCGTCGGATGCGCGCGGCGCCGGGACGACGACGAGCGTCACCGCGCCCATCGGCAGCCGCGACCACGCCTGCGCGTACATCGAGGTGAGTCCGTCCATGCCACCGACGCTAGGGAGGCGGAGGGGAGCAGGGATCGGGGAGCGACCCCCACCTGTCCCCCATGCCACCCCGATGAGCTCAGGGTCTTCAGGGAGACTGCGCCCGCGTCGATGACCTCAGTGAACGATCAAGGACGGCGCACCGAACAGCACCCGGTGCAAAGCCCTGTACTGCAAGGCATATAGACTCCTGCCTTCACACCGCGGCGAGAGCCGCCCGCACGAGAGAGCGAGGGATCAACCATGACTCGCATGCACCGTCGCCGCTTGGCGCGCACCGGAGGGGTGGCAGCCCTGCTCCTCAGCACGTCGCCCAAGCGCAGCTGACACCGATCAGCAGCACGAGGCCGCCGCCCCGCACGGGACGGCGGCCTCGTCGCGTGAGGGGATGGATCAGCCGACCACGCGCAGCCGCTGCGCGCGCAGCGACATCACCAGCGCGATGATCCAGCCGACGATGGTCCAGCCGAGCAGCAGGTTGAGCCAGAAGACGCCCCAGTGCTTGACGTCGCGCACCGCTGCGATGGCCCACGGCAGCATGTAGCCGGCGGTGAGGATCGCCACGACGACGGCCACGACCTTGGTGGCGGTCCACGAACGGTCGGCGGGCTCCACGCGGATGTCGCTCATGCGTACGACCCTAACCAACCTGCGCGGCAGCGCATCCGCCCGGGCACGACGACGGCGGCGCCCGTGGGGGACGCCGCCGCGGTCGGAGCGCAGGTGTCAGACAGCCGCGCCGGAGAGCTCCTGCAGACGCGTCGTCGCCTCGGCGTCGCCGAACCGCTCTGCGCGCCGCAGCCACTCGCCGGCCCGCTCGGGCTGGCCCTTCTGCACATAGATGACGCCGATGCGGGTCATCGAGGTCGGCTCGTTGAGGAACGCGGCCCGGCCGTACCACTCCTCGGCGGTCTTGAGGTCGTCGCGCGAGCGGGCCAGGTCGCCGAGCGCGCGCATCGCAAGCGCGTGGTCGGCACCCTCGGCAGCCTCGGCCCAGGCCTTGGCAGCGCCACGCAGATCGCCTGCGGCGGCCAGCGCGTTGCCCTCGGCGAAGAGGCGGTCGCCATCGACGGCCGGAGCCTCGGGCTCCTCGCCCTCGGCGAGCTCGGACACGATCGGCGCGGGCGCCGCCTGCTCCTGGAAGTAGAGCTCGTCGGGCCAGGCGATCGCCCGGCCGAGCGCCTGCGCGTGCTCGAGCGCGGCCCGGCCGTGCGCGGCGACGGCATCGACGTCGAACTCGGGGTTGGTCACGGCGATGGCCCACAGCAGCACCGCGCCGCGCAGGTCCTCGGGCAGGCGGCGCAGCATGTCGTCGAGCGCGTCGAGGGCCACGAGCGGGCGCGCCACGGGCTTGTCGAACCCGCGCGCGGCGTCAGCGAACAGGTCGGCCGCCTGACGCGCCAGCGCGATGCTGTCTCCGTCGCGCCACGTCGCCCAGCCACCGGGGTGGCGCACCGCGCCGACCTCGGCGTGGACGTGGCCCGACATCGTGCTCGGCCAGTGCCACGCGCACGACCATGCGACGCCGGCGGGCGACTGCCAGACCACCTCGGCCGGGACTGCGCACACGCCGTCGCGGTCGTGGGCGCTGCAGGCCGGCACCGGTCCGGCCACGACGAGACCGACCCCGGCCCACGCGGCATCGCGCGGGTCGACGACCGGCTCCTCGACGACCTCGGCGACCGGGTCCTCGACGACCTCGGCGACCGGCTCCTCGACGACCTCGACGACCTCGACGAGCTCGGCGACGGGCTCCTCGACGACCTCGGCCACCTCCGCGACGGGCTCCTCGACAGCCTCGGCCGCCTCGGCCTCCGGCTCCTCGACGACGGGCTCCTCGACGACGGGCTCCTCGACCGCGTCGAGGTTCTCGACCTCCACGTCGGCCTCGGGCTCGGCCTCGACGTCGTCCACGCCGGCCGCGGCCAGCACGGCGGCCTCGATCGGGAAGGCGTGCTCGTCGGGCAGTGCGAACGGGTCGTCGAGCTCGACAGCCTGCGACTGCTCCACGGGCTCGACGTGCAGCACCTCGAGGACCTCGCTCTCGATGCGCTCGGCCTCGAACCGCTCAGCCTCGTCCACGGCGACCAGGGCGGGCGTCTCGTCCACCGGGGCGAGCGCCGGCACGGGGTCGTCGGCGACCGGGTCCGCCGCGTCGTCCACCAGCGTCTCCAGGGCGACGGCTGCGATCGCGTCGTCGGCCACCGGCACCAGCACCGGCACGGAGTCATCGCGGTCACCGGCGTCCTCGACGACGTCGAGGACGAACGGCACGATCACGGCGACCTCGGCACCCTCGACCACGACCTCAGGGTCGGCCGCGACCTCGTCGACCGGGGCGAGCAACGGCACCACGTCGGCGACGCCCTCGTCGTCGACGGGAGCCAGCGCCGGCACCTCGTCGAGCGGCTCGGGCAGGAACATGTCGTGCTGGAGCGCCTCGGGGAGCACCGGGTCCTCGCCATGCGGGACGACGGCGAGCACCGGCGCGAGCAGGTGGTGCTCCTCGACCGGCTCCGCCTCGACGACCGCCTCGACGACCGGCTCGGCGACCGGCTCGACGTCGGCGACGGCCACGGGCTCGGGAGCGGCGTCCACGACCGGCTCGACGTCCACGACCGGCTCGACGTCCACGACGGGCTCGGACTCGACGACCGGCTCGACGTCGGCGAGGGCCTCAGGCGCCTCCGCCGCCGCCACTGCTGCAGCGACACCGGCGAGCCGGTCGAGCAGCGCGGGCAGCTCGTCGAAGCCGCCCGTGGCAGGGTCGTCGACCGGCAGCGCGAGGCGCCAGGCCAGCAGGCCGTCGGCCACGTCGCTGCCGTCCGTGGGCTCGAGGAGCAGGAACACCCGGATGTCGCGGACGAGCTGGCCGGGGAGCTCGCGCACGGCAGCCTCGGCGTCCTCGTCGTCGCGCAGGTACAGGCGCACGCGCGCGGTGTCCACGGCGGTGCGCTCGTGGACGGCGTAGGTGTCGCCGCCGATCGCGACGGCCAGGAGCTCCTGCTCCGGGTTGTCGGTCCAGTGCTCGGCGCCGACCATCCGGACGCGGCGCGTCCCGGTGACGTCTGCCATCGCAGGCCCCCAAAGGCTGTCGTGACCCGCGGGCGCGGGTGCTCACACGATGGGGAGGTCGTCGGATACGGGCCGGGTCTTGATGCAGCGGACGGGTGGCGCCCCCGCACGCCGCGGCGACCAAGGGCGCACGAGGTGTCACCCGTTCGGAGCAGCGGGAGCCTCTCGGGGAGCCGACCGGGTGGACGACGGTCGCGCAGCGTGACGCTCAGCGCACCTGCGTGGGGGGCACGGCCCGCCCGTAGAGCCAGCCCTGCGCGTGCACCCAGCCGAGCTCGGCGAGCAGGTCGGCCTGGCTGCGGGTCTCGACGCCCTCGGCGACGGTGTCGAGCTCGAGGCCCCGGGCGAGGCCCGCGAGGGCCTGCGCGATGCGCTCGCTGGTGACGTCGCCGCTGCCGAGCCCCGAGGTGAACGAGCGGTCGAGCTTGAGCCCGGACACCGGCAGGTCGCGCAGGTGCGTGATGGAGGAGTACCCGGTGCCGAAGTCGTCGACGTACCAGCCGACGCCCCGCGCCGCGACGGCGCGCATGCCGGCCTTGACGTCGTCCGTGACGTGGACCAGCGCGGTCTCGGTGATCTCCAGGTGCAGGCGCGACGGCGCGACCCCCGACTCCTCGAGCGCACCGAGCACGTGGTCGGCCATGTCCGGCGCCGACAGCGATTGCGCGGACACGTTGACCGACACCGAGATCCCCGGCCCGGTCCGCGCGAGCAGCTCGAGGGAGTCGGCGAGCACCGCACGGTCGAGGGCGACCACGAGGTCGGTGCGCTCCGCCGTGGGCACGAACGCGCCCGGCTCCACCACGGTGCCGTCCGGGCGCACCCAGCGCACGAGGGCCTCGTAGCCGGTCACCGCTCCGTCGGGCAGCGTCACGACGGGCTGGAACCAGGCGCGCACGTCGCCGTTGGCGATCGCCTCGCGCAGCTGGGTCTGCACGAGGATGCGCTGCCGCGCGTGGTGCGACGCCGCCGGGTCGAGGAACTCCCAGCGGCCGCGGCCGCGCTTCTTGGCCTGGTGCAGCGCGAGCGACGCGTCGGCCAGCAGGCTCTCCGCGTCGCGGTGGTCGGAGCGCGCGATGCCGATGCTCACGCTGACGTCGAGCTCGTGGACGCCGAGCCGCACGGGCTCGTCGGCGGCGTCGAGGATGGCCGAGGCGGTGCGCGCCGCCTCCTCCTCGTCGCAGCGGCCGAGGACGATCGCGAACTCGTTGCCGGCGACCCGCGCGATCGAGCCGCGCGTGCCCACCACGCGGGTCAGCCGCTCGGCCACGGCGACGAGCACGCGGTCGCCGGCGGTGTAGGTCAGCGACTCGTTCACGGACTTGAGGTCGTCGAGGCCGACGGCGAGCACTGCCACCGAGCCGAGGGGCGCACCTTCGAGCGCCAGATCGATCTGGCGCACGGCCGACGCCCGGTTGCCGAGCCCCGTCAGCGGGTCGTGGTGCGCCTCGTGCGCGAGCCGCTCGCGGATGTCGACCTCGCGCTGGATGTCCTGCAGCACGTCGACGCCGCCGACGAGCCGGCCCTGGCTGTCGCGCAGCGGCTTGCCGCGCACGCGCATCCAGCGCCAGCCGCCCGACTTGGTCGCGAACCGGACCTCCACCTCGCCAAGCTCGGCACCGGTCGCGAGGACACGCGCGCGGACCTCCTGCGCGGCCTTGAGGTCGTCGGGGTGCGCGACGTCGAGGACCTTCTTGTCCATGAACTCCTCGACCGACCAGCCGAGCACCTCGCGGACGCTGGGCGACACCCAGGTGATGGCCATGTTGCTCGAGGCGCGGTAGACGACGTCCAGGGAGTTCTCGGCGATCAGCCGGTAGAGCTCCTCGGTCTCGGCGAGCGACTTCTCAGCGTCCTTGAACGCCGTGATGTCGCGCGCGGAGCCGTAGAGCACGACGGCGCCGTCGTCGCGGATCTGCTTGCGCAGCCGCTCCTGCATCCAGACCGTGCGCCCGTCGCGGTGCTGCCAGCGCACCTCGAAGTCGTAGTGCTCGCCCACCGGGACGTCGTCGGCGGCCTGCAGGATGTGCTGGTCGTCGGGGTGCACCAGGCGCGCGATGAGTGTGGGATCGGCGATGCACTCCTCGGCCGTCCACCCGGTGTGCTGCGCGACCGCCGGCGACATGAACTCGCACGCCATCGTCGGCGCGATCCGGAACACGAAGAGGATGTCGGCGGTCTCGGCAGCCACCTGGGCGGCCAGGTCGACCGACTCCGGCATTGCTGCCCACCCCCGCTCGACGTTTGCCCCGCAGGGTCACGCTAAGGCGATCACAGCAGGGAGTCGCGACGGGACCGGAGCAGGGGACGCGGGCAGCCTCAGTGGGCCAGGTAGCCGAGCAGGTCCTGGCGGGTGATGACCCCCTCGGGCAGCCCGTCGTCGACGACGATCGCGGCGTCGGCGTCGTGCAGCGCCGCGACGGCCTCGGCCACCGGCTCGCCCGCGCCGATCATCGGCAGCGCCGGGCTCATGTGCTTCTCGACGGGGTCGGCGAGCTCCGCCGTGCCGGCGAACAGCGCGTCGAGCAAGTCGCGCTCGACCACCGAGCCGACCACCTCGGCCGCCTTCACGGGCGGCTCGGCCTTGACCACCGGCATCTGCGAGACGCCGAACGTGCGCAGGATGTCGATCGCCTCACGCACCGTCTCCTGCGGGTGCGTGTGCACCAGCTGCGGCAGCTCGGCGCTCTTGGAGCGCAGGACGTCGCCGACCGTGCGCCCCTCGGAGGTCTGCAGGAAGCCGTAGTCGGCCATCCACTCGTCGTTGAACACCTTCGACAGATAGCCGCGGCCGCCGTCGGGCAGCAGCACGACGATGACGTCGTCCTTCGATGCCCTCGCCGCCACTTCGAGCGCTGCCTGCACGGCCATGCCGCACGAGCCGCCGACCAGCAGTCCCTCCTCGCGCGCGAGGCGGCGGGTGACGAGGAAGGAGTCGCGGTCGGAGACGGCAACGATCTCGTCGCAGACCTCGGGGTCGTACGCGGTCGGCCAGAAGTCCTCGCCGACGCCCTCGACGAGGTACGGGCGGCCGGTGCCGCCGGAGTACACCGACCCCACGGGGTCGGCGCCGATGACGCGCACGGCGCCTCCGCTGACCTCCTTGAGGTAGCGGCCGGTGCCGCTGATGGTCCCGCCCGTGCCCACGCCGGCGACGAAGTGGGTGATGCGCCCGTCGGTCTGCGCCCACAGCTCGGGCCCGGTGGTCTCGTAGTGCGACCGGGGGTTGCTGGGGTTGGAGTACTGGTCGGGCTTCCAGGCGCCGGGCGTCTCGCGCACGAGCCGGTCGCTCACCGAGTAGTAGGACCGCGGGTCCTCCGGGTCGACGGCGGTAGGGCACACGACGACCTCGGCGCCATAGGCACGCAGCACGTTCTGCTTGTCGGCGCTCACCTTGTCCGGGCAGACGAAGATGCAGCGGTAGCCCTTCTGCTGCGCCACGAGCGCGAGGCCCACCCCGGTGTTGCCCGACGTCGGCTCGACGATGACGCCGCCGGGACGCAGCTCGCCGCTCTGCTCGGCAGCCTCGACCATGCGCGTGGCGATGCGGTCCTTCACCGAGCCGCCCGGGTTGAGGTACTCGACCTTGGCGAGCACGAGCGGGGCGTCGGGACCGAGGTGCGACGTCACCGAGCGCAGCCGCACCAGCGGCGTGTTCCCGATGAGCTCGACCACGTTGTCGGCGTACTGCATGCGCCGACCCTAACCCTCATCCGGATCGCGGATGTGCCGGCGGCCGGGCTGGGCGATCATGGACCCATGGTCAGCGTCCCGAGCTTGCCCATCCGCGACGAGCGGGTGCGCCAGATCGCCGTCGCCGCCGCGAAGGGCGGCGGCGGGCTGCTCGGTGTGGGCACAGCCGTCGTGGGCGCCGGCGTCGGCGTGCTCGCCGTCCAGGCCCGGATGGCCCGACAGGCGATCGGCCCCCGTACGACCGTCCCGCCCTACGCCGACGGCCGGTATCTGCCGCCGGGAATGGACGCCGCGCGGGGCACGTCGCTGCGCCTCGCCGTGCTCGGCGACTCCGGCGCCGCCGGGCTCGGGGCGGAGGACGCCGCGGGGACGCCGGGCGGCGTGCTCGCGACCGACCTCGCGGCGAACACGGGCCGGCCGGTGCTGCTCACCAACGTGGCCGTGGTGGGCGCTCGCAGCCGAGACCTCGACGCGCAGGTCGACCGCGTGCTCGCCATCCGCCCGCATGTGGCCGTGATCATGATCGGCGCCAACGACGTCACCCATTCCGTGCGCCCCCAGCGCTCCGTGGCCCTGCTGCAGGACGCCGTGCGCCGGCTGCGCGAGGCGGGCAGCGAGGTCGTCGTCGGCACCTGCCCGGATCTCGGCACCGTGAAGCCGCTGGCGTGGACGCTGAAGAAGTGGGCCCGCCGGGTCAGCCGAGAACTGGCCGCCGCCCAGACCCTGGTCGTCGAGGCCGAGGGCGGGCGGGCCGTGGCGCTCGGCGAGAAGCTCGGCGCCCTCTTCGACGAGCACCCCGAGCTCTACTTCTCCGCCGACCGCTTCCACCCGTCGGCGCTGGGCTACCAGGCCTGTGCCGAGGCGATGCTGCCCGAGGTTCTGCAGGCCGTGGGCGCTGTTTCCGGGGGCTCTGGCCCGGCCCGAGCGGCGCTGCCCGCGTCGCCGTGATCCGCAGGCCCTCGCACTAGAGCCGCCGGCGCAGGTCGAGCAGCCGCTCGGCCGCCTCGTCGAGCAGGGACGCCACGGCCGGGTCGCCGAGCCGCTCGGATGCCGCTGCCAGCAGATCGTGGCCGCACACCGCCACCTGGTCGCCGGCCGCCGCGTCCGCCAGCGCGGGCAGCGGGCGCGACGCCCCGCCCTCGAGCCCGGCAGCCCCGTCGGCCAGCCACTGGGCGAGGCCGCGGGCCGCGGCGGCGCGGGTCGGCTCGGGCTCGAACGACGCCGACAGCCGGGCCAGGCCCAGGCCGCGGAGACGGTCGACCGTGCGCTCGAGCTGGGCGGCGAACCGCCGCCCCGGGTCGCTGCGCGCGTCGTCGTCCGGGCCGGGTCCCACGCTGTGAGCCTAGGCACTGCACAAAAGAACGCGAAGCCTTGCATCGGCCCCAGGAGGCGGGGCTACGGTGGCCCCACCAGCACCCGGACGCCGAGGAGACGCCATGATCCGTCACTCCGAGCAGACCCACCAGCAGCTCGTCGAGCGCCTCCCCTCTGCCACCGGTCGCGACGTCAAGGACTGGATGCGCGCGCTCGAGGACGGCCCCGCGTTCTCCCGCTTCGAGGAGAAGGTGAACTGGCTGCGCGACGAGCACGGCCTCTCGCACGGCTTCGCCACGGCGATCGTCCACGAGGCCGATCTCGCCCGGGCCCACCGCAAGCTCGGCTGACACCCGGCGCCCGGACCAGGCCGCAGGACATGACGAGGCCCCGCACTCCCTGAGGAGTGCGGGGCCTCGCGGCCTTCCGCCGCGGTGGTCGGCGTCAGGGGGAACGCCCGGCCGCCGGCGTCAGCAGGCCGGCGGCGGGCGGACGTGCTCAGTAGCGGAACGACCCCACGAGGCCCTCGAGGTCGGATGCCATCTTGGCCAGCTCGCGGGCGGCGCCTCGGGTCTGCTCCGCACCGGACGACGCCGCCTGGGCCGCGTCGGTGACCTCGCCGACGGTGTCCTGGATCTCGCCGGAGCCGGCCGCGACGTCGGACATCGAGCGCGCGATCTCGTTGATCGCCGCGGTCTGCTCCTCGACCGCCGAGGCGATCGAGTGCTGGATCTCGCTGATCTGGGCGATGGTCTCGGAGATCTGACCGATCGCGGAGATCGCCTCGTCGGTGTCGACCGTGATGGTCTGGATCCGCGCGGTGATGTCGGTCGTCGCAGTCGCCGTGGCGCGGGAGAGGTCCTTGACCTCCGAGGCCACGACCGCGAAGCCCTTGCCGGCCTCGCCGGCGCGCGCCGACTCGATCGTGGCGTTGAGCGCGAGCAGGTTCGTCTGGTCGGCGACGCCCTTGATCTCCTTGATGACCTTGTCGATGTCGGCGCTGGACTGGCCGAGCTTGTCCATGATGAGCGACGTCGACTGGGCGACCTCGACGGCGGTCGAGGCGACGCGGGCGGCGTCCCAGGCGGCCGAGGAGATCTGCGCGATCGAGGCCGTGAGCTGGTCGGTCGCCGTGGCCGCAGTCTGCACGGACTCGTTGACGCTCTCGGACCGGCCGGCCACGACCTGCGCCTGCTGCGAGGTCGCGTCGGCGGACGAGGACATCAGGTGCGAGGTGGCGGTGAGCTCCTCCGCAGCCGCAGCGACGGTCTGCGCGGACTGCGCGACCTGGCCGATCACCTCGGAGATCTGCTGCACGAACCGGTTGAACAGACCGGAGACCTCGGTGATCTCGTCCTTGCCGTCCTCGGCCACGCGCTGGGTCAGGTCGCCGTCGCCGTCGGCGATGTCGGCGAGCCGGTCGCGCAGCGAGAACAGCGGGGTGGTGATCGAGCGGATGACGACCCACACGCCGAACCCGACGAGGAGGATGCCGACCACGACGAGCACGATCATCTCGATCTTGCTGGCGTTGGCGGCATCGGCAGCGGCCTGCACGTCGGCGGCGGCCTCGGCCTGGGTGGCGTCGGCCAGGGCGCCGAACGCGGCTGCGGCGGCGTTGTAGTTCTCGATCTCGGTCGTGATGATCGCGTCGTCGGCCCGGGCCTTGCCATCGGCGGTGCCGGACTTGTAGTCGGCCACAATCTGGCGGTCGACGGCGATGAAGGCATCGACCGACTTCTTCGCCTCGGCGAGGGTCGCGAGCTGCTCGGGCGTCATGTCGGCGTTCTCCGACAGCGCGGCGATCTGGTCGACGAGCGCCTGCTCCGACGCGAGGTAGGCCTTGCGGCTGTCGCCGTTGTCGTCGGCGGCGTTCTTCACGCCGCGGTCGAAGTCGAAGGCGTAGGCGGTCTGCCAGCCGTTCCAGTCGGCGGCCTGGTACTTCATCGTCAGGGCGGCCAGCGCCTTGTCGGAGCTGAGCTGTGCCGAGGCAGCCGCGCTGACGGAGCCGCTGAAGCCCACCACGGCGAGGACCGCGATGAGCGCCGCGAGCGCCAGCGGCACGACGCCGAGCGCGATCAGACGCGCGCGGATCGGGAAGCGGCGCAGGAAGTCGACCATGGGGTTCCTCCGAGCTGCGACCGGCAGGCCGGCCGAACGTATGGGTGTCCGGCTGCCTGATCGGAGGTGGCTGCGGCTTCCTGAGAGTTACCCGCCGTCGCCCAGCCGGCCGCTCGCGGGCGCTGAGCGTGCGGTGAGGAACCGACGCCGAGCGTGGCCGGCGACTCGGCTGCGCTCACGGACTGTCACCCCTTGGCCCGTCGGTGCGCCCCCAGGACGCGGACGAGCCCCCTCCCGCGGCGCGGGAGGGGGCTCGTCGGGGAGCGGGTGCGGCTACCTGTTGTTGGACAGGATCGCGAGCAGGCGCAGCAGCTCGAGGTAGAGCCAGATCAGCGTGACCATGAGGCCGAAGGCCAGCCGCCACGACTCGCGCTCCGGCACGCCGTAGCGCACCGACTGGTTGATGGCCTCGAAGTCGAGCGCGAGGCTGAACGCGGCGAGGCCGACGCCGACAACGCAGAGCAGGATGCCGACGCCGCCGACGCCGTAGAAGCCCCAGCCGCCGCCGACGCCGAACAGGGCGCCGATGAGGCTGGCGATGCCGATGACGGCGTAGCTGACGAGCGCCACCATCATCATCTTCTGGAAGGTGCCGTTCACCTTGATGATGCGGGTCTTGTACATGACCAGCATGACCGCGAAGGCGACGAAAGTTCCCAGCACCGCCTGCTGCACGATGCCGTAGTAGTTGTTGGCAACGGCGAGGTCGTTGTAGGCGTTGGAGATGCCGCCGAGGAACACGCCCTCGACGAGCGAGTAAGCCAGCACCAGCGCCGGCGACACCTGCTTCTTGAAGATGTTGACGAAGGCCAGCACCATGCCGACGATCGCGGCACCCCAGACCAGCAGCGGCATGGTCTCGTAGAGCTGCCAGCCCACCACGGCGCCGGCGATCACCGCGACGAGGCAGATGCCGGTCTTGATGATGACGTCGTCGAGGGTGAGCCGTCCGGTGCCGGGGCCCGGGGTGTCGTAGATGCCCTGCAGCTGCTCGGCCGTGGGGGCGGACGCGGCGTCGGCGCCTGCCGCGGCGGCGTAGGCGCTGCGGCCCTCGTCGTAGGCGAAGCCGGCACCGCCCTGCTTCTCCTGCTCGGTCATCCGCCGCAGCACGGGGTTGCGGGACTCCATGGTGTTCCTCCTCGTGGCGCGACCCGGTCGGGGCGCGTCGCTAGGACAACGCTAACCGGGGAACCGATGTTCCGGTATCCGTGCAGGTCAGGCCCATGTCGCAGGTATGTCTCAACGCGGTCGGCGGGCAAGAAGCTCTGCGGGCACACGGCCCACTGGCTCCCGCAAGGCCGAGCGCGGCAGCGTGCGGGTCTCGGTCGACAGCCAGGTGGAGTGCCCCACGCCGTCGAGCCCGCTCGCCCTCTGGTCGGCCACGGTCAGCTCGACGTAGTCGTGCCGCCGCGACTTGTCCTGGCTGGTGACCCATCGGGCCTCGACGAAGTCGCCGGCGTCGCCCACGACGACCACGGGACGCACCTTCGACGTGCGCCCGCCGTCCTCGTCGTTGGGCACCTCGGCCCACAGCACAGTCCCCCGCTCGAGCCGGGTGCCGCCCCGACCGAGCAGCAGTGCCACGGCCCCGACGACGGCGGCCGGAGCGCTGAGCAGCAGCGCGCCGAGCACCTTCCACCACGGCGCCCGGCCGGGCCGCACCCGGTCGAGCAGGACGAAGGCGACCAGGGCTCCGAAGGGCAGCGCGACGCCGAGCACGACGGCCAGCGCCGACGAGGGCACGCCGGGCCGGGCCAGCAGGATCCACGCGATGGCGACGAGCGGCCCGAGCAGGCACAGCGAGAAGAGCACGATCGCGGCCAGCCGGTACTCGCGCCGACGCCGCGTGCCCTGCGGGTACCACCGGCCGCGCGCAGCAGACCCCAGGGACGCCAGCCGAACCCGTACCGATCCCATGCCCGCGCTCCCGTTCCACTCGGCTCAATCGGCTGTGCCCCCGGCAGGGTTCGAACCTGCACTGGTCCCGGTTTAAGCGGGATGCCTCTGCCAGTTGGGCTACGGGGGCGCTCGGCCTAGAAGGCTAGAGGTAGGTCTGGCGGGGGAACACGGCGTGGGGGCCGACGACGCGGTCGAGGAACAGGTAGCCGGCGAGATGGTCGAGCTCGTGCTGGAGCGCACGGGCCTCGAAGGCGTCGGTCTCGATCACGACCTCCTCTCCGCTGCCGGGGAGCAGGCCGCGCACGACGATCCGCGACGCGCGCTTGACGTCGCCGGTGAAGTCGGGGACCGACATGCAGCCCTCGCGCGACTTCTCGTTGCGCGATGCCGACTCGACGACGGCGTTGACCAGGACGTACTCGCCGTGGGTGATGCGCGCCTTGGGGTGGGCCGTCACGTCGAGGGAGAACACGCGCCAGCCGACGCCGACCTGGTTGGCGGCCAGCCCGACGCAGCCGGGCGACACGCGCTGGGTCGCGAGCAGGTCGGCCGCGAGCTGCACGACGCCGGGGTCGCACGGGTCGACGTCGACGCACGGCGTCGAGAGCACGGCCGCGGGCGCCGTGACGACCGGCAGCACGCGCCCCTCGGGCAGGGGCGGCATGACGATCCGCCCGTCGACGATCCCCACGACGGCTACAGCTCGTCCACGTCGGCGGGCTGCAGCGTCGCGTGGACGCCGAGCTCCGCTGCCGCCTCGGCGATCCGCGCCTGCAGCGCCTCGACATCGGTGCCAGCCGGGAGGGCTGCCTCGGCGACGAGCAGGTAGAGACCGGTGCCCAGACGGGTGGTGAGGTCGGTGATGTTGCCGCCCGCTGCCGCGACGACGCCGGTGAGACCCGAGACGATGCCGGGCCGGTCGGCACCGTGCACCGTGAGCAGCCACGGGGAGCCAGACGTGGAGGAGGAGTCGGCGTCCGGAACCGGCAGCACCGACACGACGAGGCCCTCGGCGACGAGGTGGGCGAGGCGCGCCTCGATCTCGGACGGGTCGGCGTCGGCCGCGACGACGAGGGTCCACGCGAAGTGACCGCGCAGCAGCGTCATCGAGGAGTCCTCGAGGTTGCCGCCGAGCTCGGCGAGCACCCCCGTGACCTCGGCGATGATGCCCGGCCGGTCGTGGCCGAGGACGGTGACGGCGAGGCTGTGGCTCATACGCCGAGCCTAGGGACCCGGCCGGTCCGACCTCGGGGAGGGGCACGGCCCGGCGCCCGCCGCGGTCGTCAGATCGCGTGGCGCCGCGGGCCCGGCTCGGCCAGCGACGACGCCGTGCGCAGGTCCTGGTGCGTGCCCCACAGGCTGGTGACGTCGCGCTTGAACAGGAACGCGATGGTCCAGTCGGTCACGACCGCCACCTTGCGGCGCAGGGTCGGCACCTTGCTCATGTGGTACGTCCGGTGCAGGAACCACGCGGGGAAGCCCTTGATGCGGATGCCCTTGACCTGGGCCACGCCCTTGTAGAGGCCGAGCGAGGCCACCGAGCCGTTGTGCTTGTGCCGGTAGTCGACCGGGTCGAAGCCGCGCATCACCGCGATCACGTTGTCGGCGAGCACCTTGGCCTGCCGGACCGCGTGCTGCGCCGACGGCGAGCAGAACGCGCCGGGGTTGGTGAGGTCCGGCACCGCGGTGCAGTCGCCGGCGCCCCACGCGTCGGGCACACCGACCACGCGCAGGTCGGCGTGGCACACGAGCCGGCCGCGCTCGTCGAGCGGCAGATCGGTCGCCTCGAGCAGCGGGCTCGGCTTCACGCCCGCGGTCCACACCACGGTGTCCGAGCGCATCGTCGTGCCGTCCGACAGCACGACGTCGCCATCGACGGTCGACTCCAGCCGTGTCTCGAGGCGCACCTCGATGCCGCGCTCGCGCAGCTGCTCCGCCGTCCACTCGCCGAGCTCCGGGCCCACCTCGGGCAGGATCCGCCCGGTGGCCTCGACCAGCACGAACCGCAGGTCGTCGGGCGTCACGTTGCGCAGGTAGCGGGTGGCGTAGCGCGCGAGGTCCTCGATCTCGGCAAGGGCCTCGACGCCCGCGTAGCCGCCCCCGACGAAGACGAACGTGAGGTTGCGCTCGCGGATCTCGGGGTCGGTGGCCGTCTCCGCGATGTCGAGGCACTCGAGCACATGGTTGCGCAGCGCGATGGCCTCCTCGACGTTCTTGAAGCCGATGGCCCAGTCGGCGAGGCCGGGGATGGGCAGCGTGCGCGGCACCGCGCCGACCGCCATCACGAGGACGTCGTAGGGCAGCTCGTAGGCCTCGCCCTCGAGCGGCACGATGGTGGCGACCTTGCGGGCGTGCTCGACCTGCGCGACCGAGCCCGTGACGATCTCGGCGTCGGGCAGGGTCTGGCGCAGCGGGACCACGGTGTGGCGCGGCTGGATCGAGCCGGCGCCCGCCTCGGGCAGGAACGGCTGGTAGGTCATGTACGAGCGCGGATCGACGACGGTGACGACCGCCTCGTCGCGCTGCAGCTTCGAGGTGAGACGCAGCGCGGTGTAGAGGCCGACGTAGCCGCCGCCCACGATGAGGATCCGGGGAGGCTGCTGTGTCATACCTCCACGTTAGGCCTGCCTTACCTCGCCCGCGATCGGGATGGGCGGCGGATCGGTGTCTGTCCGGACACACCCGGCTCGCTCACGCCGCGGGCGCGAAGGGGGTCGGCGGGTCGCCCAGGACGACGTCGAGCCGCCAGGGCCCGACGTCCTGGCGCAGCAGCACCGACCAGCGGGCCGAGGCCGGGACGCCGTCCGCGCCGTCGGACTCCGCCTCGACCAGCCACCGGCCGCGCTCGCGGACCTCCGACGCGCAGGCGGCGGCGTCGGGCGCGGACCGGTCGCCGACGCCGGACACCGCCACCGGCCCGACCAGCTGCGGTGCGGCCTGCACCCATCCGGCGACAGTGGAGCACGCCTCCTCGACGGTGCCCTCGCGCGCGAGCGCCAGGCCGGCCACGGCGTCCTGGCAGTCGAGGTTGAGACCCACGCAGGAGTAGCGCACCCCGCCGTCGGCCTCCCATCCCGACGGCGGCTGCACCGACGCGACCTCCGCCCGGAGGGCGCCCATGGTCGTCTCGTCGGCGCAGGCGGCGGTGGCCAGAACGACGAGCAGCGCGACGGCAGCGCGCGCTGCGCGACGGATCGACCGGCCCTCCCCCACGGGCGCAGGATCGCAGCCGCAGCAGCGGGCGGCCAGTCCCCGGTGCCCCTGCCGCGGGCGGCTACCCGGCCCGCTCGGCGAGGCCGAAGGCGATGCCGTCGAGGATGTCGTGCTCGGAGACGAGCACCTCGGGCAGGCCCGTGCGGTCGAGGATCCGGCGCAGGACGAGCACGCCCGCGTTGATGACGTCGACGCGACCCGGGTGCATCACGCCGATCGCGGAGCGTGCGCCGTGGTCGAGGCCGAGCAGCTCGTCGGAGACGCGCGTGACCTCCGACGCCGGGATGCGCGAACCGTGGATGGCCTCGGAGTCGTACTCGGGGAGGCCGAGAGCGATGCCCGCAGCCGTGGTGACGGAGCCCGCCAGCCCCACGAGCGTGCGCGCCCGATCGAGCGGGACCGACTGCGCCGCAAGGGAGATCGCGGCATCGACGTCGGACACGATGCCCCGCACCTCGTCGGACGTCGGCGGGTCGTGGCGCACGTGGCGCTCGGTCATCCGCACGCATCCGACGTCGACGCTGCGGGCAGCCTCGGGCTCGGCCGCGCCGAGGACGAACTCGGTGGAGCCGCCGCCGATGTCGACGACGAGGTAGGGCGGCTCGCCGCCGACGAGCCCGCGTGTCGCCCCGACGAACGACAGCCGCGCCTCCTCGTCGCCGGTGATCACTTCGGGCTCGACGCCGATCCGCTCGCGGACCCCGTCGACGAACACCTGCCGGTTGGCGGCGTCGCGCGACGCCGACGTCGCGACGAAGCGCACCGGGCC
>Ga0102832_1001466_pt1 | contig 18041 bp, 19 predicted proteins | sample EBPBio282013_DNA_FD_88942 | JGI IMG/M metagenome (GOLD analysis project Ga0102832, IMG submission 88942) | Wastewater treatment Type I Accumulibacter community from EBPR Bioreactor in Madison, WI, USA - Reactor 2_5/28/2013_ DNA (Illumina Assembly) | ecosystem: Engineered > Bioreactor > EBPR >...
TCAGACCCAGACCTGGGGCAAGCCCGCCCTGCAGTTCAGCGTCGAGGCCGTGCATGCCTCCGGAGCCTACGCCGGTTTCTTTGCCTCCAATGTGTCCGACCACTGGCTGCCCGGCGCCGCGGTGGAGATGGACTTCTACGGCGGCTATCGCGGCAAGATCGCCGACACCGTGGGCTACGACGCCGGCCTGATCTACTACACCTACCCGGGTGGCAACTGGACCGACTCGACCTTTGCCGGCTACAACCGCTCCAACAGTCTCAACACCCTGGAGGCCTACCTGGCCCTGAGCTATGAATGGCTCACCTTCAAGACCGGCCGCCAGCTCACCGAATACTTCGGCTGGAGCACCAACAACTCGCCCACCAACGGCGGCTTCTTCGGGGATGCCTCTGCCGGCGTCACCGGCAGCACCCGTGGCGCCCATTTCGCCGAACTGAACGCCGCCTATGACGTGGCCGAGGGCTGGAACCTCAGCGGCCAGATCGGCCGCCAGTACATCCCCAACACCACCGGCCTCAACATCTCGTACTACAAGGTCGGCCTCACCCGGGCCCTGCCCGACGGCTGGAGCGCCGGCGCCTTCTTCTCGGCCACCAGCGAGCCCAAGGCCTACGACAGCTACTACAGCCTCAGCAATGGCACCTCGAAGCACGACATTGCCAAGGAAAAGTTCTTCGTGAGCATTTCCAAGGCCTTCTGACCGCGCACCCCGGAGGGGCGGCATCGCCTCCTCCGGGTGCCGGAATGCACAACGGGGGTGCTGCCCAGGCAGCACCCCCGTTGTGCATTGCACTGCCAGGCAGCGGCTTATTTCTCGATGAAGGCGTGCTCGATCACGTAGTCGGCCGGATCGCCGATGCGCTTCGACATGCGGAAGCCGCGCTTGTCCAGCATCGCCCGGCTGTCCTTCAGCATGGCTGCGCTGCCGCAGATCATGGCGCGATCCACCGCCGGGTCCAGCGGGGGCAGGCCGATGTCTTCGAAGAGCTTGCCGCTCTCCACCAGATCGGTCAGGCGGCCCTGGTTGCGGAAGGGCTCGCGGGTCACGGTGGGGTAGTAGATCAGCTTCTCGGAGATCGCCTCGCCCAGGTATTCGTGGTGGGGCAGTTCCTTGGTGATGTAGTCGTGGTAGGCCAGCTCGCTCACCTGGCGCACGCCGTGGATCAGGATCACCTTCTCGAAGCGCTCATACACGTCCAGGTCACGGATCACGCTCATGAAGGCGGCCATGCCGGTGCCGGTGGAGAACAGGTACAGGTGCTTGCCCGGCAGCAGGTCGGACAGCAGCAGCGTGCCCGTGGGCTTGCGCGACACCAGCAGGTCATCACCCGGCTGCAGATGCTGCAGGCGCGACGTCAGCGGGCCGTCCTGCACCTTGATGCTGAAGAACTCCAGGTTCTCCTCGTAGTTCGCGCTGGCGATCGAGTAGGCCCGCACCAGCGGCCGGCCCTCAACCTCCAGGCCGATCATCACGAACTGGCCGTTCTCGAAGCGGATCGAGCGGTCACGGGTAGTGGTGAAGGAGAACAGGGTGTCGTTCCAGTGATGAACGCTCAGAACTTTTTCGGTGATATACGCAGCCATGGCGAAGAGCAGCAAACAGAAAGTCCGCGATTATCCGCCATCGGGCCTTGAATCTGCAGCAGATATTACTCATAACCTTATAACTGTGAGCGATGAGGCGTGTTGGGCGGGCTGGATCTCATGCATCGCCGTCAACATGCTTCGTGGCAGCGTCAACATTCAATGTCGACGGCGCCATGAAGCATGCAGCGACGTCCACATTCAGTGTTGCCGCCGCCACATGGAACATATTGACCCCCATGAAGCATGTTGCCCGGTCCACATGCTTCATGGGGGTGTCTGCATGGCATGTGGACGCCCCCATGTTCTTCATTGAGTCCGCAACATGAAACAAGGTGGCGTCCACAGGAGGGAACCGATGGCCGAATTGCCGGCGCGCGAGGCGATGGAGTTCTACCGCTCCGTCTTCGGCGGCGAACTCACCGTCGCGACGTTCGGCGAGTACGAGATGCCGGGCATCGGTGAGGACGAGCGCGACAAGGTGATGCACGCCCAGCTCACCACGCCGTCCGGCTTCACCCTGATGGCCGCGGACACGCCGGCGTTCATGGAGCGGACGGCCGGGAACACGATCACCGTCTCGCTCAGCGGCAGCGAGCAGGACGAGCTGCGCGGCTACTGGGAGCGGCTCGCCGACGGCGGCACGGTCACGCTGCCGCTCGACCAGTCGCCGTGGGGTGACTCCTTCGGCCAGCTCGTCGACCGCTTCGGGATCGCCTGGATGGTGAACATCGCCGGGACGGCAGCGCCGGCCCAGGGCTGAGGCGGCGGCCCGGGGCGCGCGTCAGAGGCCGGCCACGAACCGGTCGAGCAGCGCCCGTCCCTCGGGCCACGGCCCGCGCCCGGACGCGGTGCTGAGGTGGCCGCCCCGCTCCACCTCCACCAGGTCGGCGCCCAGGAGGGCCGCGGTGTCGCGACTGAAGCCGATCCCGGCGTACGGGTCGTCGGTCGAGGCCACCATCAGCACCGGGACGGACGCCGGGACGGTGGGTCGGGTGAAGCCGGTGATCTCGGGCGGGAACGTGGCGCCCTCGGGGTCGGGCACGGCCACCAGGAAGGCGCCGGCCGCGCCGCCGGGGTGGCGTTCCAGCCACGCGAGGGCGGTGAGGCAGCCGAGGCTGTGCGCCACGATCACCGCCCCCGGGGTCATCACGGCGTCGAGGGCGGCCACCCAGTCGTCGAACGCCGGCTCGGTCCACGAGCCGGGGGCGGTGCGGACGGCGTCCGGCCCGAGGCCGGCCTGCCACAACGTCTGCCAATGGCCCTCGTCGGAGTCGAGGTAGCCCGGCGCGATCACGTACCGCACGCGGCTCAGCCCTCCTTGGGGCGGGCCGCGTCGATCCGGGCCCGGGCGCCGTCCAGCCACTGCTGGCAGATCGTGGCGAGCTGCTCGCCGCGCTCCCACAGCGCCATCGACTCCGACAGCGGGACGCTGCCCGACTCGAGCGTCCGGACGATCTCGACCAGCTGCTCGCGGGCCTCCTCGTAGCTGGGTTCCGGCGTGGCCATGGCTACTCCTGTGGTGTGGTCTCGGTGACGGTGAGCCCGAGCCGGCCGTCGGCCAGCCGGGCGGTGACGTGGGCGCCGGCCCTCGTCGCGGAGACGCGGTCGACGGTCCGTCCGCTCTCCTCGGCGAGGATCGCGTACCCGCGCTGGAGCGTGGCCTGCGGGGACAGGGCACGAATGCGCTGGAGGGTGTGCTCCAGCCCCAGACCCTCCTCGCGCAGCCGGGATCCGATCGCGCGGTGCAGGCGGTCGCGGGCGAGCTGGAGGCGCTCGGCGTGCCCGGTCAGGAACGCGCCCGGCTCGCGCAGCACCGGACGGCTGCGCACCTCGTCGAGCCGGCGCTGCTCGGCGTCGATCCGCGCGGTGATCGCCGCGCGGACGCGGCCGCGCGCCGTCCGCACGAGGTCGGCCTCCGCCGCGGCGTCGGGGACGACGCGCTTGGCGGCGTCCGTCGGCGTCGAGGCGCGCAGGTCGGCGACCAGGTCGATGATCGGGGTGTCTGTCTCGTGGCCGATCGCACTCACCACGGGGGTACGGCACGCGAACACGGCGCGTGCCAGCGCCTCGTCGCTGAAGGGCAGGAGGTCCTCCAGCGAGCCGCCCCCGCGGGCGACGATGATCACGTCCACCTCCGGGTGGGCGTCGAGGGCGCGCAGCGCGCCGATGAGCTGCTCCGTGGCCTGCGGGCCCTGCATCAGCGAGTGGCGCACCTCGACGACGGCCGCCGGCCAGCGGCGGGCGATGTTCTCCACGACGTCGCGCTCCGCGGCGCTCTGGGCCCCGGTGACCAGCCCGACGCGGCGCGGGAGGAAGGGCAGGCGCTTCTTCCTCGCCGGGTCGAACAGGCCCTCGGCCTGGAGCATCCGCTTGCGCTGCTCGATCGCCGCCAGCAACCGGCCCTCGCCCGAGGGCCGCAGCTCGCTGCACTGGAAGGTGAGGTCGCCCGACTTCGTCCACAGCGTCGGGCGGATCCGGGCCGCGACGATGGTGCCCTCGGTGAGCGGGCCGGCGGCGTCCAGCGCCGCGGAGGAGGTGGAGATGCGCACCGACACCTCCGCCAGGGTGTCCCGCATGGTCAGGAACTGGGTCGGGCCCGAGCGTCGCTTGATCTCGATCAGCTGGCCCTCGACCCAGACCTCGCCGAGGCGTTCCACCCAGTTCTTGGTCGCCTGCACCACCGCCCGCAGCGGCTGCGGCTGCTCCGGCGAGCTGGTCATGGCCATGCACGCAGGCTAGCGGTCGGCACCGACTCCCTCACCCCGTCCCTGCGCTCTGGCCCCGCCGCTTCCCCAGGCGGGGGCCGAGGGAGCGCCACGTAGACTGGCGGCCATGTCCCCAAGCAAGCGAGTCGTGGTCGCCGCACCCCGTGGCTACTGTGCCGGCGTCGACCGGGCGGTGGTCACCGTCGAGCGGGCGCTCGACGTGTACGGCCCGCCGGTCTACGTCCGCAAGCAGATCGTCCACAACCGTCACGTGGTCGAGGACCTCGAGGCCCGCGGCGCGATCTTCGTCGAGGAGCTGGCTGAGGTGCCGGCCGGCGCCACGGTGGTGTTCTCCGCGCACGGGGTCTCGCCCGCGGTGCACGCCGAGGCCGCCGAACGGGGCCTCAAGACCATCGACGCCACCTGCCCGCTGGTCACCAAGGTGCACAACGAGGCCCGGAGGTTCGCCTCCCAGGGCGTGCAGATCCTGCTGATCGGCCACGCCGGGCACGAGGAGGTCGAGGGCACCACCGGTGAGGCGCCCGACCACATCACCCTGGTCCAGCACCCCGACGACGTGGACGCCGTGGAGCTCGATCCCGGCAAGGTCGCCTGGCTCAGCCAGACCACCCTGAGCGTCGACGAGACCTGGGAGACGGTCGGCCGGCTGCGCGAGAAGTTCCCCGCCCTGATCGACCCGCCCAGCGACGACATCTGCTACGCCACCCAGAACCGGCAGTCGGCGGTCAAGCAGATCGCCGCGCACTCCGACCTGGTGATCGTCGTGGGCTCGCGCAACTCGTCGAACTCGGTGCGCCTGGTCGAGGTCGCGATCGAGGCAGGGGCGAAGGCCGCCTACCGCGTGGACAACGCCGGCGAGATCGACCCCGCCTGGCTCGAGGGCGTCGACGCGGTGGGGGTCACCTCGGGCGCCTCCGTGCCCGACGCGCTCGTGCAGGGCGTCCTCGACTACCTGACCGCACAGGGTTTCCCGGAGGCCGTCGAGGAGCGGCTGACCGAGGAGAACCTCGTCTTCGCCCTCCCCCCGGAGCTGCGCAAGGACCTCCGGCGTAAGGCGGACGGGGACTGAGCCCGGCCGGGCGGAACGATTCCGGGCGCCGGGGTGTTACCCACGACGTGATCCTCGCCGCGGCTCGACTGTCGGTGGCCGGGTGCATGATCGATACCAGCTGTACCGCCGTCACTGGTCCGCCACGTCGAGGAGGGAGGCCGGCATGATCCGTTTCACCGACGTCACCAAGGTGTACCCGGGCGGGACGGTCGCCGTCGGCGGCCTCAGCCTGCGTGCGCCGAGCGGGAAGATCACCGTCCTCGTCGGTCCTTCGGGCTGCGGCAAGACCACCTCGCTGCGGATGATCAACCGGATGATCGAGCCGACCAGCGGCACCATCGAGATCGACGGCCGCGACACCTCCGGCCTCGAGCCGAACGAGTTGCGCCGCGGCATCGGCTACGTGATCCAGAGCGGCGGGCTGTTCCCGCACCGCACGATCCTCGACAACATCGCCACGGTGCCGCTGCTCCTGGGCTGGGACCGGCGGAGGGCCCGCGCTCGCGCGCACGAGCTGCTGGAGCGGGTCGGTCTCGCGCCGGAGCTCGGCCGCCGCTACCCGAACCAGCTCTCCGGCGGCCAGCAGCAGCGCGTCGGCGTCGCCCGGGCACTCGCCGCCGATCCGCCCGTGATGCTCATGGACGAGCCCTTCAGCGCCGTCGACCCCGTGGTCCGCGAGCAGTTGCAGGACGAGTTCCTCCGGCTCCAGGCCGACATCGGCAAGACCATCGTCTTCGTCACCCACGACATCGACGAGGCGATCAAGCTCGGCGACCAGGTCGCCGTCCTGCGCGTCGGGGGGACGCTGGCCCAGCTCGCCGCCCCGGCCGACCTGCTCGCCGACCCGGCCGACGACTTCGTGGCCGACTTCCTCGGACGCGACCGCGGCTACCGCGGGCTCGCCTTCACCGAGGCCCCCGCGCTGCCGGTCACCCGCGAGCCCACCGTGCGGCTGGGCGCCGGTGCGGACGAGGCCCGCCGCGTCGCCGCGGGCGAGGAGTGGCTGCTGGTGGTGGACGCGGACGGGGCACCCGCCGGCTGGGTGCGTCCCTCGGCGCTGGTCGCGCCGGTCGGCCCCGACGACCTCCACCGCGGCGGCACCGTCGCCCGGGTCGGCGGCTCCCTGCGGGCCGCGCTCGACGCCGCGCTGTCCGCGCCGAGCCGGCGCGGCGTCCTCGCCGACGACGACGGGCGCCTGGTGGGCACCGTCCGCGCGCAGGACGTCCTCGCCGAGATCGAGCGCGAGCCGTCGGAGGCCGCCTCGTGAACTGGCTGCTGACCCACCTCGACGAGGTCGGCGGACTCATGGTCACCCATGCCGTCCTCTCGGTGATCCCACTGGTGATCGGGCTCGTCGTGGCCGTCCCGCTGGGCTGGCTGGCGTGGCGCTACCGGCTGCTGCGCACCCCGCTCGTCGCCGGCACCGGCCTGCTCTACACGATTCCGTCGCTGGCCCTGTTCATCCTGATGCCCCTCGTGCTGGGCACGGGCATCCTCGACCCGCTCAACGTGGTGGTCGCCCTCAGCGTCTACACGGTTGCGCTGCTGGTGCGGACGGTGGCCGACGGCCTGGCGTCGGTGCCGGACGAGGTGCTCCAGGCGGCCACGGCCATGGGGATCGGGCCGTTGCGCCGGTTCTTCGGCGTCCAGCTCCCGCTCGCCGTCCCGGTGATCGCCGCGGGACTGCGGGTCGCGGCGGTGAGCAACGTGTCGATCGTGTCGGTGGCGGCCCTGCTCGGCATCGCCCAGCTGGGCTCGCTGTTCACCGACGGCTTCGCCCGCAACTTCCTCGACCCGATCATCGTGGGCATCGTGGCGTGCATGGTGCTGGCGCTGGCGCTCGACCTGGCGATCCTCGCGGTCAGCAGGGCGGTCACGCCCTGGCTGCGGGTGGGGAGCCCCGCATGAACCTGTTGTGGACGTGGCTGGCCGACCCGGCGCACTGGCAGGGCGACGACGGCATCCCTGTGCGCATCGCCGAGCACCTCGCCTACTCGGGCGTCACGCTGCTGCTGGCCGCGGCGATCGGCGTCCCGCTGGGGCTGTGGGTGGGCCACACCGGACGCGGGCGCGTGCTCGTGGTGAACCTGGTGAACGGCATGCGCTCGGTGCCGACGCTCGGCCTGCTCTTCGTCGCCGTGCTGGTGGTCGGGCCGCTGCTGGCCGGAGACATCGCCTTCGTCGTCCCGGCGATCTTCGTGCTCGTCGTGCTGGCCGTCCCGCCGATCCTTGCCGGGGCGTACGCCGGGGTGGAGGGTGTGGACCCGGGCGCGCGGGACGCCGCCCGCGGCATGGGCATGCGGCCCCTCGAGGTGCTGGCGAAGGTGGAGGTGCCGTGCGCCCTCCCGCTGATCTTCAGCGGCCTGCGGTCGGCCGCCCTCCAGGTGGTGGCGACCGCCACGCTGGCGGCGTCGGTGAGCCTGGGCGGGCTCGGCCGCTTCCTCATCGACGGCCAGGCCTACCGCGACTACGGACAGATGGCCGGCGGTGCGCTGCTGGTGGCGGTGCTCGCGATGCTGGTCGACCTCGTCCTGGCCGGCGTCCAGCGCGTCGCGGTGTCTCCCGGCCTGGCCCCCGTCCGGACGTCGCGCCGCACCGGCCGGCTCTCCCGGCTCGTCCCCACCACGACCTGATCGACCCCACAAGGAAGAAGGAAGAGAGATGAAACACCTCGCGATCGTGACCGCGGCCGTCGCCTCCCTGGCGCTGACCGCCTGCTCCTCGGGCAACCCGCTGGCCAGCTCCGCCCCGGCGAGCTCCGCACCGGCGAGCAGCGCCGCGGCCGTCTCCGTCGTGGTCGGCTCGGCCAACTTCCCCGAGAGCGAACTGCTGGCCGAGATCTATGCCGGGGCACTGAAGGCCAAGGGCGTCCAGGTGACCCCGAAGCTGAACATCGCCTCGCGCGAGACCTACGTCCCGGCCCTGCAGAACGGGGAGATCGACCTGATCCCCGAGTACACCGGCGCCTTCGCCACCTACCTGAACGCTGATGCCGACACCTCCACCGAGGAGGCCGCGCTGGCGTCGCTGAAGGCCGCGCTGCCGGACACCCTGGAGGCGCTCGAGCCGGCGTCCGCGCAGGACAAGGATTCGATCACGGTCACCCGGGAGACCGCGGACACCTACCAGCTGAAGACCATCGAGGACCTCGTCCCGGTGGCCAAGGACCTGGTGCTCGGCGGCCCGCCGGAGTGGAAGAACCGCGCGGCGGGTGTCCCGGGGCTGAAGAAGGTCTACGGGCTGGAGTTCAAGAGCTTCAAGGCCCTTGACGTGGCCGGCCCGCTGACCGTCCAGGCGCTGAAGAACGGCCAGGTGCAGGCGGCCAACCTGTTCACCACCGACCCGTCGATCAAGGCCAACGACTTCGTCTCGCTCGAGGACACCAAGAGCTTCTTCGGCGCCCAGAACGTGATCCCGGTGATCACCAAGAGCAAGGCGACGCCCGAGGTGGTTGGGGCGCTGAACGCGGTGTCGGCCAAGCTCGACACCGACACCCTGGCCGGGCTGGTGACCAAGGTCGTCGTCGACAAGCAGGACGCCGCAGCGGTGGCCGGCGAGTGGCTGAAGGCCAACGGCCTGGTCTGACCCCGAATGGTCGGGATGGCTCCCCGGCGCTGGCTGCGGAGCCACCCGGCCGCGCACCACAGGCGTAGCCTCCCTCCAGGAGGACTGGTCCGGTGTGGGTGGGATTCGCGTTCGGCTCGGCGCTGTTCGCCGGCCTGACGGCGGTGCTGGCCAAGATCGGCGTCCGGAACACCGACTCCACCCTGGCGACCGCGATCCGGACCGTGGTGGTGCTGGTCGCGTCGTGCCTGATGGTGCTCGTCGTCGGGTCGCAGTCGCAGCTGGCCCACCTGTCGGCGTCGACGCTGTGGTTCCTCGTGCTCTCGGGGCTGGCGACCGGGGCGTCCTGGCTGTGCTACTTCCGGGCGCTCCAGCTCGGCGAGGTGAACCGGGTGGCCCCGGTCGACCGCTCCAGCCTCCTGCTCACGGTGGTGTTCGCGATGGTCTTCCTCGGCGAGACCCAGCACCTGGAGACCCGGCTGCCCGGTCTGGCGCTGATCGGCGTCGGTACCTGGCTGATGGCCACCAACGGCAGGGCGGCGGAGGAACAACCCGGCCAACCCCCCGATGCGGTACCCGGGCAGGGCTGGCTGCCGTGGGCGATCGGGTCGGCGGTCTTCGCCGCGCTCACCGCGATCCTCGGCAAAGTGGGCATCAGCGAGGTCGAGTCGAACCTGGGCACCGCGATCCGGACCGTGGTGGTGCTCGTGATGGCCTGGCTGATGGTGCTCGTGTCGGGCCGGCGGCACCGCCTCCAGGTGCCGCGGCGCGACCTGCTGTTCATCGTGCTCTCCGGGCTGGCCACCGGCGCGTCGTGGCTGTGCTACTTCCGCGCGCTGCAGGAGGGACCGGCGAGCGTGGTCGTCCCGATCGACAAGCTCAGCATCGTGTTCGCGGTCGCCTTCTCGCTGTTCGTGCTCAAGGAGCGGCTCTCCGGCCGGTCCGCCCTCGGCCTGGCGCTGCTCGTCGGCGGCACGCTGGCGATGCTCGCCTGATCAGACCAGGAAGCGGTAGAAGGGGCTGTCGGAGGCGACCACCTCGAACGTGATCGGGCTGGCGTCCATCTTCATCAGCAGGTCGCCGAACGAGGCCGGGTCGCCCAGCTCGATCCCGACCAGGGCCGGGCCGGTCTCGCGGTTGCTGCGCTTGACGTACTCGAAGTGCGTGATGTCGTCGTCCGGCCCGAGCACCTCGTCGAGGAACCGCCGCAGGGCGCCCGGCTCCTGGGGGAAGTTGACCAGGAAGTAGTGCTTGCGGCCCTCGTACACCAGCGAGCGCTCGAGGATCTCCGCGTAGCGGGAGACGTCGTTGTTGCCGCCGGACACGATCACCACGACCGTCTGGCCCGGCTCGGGCTGGAACAACCCCAGGCTCGCCGCGGCGAGGGCGCCAGCCGGCTCGGTCACGATGCCCTCGATCTGGTACAGCGCGAGCATCTCCGAGCAGATACGGCCCTCCGGCACCGGGTAGAGCGCCGGTCGCCACCGCTCCACCAGGCGGTAGGTCACGTCGCCCGCCCGGCGGACGGCAGCGCCGTCCACGAAGGTGTCGAGCGAGGTGAGCTCCACCGGCCCGCCGGCGGCCACCGCGGAGATCATGGACGCGGCCCCCGACGGCTCGGCCCCCACGACCGTCGTGCCGGGGTGACGCTCGCCGAGGTAGGCCAGGCAGCCGGAGATCATGCCGCCACCGCCCACCGGCGCGACCAGCACGTCGGGTGCAGAGCCGAACTGCTCGACGATCTCGAGCGCCACGGTGCCCTGCCCGGCGATCGTGCGCACGTCGTCGAACGCCGGCACCACCGTCGCGCCCGTCCGCCCCGCCTCGCGCAGCGCTGCCTCCGCCGCGTCGTCGTAGGTGTCGCCGGTGACGGCGAGCTCCACCAACCCTTCGCCGAGCGCCAGGATCCGCTGCCGCTTCTGGCGCGGCGTGGTGGCCGGCACGAAGATGCGTCCGCGGATGCCGAGCCTGGCGCAGGCGTACGCCACACCCTGGCCGTGGTTGCCGGCGGACGCGCACACCACGCCGGCCGCCCGCTGCTGCTCGTCGAGCTGGGAGATCAGGTTGTAGGCGCCGCGGATCTTGTACGAGCGGACGGGCTGGAGGTCCTCGCGCTTCAGCCACACGGACGCGCCGGTGGCGGCGCTGAGGCGCTCGTTGAACTGGAGCGGGGTACGGGTGACCACGCTGGCCAGCCGCTCCGCGGCCTGCTCCACCGCCCGGGCATCGATCGTCACGCGGCTCATTGTGCACCGGCCCGCCGCCCACCGACGGCGCGCACGCCGGGCGACCCCCGCCGGTGAGACGCGGCGTCAGCGGTGGGGGTTGGTGGCCTTCCCGTCGAGCCACAGGGTGTCGGACGGGTCGGAGTGCGTACCGCCGGAGTTCACGTGCCGGTCGCTGATCACCGGGCCCTTGGTGATGACGTGGACGAGGGCCATGGCGTGCCCGCGTCCCAGGCCGTAGTCGGCGGCGAGCCAGGCGACGATCTCGCCGGCCTTCGTCGACGGGCCGAACCCCTTCTGCGCGGCCAGGTCGACGAGCTGGCGCGGGGTCAGCCCCGTCTTCTCCTCGATGGTGTCGAGATACGCCTGGAACGACATCGAACCTCCTCCGCCCGGCGCGCGCGCCGGCTCAGGCAGTCTGTACCCCGCCCTCCGCCGGCGTCGAGTGCTCGCGGACCAGCAGCTCGTCCAGTGCCGGCTGCGGGCGGGCCAGCAGCTCCTCGCTGCTGCGGCGCCCGATGAGGGGCGTGACCAGGGCCGCGTCCTCCACGAGCTCGGTGGCGGTGATCGGCCGCACGGCGGCGTCCGAGCCGTTGACCGCGGGGAGCTGCTTCTCGGTGACCTTCAGTTCACGGAGCTTGCGGGCGGCCGGGAACACCCGTCCCTCGATGGACCCGACGGCGTCGTTGTACGCGCCGACCGCGGACGTGAGGGAGCGGCCCACCTTGTCGAAGTGCTTGCCGAGGGTGCCCAGGCGGTCGTACAGCTCCCGGCCCACGCTGAACACCTCCTGCGCCGACTCGGCGAGAGCCGCCTGGCGCCAGGAGAAGGCGATGGTCTTCAGCATCGCGATCAGCGAGCTCGGGGTGGCCAGCATGACCGCGCGCTCGGAGGCGTATTCCAGGAGCGAGGGCAGCTGGTTGAACGCCTCCGCCGCCAGGGCCTCGCTGGCGAGGAAGAGCACGACGAACTCCGGGGTGCCCCCGCCGTCGGCCTTGTAGTAGTCCTTGCGGGAGAGCTGGTCGACGTGGGTCTGCACGTTCTTCGCGAACTGGCCGAGCAGCCGGGCGCGATCGCCCGCGTCCTCGCTCTCCTGCGCGTCGAGGAAGGCGCTGAGCGGCACCTTCGAGTCCACGTAGATGAACCGGCCCTCGGTGAGCGTCACCTTGAGGTCGGGACGGATCGTCGCCCCGGTCGTGGTCTGGGTGGTCTGCTGCTGGACGAAGTCGCAGTGCTCCACCATGCCCGCGAGCTCCACCACCCGCTTCAGCTGGAGCTCGCCCCAGGCGCCGCGTACCTGCGGCTTGCGCAGGGCGGTCACCAGCGCGGCCGTCTCGCGCCGCAGCGTCTCGCCGGTGAGCTTCACCTCACTGACCTGGTTGCGCAGGTCGGTGGCCATCGCCACCCGCTCCTTCTCCACCTCGGTGAGGCGGTCGTTGAAGCGCTGGAGGCTCTCCCGCACCGGGGTGAGCAACTGGTCGGTGGCCTGCTGGCGGGCCTGCGCGGACTCGTCGAGCCGGCGTGCCTGGTGCTCCATGGTCTCCGCGGACAGCGTCTTGAACTGCGCGACCAGCTGCTCGCGGTCGGCGGCGATCTCCTCCGCGCGCCGCACGGCGGCGTCGCGCTCGGCGCGGCTGCCCGCGACCTCCGCGCGTGCCTCGGCCAGGTCGGCGAACGCGTCTGCCCGCTCGGCGCGCGCCTGGGCCGCCTCGCCCTGCGCCACCGCGACGCCGAGCTGGACGCGCGCGGTCTCCGCGCGTGCCTGGGCCGCCTCTGCGCGTGCCTGCGCAGCCTCCGCCCGGGCTCGCTCGGCCTCCGCGTCCTGCGCCGAGGCGTCGCTGCGCGTCCGGGCGCGAACCAGCACCCACGTGAGAAGGGCACCCACGAGCATGCCCACGACCAACCACGCCAACGACTCCATGGCTCGATCTTGCCGGTCGCCTCCGACAGTTCCGCTGAGGCTCGCTCGGGGGCGGCCGGATGCGGGTCGAATACACTCCCCGCGAGGTCGAAGAAGGGCGGGGGCGGTGGACGGTGCCGAGGACGGTGACGCCGGGCTGCCGGCCGACGCATCGCGCGTGCCGCTTCCGGCGGGGCTCGTCGCGGTCCCCGCGCACGGCGCCGGGGCCGTCGGCGCGCTGCTGAAGCGCCCGGCCCGGTGGTGGCTCTGGGTGAAGGGGTCGGCCTGGGCCGCCGGTACCGTGCTCGGCGTCTCGCTCGCCGTCCGCAACGCCGCGTCGCCCTGGGGTGTGGCCCTCGCTCTCCTGATCACGGCCGTCTGCGCGGTGATGGCCGGCGGCGACCTCGCCCTGGCGGTGCGCGGCGGGCGTCCGGTGCTCGTGGTGGACGCCACGGACCTGCACGTCCTGGTGTTCTTCAGCCGGGTCTCGGTGCGGCTGTCGGCGATCACCCGGATCCGCGTCTACCGCAGGGACATGGTGATCACCGCGCCGGGAGGCATCGCCCACCGCGGGCGGCCGGGCCGGGCCCGCTCGACGAGCCTGGGCAACCTGCGCGTGCTGGAGGTGACCGGGGAGGATCTGGCCGGCTACCTCTCGGCGAGGGCGGACGCGGCCGGCGCGCCCCGCTGAGCGGGCTGTCGCCCCGAAGGTGCAGACTGGGCGCCATGCCCGACGCCACCGCAGCACAGGACCTCGCCGCCTTCGTCTCCGCCTCCCCGTCCAGCTACCACGCCGCGGCGGAGGCCGTCCGCAGGCTGTCGGAGGCCGGCTTCACCCAGCAGCGCGAGACCGACCCGTGGCAGGCGGGCGGTGCGCGGTACGTCGTCCGCGACGGCGCGGTCATCGCCTGGCGCACCCCGGAGGCGGTGGACGGGCCGGTCGGCTTCCGCATCGTCGGTGCCCACACCGACTCCCCGGGCTTCAAGCTGAAGCCGGAACCGTCCTCGTACGCGTTCGGCTGGTCGCAGGCCGGCATGGAGGTGTACGGCGGCCCGCTGCTGAACTCGTGGCTCGACCGCGAGTTCGGCCTGGCGGGACGGGTGGTGACGCGCACCGGCGAGGTGCACCTGGTGTCCACGCCGCCGTGGCTCCGCGTCCCGCAGGTCGCGCCGCACCTGGACCGCAGCGTCAACGACAACCTGCACCTCGACCGGCAGGCGAGCCTGAAGCCGGTGTTCGGCACCGCCTCCCTCGACGTGCTGTCCGCCGTGGCCGGCCTGCTGGGGCTGCACCGCGACGAGATCGACTCCCACGACCTGTTCTCCGCGGTCGCGGAGGCGCCGGCGATCATCGGCGTGACGGGGGAGTTCCTCGCCTCCCCCCGCCTGGACAACCTCTCCAGCGTCCACGCGGGCGTGGTCGCGCTGACCGGCACCCCGGCCTCCGGGCAGGTGCAGGTGCTGGCCTGCTTCGACCACGAGGAGATCGGCTCGGACTCCCGCAGCGGCGCGTCCGGGCCGTTCCTGGAGAGCGTCCTGCTGCGCATCGCGGACGGGCTGGGCTGGGGCAGCGACGGCTACCACCGGGCGCTGGCGGCGTCCTTCGTGATCTCGGCGGACGCGGGCCACGCGATCCACCCGAACTACCCCCACCTGCACGACCCCGACCACCGGCCGACGGTGAACGGCGGCCCGCTGCTGAAGGTGAACGCCAACCAGCGCTACACCACCGAAGGTCCCTCGGCCGCCCGGTGGCTGCGCGTCTGCCGGGCCGCCGGCGTGCCCACCCAGCCGTTCGTCTCGAACAACGCCGTGCCGTGCGGGTCGACGATCGGCCCCCTCACCGCGACCCGCCTGGGCATCGAGAGCGTGGACGTGGGAATCCCGCTGCTCAGCATGCACTCGGCGCGCGAGCTGTGCGGCACGCAGGACCCGCAGTGGCTGGCCCAGGCGCTGACCGCGTTCTACGCCGGCGCGGACACCTGAGTGGCCCGCTCCAGCGGGAGCGGGGTGAACAGGTGCGGGAAGCCGTCCTCGACGACGATCGGCAGGCCGTCCGGCTCGAGCCGTAGCAGGACGAGGTCGTAGGCGGCGAGGTCGGCGTAGAAGCGCTCCCGGGTGCGGGTGAGCTGCCCGGCGAAGGAGAGGTGCACGAACCCCTCGGCGTCGTACCCGAGACCCCGTCCCGACCACGGGTAGGAGCCGGTCGCCAGGGCCCGTTCCCACTCCTGGCGCGGCGCCCAGTGGTACACGGGGACGGAGAGCGACCGGCGCGGAGGCAACAGCCCGAGTGCGACGAGGTCGTCGCGGAGCGCGTCCGCGGTGCGGAAGTGGAGGCCGTGCAACCCGAACGCACGGGCGGCGGCGACGTTGGCGGGGGAGTCGTCGACGAACACCGTCGCGGCGGGCTCGAATCCCGCGCGGTCGCAGGCGATCGCGAAGATCCGCGGGTCGGGCTTGATGACGCCCTCGCGCCCGGACACGACGATGTCGCGGAAGCGCCCCAGGATCCCGAACCGCTGCCGGGCGTACGGGAACAGTTCCCCTGACCAGTTGGTCAGCGCGGTGGTCGGGACGCCGGCCTGGCCGAGTTCTGCGATCACGGCGCCCGTGCCGGGCACCATGCCGGTGAGCGTGGCGGCGAAGTGCGACCGGTAGCCGCGGATGGCCACCTCTTCGCCGGGGTGGAGGGAGACCAGTTCGTCCTCGGCGGAGGCGAGGCTGTCGCGCCCGTCGTTGGCGCGGTTCCACTCGTGGAAGCCGATCCGCTCCATCAGGCGCGGCACCTCCGCTGCGTCCACCACCTGCTCGAAGGCCCGCTCGGGCACCCACTCCAGCACGACCCCGCCGAGGTCGAAGATCACCGCGTCCACGCACCCATCCTGTCGCAGGTCGGAGCGTCTTCCGCGCAAGGGCGTGGGCGAACCTGCGTCCGCGCGACCGATAGGCTTGGCCGACGTGGCTCTCACCATCGGCATCGTCGGACTGCCCAACGCCGGCAAGTCCACCCTGTTCAACGCCCTCACCCGCAACAACGTGCTCGCGGCGAACTACCCGTTCGCCACGATCGAGCCGAACGTCGGCGTGGTCGGGGTCCCCGACGAGCGGCTGCCGGTGCTGTCCGACATGTTCCACTCCGAGCGGATCGTGCCGGCCACGGTGAGCTTCGTCGACATCGCGGGCATCGTGAAGGGCGCGTCGCAGGGCGAGGGCATGGGCAACGCTTTCCTGGCGAACATCCGTGAGGCGGACGCGATCTGCCAGGTCACCCGGGTGTTCCGCGACCCGGACGTGACCCACGTCGACGGCGCGGTGAACCCCGGCAGCGACATCGAGACCATCCGCACCGAGCTGATCCTCGCCGACCTCCAGACCCTCGAGAAGGCACTGCCCCGGCTGGAGAAGGAGGCGCGGTTCAAGAAGGAGCGCCAGGCCGAGCTGGACGCGGCGCGCGAGGCGCAGCGCGTGCTCGACGGCGGTACCGGCGTCCACGCGGCCGGGCTCGACCTCGCCCCGCTGCGCGAGCTGTTCCTGCTCACCGCCAAGCCGTACCTGTACGTGTTCAACTGCGACTCCGACGAACTCACCGACACCGCGCTGATCGAGAAGATGAAGGCCCTGGTGGCGCCCGCGGAGGCGATCTTCCTGGACGCGAAGATCGAGTCGGAGCTGATCGAGATGGAGCCGGAGGAGGCCCGCGAGTTCCTCGTGGAGATGGGCATCGCCGAGCCCGGCCTCGACACCCTCGCCCGTGTGGGCTACGAGACGCTCGGGCTGCAGAGCTACCTGACCGCCGGCCCGAAGGAGTCGCGCGCCTGGACGATCCGGAGGGGCGCCACCGCCCCGGAGGCGGCCGGCGTGATCCACACCGACTTCCAGAAGGGCTTCATCAAGGCCGAGATCGTCAGCTTCGGCGACCTGGTGGCCGCCGGCTCGATGGCCGCAGCCAAGGCCGCCGGCAAGGTGCGCCTGGAGGGCAAGGACTACGTGATGGCCGACGGTGACGTCGTGGAGTTCCGCTTCAGTAGCTGAGCACTTCTGAGGGACGCCGGCTACCTCAGCCTGACCCTGGCTGCGGCCTGAGTCGGATGTCGCGACGGCTCATGTCGGTATCAGGGTCAGGTACGCCTGACCCAGCGCATCGCCGTACCCTCGAAGCCAGCGCCGGCGGTGTGCATCCGCTTTCGCCCGGGTATCCGCCGCCTCAGCGTGGTCCGGGTTCGCGACCAGCCACTCCTCGACATCTGCGAGGTAGCCGCTTTCGAAGTCTTCCCACTCGGCCCGGGTCGCGGTCTCGACCCACTCCGGGCGGAACCCCGCCTCGACCGCCGTGTCGACCAGATCCGGCAGCGACGGATGGTCATCAGGGCTCGCGCCCGGCCACATCGCCGCCAGCTCGACACGCGTTGGAGGACGGCAGAAGAACCCCTCGCCCAACAGGACCCGACCCCCCGGCCGCACCAGCGTCCGAAGCGCTGCCAGAGCCTCGCCGAGATCCTCGCCCAGGGCATGGGACGACCCCACGCACAACACGACGTCGGCAATGCCCAGCTCGGCCGCCGAGGCGTCCGCCCGGGTGAACAGCACCCGATCACCCAAACCGCGTTCCTCGGCTGCTGCCCTCCCTCGCGACAGGTCAGCCTCGTTCAGGTCCACCCCGACCCCCCGCGCCGCCGGGCATGCCGCCAGCACCCGCAGCAGCAGTTCCCCCCACCCACAACCCACGTCGAGCACGCTCGACGGCGATGTCCGCGACAACCGGGTGACGAGCCGGTCAGCGCGAGTACAAGAGAGCGGGCCGTGGAACGTCAGGCGTGTCAGGCGCGGCACGGAGGTCATGCCCCGGAACGTATCAGCGAGCCGCGAATGCGAGATCGACCTCGACGCCCGAGTCGACGATCCTTAACCGGCTCTTCGGATCTGCGGTGGGGGTGAGTGGGACACGCCGGTGAGGGCACGGTCGGTGAGGTAGGGGGTCGAGGCCC
>Ga0102832_1001469_pt1 | contig 18005 bp, 19 predicted proteins | sample EBPBio282013_DNA_FD_88942 | JGI IMG/M metagenome (GOLD analysis project Ga0102832, IMG submission 88942) | Wastewater treatment Type I Accumulibacter community from EBPR Bioreactor in Madison, WI, USA - Reactor 2_5/28/2013_ DNA (Illumina Assembly) | ecosystem: Engineered > Bioreactor > EBPR >...
GGCTTCCCGACCGACCTGCAGGCGCAGATGATGGCGCTGATGACACGGGCCGAGGGCGCATCGATGATCACCGAGACGGTGTTCGAGAGCCGCTTCATGCACGTGCCCGAGCTGGCGCGCATGGGCGCCAACGTCACCATCCACCACGAATCGGCGCTGGTCCGCGGCGTGCCGACGCTGCGCGGCGCCGAGGTCATGGCGACCGACCTGCGCGCCTCGGTGTCGCTGGTGATCGCCGCCCTGGCGGCCGAGGGCGAGTCGACGATCAACCGCCTGTACCACCTCGACCGCGGCTATGAGCGGCTGGAGGAGAAGCTGGCGGCCTGCGGCGCCGACATCGCGCGGATCCGGCGCTGATGGCACCGCTGCGGCTCTCGGCGCTCGACGCCGACGACCTCGCGGTCGTGTCGGCGGCCGTGCAGGACGCCCTGGTGGCGGTGCGCGACTGCGCCTGGCTGAAGGACGAGGGCCGCTTCGTGCTGCTGCTCAACCGGTTCCGCTGGGAGACCGGCCCGGTCGAGACGACCGAGCACAGCCGCACCCATTCCGCCCTTGTTTTCAACGAGGTAACGGCCGTCCGCCACCACGAGATCCCGCTCGGCGAGCCCGACCGGATGCTCGAGTTGCTGGCCGTGGTGCAGGAGGCCCCGGGCTCGGTCACGCTGCGGTTCGCCGCAGGACGGGCCATCCGGCTGGAAATCGGCCGGCTCGCATGCCATTTGGGGGATGTCGGGGAGCCTTGGGCGACCCCGTGGAAGCCCGCCCACCCGGTCGAGTAGCCAGACCGGGCGCGCGGGCCTTCTTTACTTGAAGGAACCTGTCGTCGTGTCGAGCGAAGCCAACGAGAAGCTGATCCTGGCCGTGCCGAAGGGGCGCATCCTCAAGGAGGCCGCGCCGCTGTTCGCGCGCGCCGGCATCCAGCCGGAGGCGGCCTTCGCCGATCCGGACGCGCGCCAGCTGCGCTTCGCCACCAACCATCCCGACCTCGACATCATCCGCGTCCGCTCGTTCGACGTCGCGACCTTCGTCGCCTTCGGCGCCGCCCATCTCGGCATCGCCGGCGCCGACGTGCTGATGGAGTTCGACTACCCCGAGATCTACGCGCCGATCGACCTCGGCATCGGCCACTGCCGGCTGGCCGTCGCCGAGCCGGTCGAGATGGCGGGCAGCGACGATCCGCGGCGCTGGAGCCATGTCCGCATCGCCACCAAGTACCCCGAAGTGACGCGCCGCCACTTCGCCGCGCGCGGCGTCCAGGCCGAGTGCGTCAAGCTCTCGGGTGCGATGGAACTGGCGCCGTCGCTCGGCCTCAGCCACCGCATCGTCGACCTCGTCGATTCCGGCCGCACCCTCAAGGAGAACGGCCTGGTCGAGATCGAGCACATCGCCGACGTGACCTCGCGCTTCATCGTCAACCGCGCGGCGCTGAAGACGCAGCCCGAGCGGGTCGGCGCGTGGATCGACCGCTTCCGCGAGATCGCCCGTGCCGCCTAGGAAACTCGACGCCGCGGCGCCGGGCTTCGAACGCGACTTCCAGGCCTTCCTCGGGCGCAACCGCGAGGCCGACGAGAACGTCGACCGCGTCGCCGGCGAGATCGTGGCCGACGTGCGGGCGCGCGGCGACGTGGCGCTGCTCGAGTACACCAACCGGTTCGACCGCCTGGCCCTCGCCGATGCCGCCGGCCTGCGCATCACCGACGCCGAGCGCCGCGCCGCCGCGGCCACCGTGCCCGCGCACCAGCGCGAGGCGATCGCGTTCGCGGCGAAGCGCATCGAGGCGTTCCACCGCGCGCTGATGCCGAGCGATGTCGACTTCGTCGACTCGACCGGTACGCGGCTGGGGGCCCGCTACCGGCCGGTCGATTCGGCCGGCGTCTACGTGCCGGGCGGCACCGCGGCCTACCCGTCGTCGGTGCTGATGAACATCGTGCCGGCCAGGGTGGCGGGCGTGCCGCGCATCGTCATGGTCGTGCCGACCCCGGACGGTTTGGTGAACCCGCTGGTCATGCTGGCGGCCGAGATCGCCGGCGCCGACGAGGTGTGGCGCATCGGCGGCGCGCAGGCGGTGGCGGCGCTGGCCTACGGCACCGCCTCGATCGCGCCGGTCGACAAGATCACCGGGCCGGGCAACGCCTGGGTCGCCGCCGCCAAGCGCCGCGTGTTCGGCCAGGTCGGCATCGACCTGATCGCCGGTCCCTCCGAGATCCTGGTCGTCGCCGACGGCCGCAACGACCCGGCCTGGATCGCCGCCGACCTGTTGTCGCAGGCCGAGCACGACGCCTCGTCGCAGTCGATCCTGGTGACCGACGACGCGGCCTTCGCCGACGCCGTGGTGGCCGCCGTCGAGGCCGAGCTGCGCACCCTGGCGCGGGCCGAGATCGCCGCCGCGTCGTGGCGCGACAACGGCTGCCTGATCGTCGTGCCCGACCTCGCCGCCTGCGCGCCGATCGTCGACCGCATCGCCGCCGAGCACGTCGAGCTGGCGATGGAGCCGGGCCCGGCCGAGGCGCTGGCCGGCCGCATCCGCCATGCCGGCGCGATCTTCATCGGCCGCCACACGCCGGAAGCGATCGGCGACTACGTCGCGGGCACCAACCACGTGCTGCCGACCTCGCGCGCCGCGCGCTTCTCGGGCGGGCTGGGCGTCGCCGACTTCCTGAAGCGCACCTCGCTGGTGTCGTGCACGCCGGAGTCGCTGGCGGCGCTGGGACCCGCCGCCCTGGCGCTGGCCGAGGCCGAGGGGCTGGGCGCGCATGGCCGCTCGGTGTCGATCCGCCTGAACCGCCGGGGCTGAGGCCGAGCGATGACGACCGACGCTTCCCGCCGCATCGTCGACATCGTGCTCGACGAGGAGTCGGTGTCGCACCGCACGCCCGAGGTCGAGCACGAGCGTGCCGTGGCGATGTTCGACATCCTCGAGGACAACGATTTCTGCCTGGTCGGCGCCCAGCCCGGTCCCTACCGGCTGCGCATCGGCATCTTCGAGCAGCGCCTGCTGTTCGACGTCCGCGACGGCGACGACAACAAGCTGCGCGACATCGTCCTGTCGCTGACGCCGTTCCGCAAGGTGGTGAAGGACTACTTCCTGATCTGCGAGAGCTACTACGCGGCGATCAAGAAGCTGAGCCCGTCGCAGATCGAGGCGCTCGACATGGGTCGCCGCGGCCTGCACAACGAGGGCTCCGAGCTGCTGCGCGAGCGCCTCGAGGGCAAGATCGAGATCGACCTCGATACCGCCCGACGCCTCTTCACGCTGATCTGCGCCCTGTACATCAAGTCGTGACGCGATGGCGATGAACGGACTTCCCGCCAGCGTGCTGTTCGCCTGCAGCGAGAACTCCGTACGATCGCCGATGGCAGAGGGACTGGCCAAGCGGCTCTATGGCCGGGCGGCCTTCATCGATTCGGTCGGCGTGCGCGGCAAGGAAGTCGACGGGTTCGTGTTCGCGGCGCTCGACGAGATCGGCGTCGACGTCCATCACCAGCCCAAGACCTTCGACGACATCGATCCCAGTTCCTACGACCTGATCGTCACGCTGTCGCCGGAAGCGCACCACCGCGCCCTCGAGGCGACGCGCGGCACCGCGGCGGAGGTCGAGTACTGGCCGGTGTTCGATCCCAGCGCCGTCGAGGGCAGTCGCGACATGCGGCTCGACGCCTACCGTCGCCTGCGCGACCAGCTGCTGGCGCGCCTGAAGGTGCGCTTCGGCGCACCTTCAGGGCCCACGGTCTAGCGCGTTCCTAGCGGCCGCTCTCGCTGATGGCGCCCGACCGGTCGATCACCACGATGACGTCGGCCGGGCCCTTGTAGGCGCGGGCGTGCCAGGTGCCGCCATCGTCGCGCACCAGGCTGTTGACGCCGCTGTAGCCGGCGGCGCGGACATGCTCCTTCACCCAGGCTTCCTCGGCGGTCTCGTTGAACGGCGCCACCATGCCCTTGGGGTTGCGTGCGATCGGCGACGACGGGGTCCCGGTGTTCACGGTGCCGGCCGGGCCCGACTGGGCGTGGGCGACCGCCGCGAGGGCGAGCGAGAGGCCGAGAACGGTGGCGGTGCAAGACAGGCGATACATGGCTGATCCTCCTCGTTGCTGACGGGGAACAGCCTTTGGCCGGATTGTGATCGAAATGCGCCCGGCTGCCGCCGCGTCACGCATGGCTGCGTTCCGGCGCGGCGGGTCGCTTGTAAGTACGGCGTAACGCGGCCGTAAGACGACGCCTCAGTTGGCGCCGTGGTACCACGCGCCGCGATGGCCGGTGCGGCGGGCGAGCGGCAGGTTGACGAGGTCGGTGAACACCGAGACCGCGCCGTCGCCGCCCGCGAGGTCGCCCTCGAGCACGTCGACATCGAAGGTCAGCCGGTCGCCCTCGAGCTTCGGCGACTTCAGCACCACCACGGCATCGACGACGCCCTTGGCCTTCGACAGCACCGACACGGTGGCGTTGGGCGGCGTCCTGGCAAAGGAGTCGGGCGCGTTCAGCGTCCACTCTTCCAGCAGGTGGGCGGTCAGCGCGTGACCGGCCGAGCGCACCGGCCGGTCGGCGAAGACGATCGCGTTGGGCGCGACGCCCTCGAGCACCAGCTTGCCGCCGCCGAGCTTGGCGCCCTTGGCGTTGAGCACGATCATCGACGGCACGAGGCGCGGCTGCTGCGGCTGGCCGATCACCTTGGGCGCGTCGCTCGGCGCGGCCGGCGTCGTCGGCGCCTGGGCGAGCGCGGGCAGGGCGAGCAGGGCGGCCGTGGCGAACGCGGCCAGGAAGCGGGTCGAAGTGCGGATCGGGGTCATGGCGGCGGCCCTCAGTAGCACGGCAGCAGCGGCGGGCGGCCGCAGGTCGGCTTGTTGTATTGCTGCTGGTAGCGCGGATCGATGTCCGGCGGCGGCGGCGCGCCGACCGGCCGGTCGTAGCGGTTGTAGTAGCCCGGCGACTGCTGGACGTAGGGATGGGTCGGCGACGGGTTGGACCAGCCGCTGAAGGTGCTGGTGCCGTTCGGGTCGCCGATCGCCGGGGTCTCGCCGCCGGTCGTCTGGCTCTGGCCGTAGTAGGTGAAGCCGTTGGGCGAGGTGCCGAACCAGATGGTGTCGATGAACACCGAGGCCGGGCCGTCGGCCTTGCCGAGGCTGCCCTCGAGGACATGCACGTCGAAGGTCAGCTTGTCGCCGTCCAGCCTGGCCGCCTTGAGCACGACCACGACGTCGGCGACCGAGCTGCCGTCCTTGCTGAACACCGACGCGGTGGCGTTCGGTGCGTCCTTGGCGAAGCTGCCGGTGCGCCACAGCTCGACCATCTGCGGCGTCGGCATGTGGCCGACCGTCCGCACCGGGCGGCTGGTGAACATCGTGGCGGTCGGCTGCACGCCGTCGAGCACCAGCTTGTCGCCCTCGAGGCGGCCGGCGCGCGAATTGATCACGATCAGGGCGCTCGAATAGAAGCGGTTGGCCGGCACGCCGATCGTCTTGGGACCGCTCGCGGCCGCGCTGGTCGTCGAGGCCGCGGGCGCCGCCGGGGCCCCGGGGGCGGTCGTCTGGGCGAGCGCCACGCCGGAGGCCAGGAGGGCGGCCGCCAACAGGCTGCACGTAAGAGGTGCGTTCATTGCGACTGTTCCTTCCTTCCCCGGGCCATCGCAGCCGGGTCCTGTATAGGGGAGGGCGAGGGCGGTGAGAAGGGTGCTGCGGTCCCCGGTTCGTCCCCCGCGGATCAGTTGACTAAACCCCGCCCGAAGCCCATTTTCCGGCCGCTTCGAACCCCCGACATCGCCCCTGGAGGCTGGATGGCCAAGGAAGACCTGATCGAGTTCACCGGCGTGGTGGCCGAGTTGCTGCCCAACGCGATGTTCCGCGTGAAGCTCGACAACGACCACACGATCCTCGCCCACACCTCGGGCAAGATGCGCAAGAACCGCATCCGCGTGCTGGCAGGCGACCGCGTCACCGTCGAGATGACGCCGTACGACCTGACCAAGGGCCGCATCACCTTCCGCTTCAAGTAGGCGTTGAGCGTCCAGCCGCCCCCGCTGCTGCCAACGCCGCTGCTGGTCCTCGCTTCCGCCTCGCCGCGCCGGCTCGACCTCCTGCGGCAGGTCGGCATCGAGCCCGGCCCGATCGATCCCGCCGACATCGACGAGACTCCCGGCCCGCGCGAGTTGCCGCGGCCCTACGCGTTGCGCATGGCCAGGGCCAAGCTGGCGGCCGTCGCCGCCCGGCATCCCGGCGCCATCGTGCTGGCCGCCGACAGCGTCGTCGCCTGCGGCCGCCGCATCCTGCCCAAGGCCGAGCGCGAGGACGAGGCGCGCCGCTGCCTCGACCTGCTGTCGGGCCGCCGCCATCGCGTGCTGGGCGGCGTCGCCGTCGCCGCGCCCGACGGCGCGGTGCGCACCCGGCTGGTCGAGACGGTCGTCTCCTTCAAGCGGCTGACCCCGGGCGAGATCGCGGCCTACCTCGCGAGCGGCGAGTGGCAGGGCAAGGCCGGCGGCTACGCCATCCAGGGCCGCGCCGCCCGCTTCGTCACCTTCCTGTCGGGCTCCTACAGCAACGTGGTCGGCCTGCCGCTGCACGAGACCTGCGCGCTGCTGGACGCCGCCGGGCTGCGGGCATGAGGACCGGCGCGTGACCCGCATCGACCGGCTGATCTGCCATGTCATGCCGAACGCCTTCCTGCTGGCGCTGGTCGAGCAGGGCCGGCTGGTCGACCTGCAGATCGTGCGGCGGGACCGGCCGTCGCGGGTCGAGAGCATCTTCCTCGGCCGGCTCGAGCGGGTGATGCCCGACCTCGACGCCGCCTTCGTCGACATCGGCATCGGCAAGTCGGGCTTCCTGCGCGCCGAGGATCGCGCCGGCATCGATGCCTGGCCGCCGCCCGGCGCGCCGCTGCTGGTGCAGGTACGCCACGACGGTGACGGCGACGGCGGAAAGGGCCCGCGGCTGTCGATGAACCTCGCGGTCACCGGCCGCTACCTGGTCTTCCACCCGGTCGGCAGCGGCATCGGCTTCTCGCGCCGCATCGAGGGCGAGTCCGAGCGCGACCGCCTGCGCGGCCATCTCCAGGGCCATGTCGAGGGACTGCTCGACGGCGGGCTGGTGCTGCGCACCGCGGCGGCGGGCGCCGGCGCCGAGGTGCTGCGCGCCGACGCCGAGCGGATCGCCGAGCGCTGGGAGAAGCTGCGCAAGCTTGCCCTCGACGCCGCGCCGCCGGCCGACCTGTCGGCCCGCGTGGCCGGCGAGCGCGACCCGATCGCGCGCGCGCTGCGCGACCATGGCGCGACGCTGGAAGAGGTCATCATCGACGACCGGGCGATGGCGCGCGCGCTGCAGGACCAGATGGACCGGCTGGGCGAGAAGATCCGCGTGCGCTGGCACAACGGCCCGATGCCGGCGCTCGACATCGACGACGTGGCCGGCCAGGTCGACACCGCGCTGGCGCCGCGCATCGCGCTCGAGAGCGGCGTCGAGGTGCTGTTCGAGCCGGGCGAGACGCTGATCGCGATCGACGTCGACAGCGCCGGCGCCGGTGGCCGGCAGGGCCGCGCGCCGCGCCGGCCGGTCGAGGTCAACCTCGAGGCGGCGCCGGCGATCGCCCAGCAGCTGCGGCTGCGCAACCTCGCGGGCGCGGTGGTGATCGACTTCGTCACGATGCGCAGCAGCTACGACCGCGACAAGGTCCAGGCCGCGCTGGCCGAGGCGATGGCCGACGATCCCGTGCCGACCCAGCTCTACGGCTTCACCCGGATGGGCCACTTCGAGTTGACCCGGGCGCGGCGGGGCGCGACGCTGGCGGCCCAGCTCGAAGCCCTGCAACAGCCGCCCGATGAATGACCGGACCCCGCCGCTGCGCGCCGTGCGCATCGCCGCCAAGTGCCCGACCTGCGGCAAGGCGGTCGCCGAGGCCTACCGGCCGTTCTGTTCCAAGCGCTGCGCCGACATCGACCTCGGCCGCTGGCTCAAGGAGGGCTACCGGATCCCGACCGACGAGGGCCCGATCGACGACGAAAATGGCAGTCGCGGGCCGTCTGGACAGGAGCCCTGACGCGTCCTATAAGCGCGGCCGCCAACGTGGTGCGCCCAGGTAGCTCAGTTGGTAGAGCATGCGACTGAAAATCGCAGTGTCGGTGGTTCGACTCCGCCCCTGGGCACCATTTTCCTTCCATACACGCCGGCTTGAAACGGCCACCCCTTCGGATCGTGGATGAAGGGGATCGCGGCAGCGCGGCTTCCGCGTCACCCCGTCCTACTCGACGCGCAGTTCCCGGGCCGACAGGCGGTGAAGGTCGCTCGACAGGGCCCACGGCGCGAGGTCCGACCGGCCCATCTCGCGAAGCCAGAAGACGCCGAAGTCGTTGGGACCCGCCTTGTCGAAGGTGGCGTGCAGCGCGAGGTCGGCGTCCCTGCCGAGTTCGTGCCGGTGGGTAGCCAGCCACAGGTAGGCGCAGGACGAGTGGCACTGGCTCTCCGCGACGAGGACCGCGCCGGCCCGGTTGAGCAAGCCGGCCATCGCGCGGGCGACCAGCACCTCGCCGCCGCGCGAGGTGATGGCGATGCGCCGGAAGCCGGCGCGCAGCGCCGCCTGCAGATCGAGCGCCAGGTCCGCCGTCATGTCGCCGCGAAGAGCGTAGACCGGGCCGGTCGACGCGACGGTCGCGGCGGCGCTGTCCGTGCGGGAGTCTTCCCGGGCGTTCGTGCCGACCGCGCCAACCAGGCCCTGACCCACGCCTTGCAGCGGCGAGGTCGCCGGGTCGGTCCAGTAACCTCGGGGGAGAGCCGGCGCGGGCGCCGGCCGCTCGGCCGCGGCGTCATCGAGCGCATCCGACAGGACTCCTGGCGTGGCCGGCGGCTGCGCGGCATGGACCGTCACGTGGTTGCAGGTCGTGACGGCCATCACGGCGGCGATGCCGAAGAAGAGAACAGCCCGGTCGATGTCGATCATGTTTCGCTCCGTTCGATGCTGCTCTCTCGCATCGGCACGGGTCCGAGTCCCGGCGTGACCGGTCCGGTTCGGAGACGAGTTCCCGTCCATCCCGGACGAAACCCCCACGCCCCTCGCGGCAGCGCCGCCAACACGGCGATTCCGGTGGCGCCATTCCATCCGATTCAGCGCCAAATGCAGGGGCAGGGCCCTGGGGGAACGTCGCAGATCGCCTCTGCCCCGCGAGCCGATGGCTAGTCGGGGAACCGCTCGACGTGGGTTTCCGCGGTTCGGCCGAGATAGAGTGCGCGACGTCCCAGGAAGGAGACCACGTAACCGGCGCATCCCGCGGCGGTCACCTTCCGGCAGAAGCCCTTGTAGGTATAGCCGGGGACCTGCTGCTGGGCCTCCGCTATGGCCGCCCGCACCGCCGGGGCATCGAAGGCAGCGGCCACCGGGACCCCGACGCGGTGGGTCGGCAGTTCGACGCTGTCGCCATCGGGCAGATAGTACGTCGCGGTGCTGCGCCGGAAGTCGATCGCGTAACTCTCGAAGCCCTCCTTCACGAGCATCGCCACGATCTGCGGGAAGGTCATGGTGTCGTCTTCGGCAGCCGCCAGGCAGCCGCGGGCGATGACAGCCTTGCTCTCTTCCATGGTGCGCCCTCGCTTGTTCCTGTCGCGCTACTCGATCACTTCGTCGGCCCGGTCGATCAGCGTCGGCGGAACGGTGAGCCCGATCTCGCGCGCGGTCTTGAGGTTGAGGACGAATTCGAACTTGGTCGGTTGCAGCACGGGCAGGTCGGCCGGCTTGGCGCCCCGCAGGATGCGTCCGACCAGGCCGGCGCTCTGCCGGTAGGCGTCGCTGAAGCTCGGTCCGTAGGTGGCCAGTCCGCCGTCGAGCGCGAAAGCCCGCCACTGGTAGATCGCCGGCAGGCGGTGCCGGTTCGCGAGCGAAACGATCTGCGCGCGCTCGCCGGTGAAGAACGGGTCGGCGCCGACGACGAGGCCAGCGACGCGGCTCTCGGCGAGCATCGCGATCGCCTTGGAGATCTCGGCCGCGGTGCCCGCCTCCGCAATGACCATGGGACGCCCGGTTGCCCCGGCGGCAGCCTGGAAGTTCTGCCGCTGGATGTCGGTCGTCGGGCTGCGCTGGTTGATCAGCACGCCGAGCGGTCCGCCTCGCGGCGCGAGGTCGATCATCAGTTCCAGCCGCTTGGCGTCCAACTCGTGGCTCAGGATCGAGACGCCCGTGATGTTGCCGCCCGGCTTGTTGAAGCTGGCGACCAGCCCGGCGCGCACCGGGTCGCTGACCGCGGTGAAGACGATGGGGATCGTCGTCGTGGCCGCCTTGGCCGCCTCGGCCGAGTAGTTGCCGCCGGCTGCCACGATCGCCGCCGGGGACAGCCGCGCGAGGTCCTTGGCGAGCGTCGGCAGGCGCTCGATCTGTCCGTCCGCCCACCGGTACTCGATCGTGAGGTTGCGGCCGTCGACGTACCCGGCCTCGGCAAGCCCGGCGAGGAAGGCGGGCATCTGGTCGCGGAGTCCCGCCTGGGAGATCAGGCTGCAGAAGCCGATCACGGGAAGCCTGGGCTGCGCGCTGGCGGCGCGGGACAGGACAGCGGCTGCCCCGAGCGTGCCCATCAATCCTCGTCGCCGCATTCTTCCCGACAGCCTCGCACAGGTTCCGGGTCCATCTTCATACGCGATGTGCTAACCGGTCAATCAATGACGCCCCTCCACCAGGCCTGGGCGGCGCTGCCGCCCGTCCTCGACATCCTCGAGCCGGTGACCTTCACCGAGGCCGAGTGGTGGGTGCTGGAGCGGCTGCGCGAGGGTTTCGGCGACCGGGCCGCGCACGCGCAACTGCCGCTGCCGATCGCCCGGTTCCGCGACGAGGCCGTGCGCGGGATCTTCGCCGAGGCGGCGCGCTGCGACGACGTCGAGACCGTGGCGATGGACGATCGATGGAAGCCGGCCCCGTCCGACCCGATGGCTGCCTATGCGCGGCGCTTCAACGACGACGTCGACCGGTTGACGCAGGTGCTGGTGCCCGCGGCCCGCTATCGCAAGGGACACTATGCCTGGGGCCGCTTCACCGTGCCGGCGCCGCACGGGCTGCACACCGACCACAGCGCCGAGGACCCGGCGGCGGGCGGCGAACCGATCTGCATCGCCCGCATCGAGACGCTCGGCACCCACTACGTCGCGGGCGATCCCGCGGCCTACGACGCGACGACCCGGCGCAAGCTCGAGGCGCTGCGCTACTGGACGACGATCCCCGAGGGCGAACCGGAGGCGATCTTCGAGGAGCTGCTGGCACAGCGGGTGCTGCGCACCATCCCGGTCAACCACGTCGTGCTGATGGTTGCCGGTAACGGCGGTCCGGCGTCGCTGCCGACCCAGCATGTCGCGGCGCGACCGCCGGAAGGCGGCATCGCCTCGGCGTTCTTCCAGCGCCAGTACCGATTGGCCTGAAGGCCTACCGGTCGCCCAAGGCCTCGCGCAGTCGCGCCGCGGCGGCACGGCCGAGCTCGAGCGGGGCGTCGAGGCCGTGCAGCGTCACGCGCGCCGTCTCGCGCGACGGCGTCTCGACCCGGCGGATGCGGTCGCGGTTGACGATCAGCGAGCGGCCGAGCCGCAGGAAAGGCGGCGCAGGCAGCAGCGTCTCGAAGTGGGCGAGCGTGCGCGCCATCATCAGCGGCGGCTCGCCCTCGACGTGAACGTGGGTGAAGTCGCCGTCGGCGCGCAACGCGACGATGTCGGCGGGACGCGCGACGAGGGTGCGGCGCGGCGTGCGCAGCGCCAGCACGCCGGCCGAGTGTTCCGCCGACGCGAGCGAAGCGGGACGACCGAGCGTGCGGCGTACGCGTTCCAGCGAGTCAGCGAGACGCTCCGGCGCCACCGGCTTCAGGAGGAAGTCGACCGCCTGGACCGCGAACGCCTCGACCGCGTGCTTGGCATGCGCCGTGACGAACACGACGACCGGCGGCGAGTCGAGGCGCGCCAGCAGGTCGAAGCCGTCCTCGCCGCCGCCCAGCTCGATGTCGAGCAGCAGGGCCTGCGGCCGTAGCCGCTCGATCTCGCGGAGCGCGTCGGACAGGCTCTCAGCCTCGCCGACGATCTCGACATCGGGATGAGCCGCCAGCAGGCGCCGCAGCGCCTGTCGCGCGAGGTGCTCGTCGTCGACGATCAGGAGCCTGAGCACGGCGCCCCCTCCAGCGCGAGGCGCGCCACCACGCGGCCGTCCTGTTCAGCCAGGTCGAAGACGTGGCGGCCGGGATAGTGCAGGGCAAGGCGCCGCCGCACGTTGGCGAGCCCGATGCCGGGGCCGTGCCGACGCACAGTGCCGGCGGGGGCGAGGGTGCCGGTGTTGGCGATCGTGACGACGAGCCGGTCGCCGTCGACGCCGATGTCGATCCCGAGCGCCAGCCCGCGCTCGCGTCGACCGTGCTTGACCGCGTTCTCGACCAACGGCTGCAGCAGGAAGCTGGCGATCGGCCGTGATCGCGCCGCGGGGTCGACGGTGACGGTGACCACCAGGCGTTCGCCGAAGCGGGCTTTCTGGACGCCGAGGTACGCCTCGAGCCCGCCGACCTCGGCCTCGACGGTCACCACGGTCCGGCCGATGCCGTCGAGAGAGTGACGCAGGTAGGCCGTGAGATCGCGCAGCATCGCGAGCGCCGCCTGCGGATGCTCGGGGACTTCCTCGGCGATGCCGTTCAGGGCATTGAAAAGGAAGTGCGGGTCGAGCTGCAGGCGCAGCTCCTCGAGTTCGAGCCGCAGCGCCTCGGCCTCGGCCCGGATGGCGTGCTCGTGCTCGGAACGCCGCGCGCGGTCGCTGCGAATCCAGAAGAAGCACAGGCTCCACGCGCCGAGCGCCAGCACGTAGTGGAACCACGGCACCGCCAGCTGCTCCATCGGCGTCCAGTTCGGAATGTCCCAGCCGGCGGCACGGCGCGCCAGGGAACCGGCGCCGACGGCGAGCGCGGCGGCCGTGGCGGACAGCAGGACGACCAGCGCCAGCGTTCGCAGCGTCAGGCGATGGACGAGCCCGAGCCGGTCGTAGAGCGCGCCCAGCCCGGTCGACAGCGCGACGAGACAGGGCAGCACCACGAGGCTGACGGCGAGAGCGAGCGTGGCGCTGTGATAGGTGAACAGCCGGTTGGTGAGGTCGAGGCAGAAGAACAGGCTCCAGCCGACCAGCTGCGCGCGCCAGAACAGCGACAGGCGGCCGGGCCGGCCCTCGCCGATCGGGCGGGACAGGAGGTTGGGCGTGGACACGCGGCGGCTGGCTTTCCGGAATTCCCCGGCGCCATGAAATGACATTTGCCGCATCGCGGCAAGCCAGCGGCCACAGGTTGGTCACCCCGTCCCCGTGACGTTCACCGAATAATCCGCCCGCTTCACCGAGAGTCGGGTCGCGCTCCCTGCCGTCCTGAGATCGAGATGACATATGCCGCGTGGCAGCGGCGCAGGACATGCAGGAGGCAGGCGATGGCGACGGTCGGCTACACCGTGGGAAACAACTGGGGTTCGGGCTTCATCGGCACGATGGTGGTGCCCGGCGGTACGACGGGCCTGCACGGCTGGACCCTCGAGTTCGACGCGGGCTTCGCCATCTCGAACATCTGGGGCGCCGAGATCGTCAGCCACGTCGGCAACCACTACGTGATCCGCAATGCCGCGTGGAACGCCGACGTCGCGGCGGGCGCCCAGGCAAGCTTCGGCTTCCAGGCCTCGACCGGCAGCGGCGGCACCACCGCCACCGGCTTCACGCTGAACGGCACGACCTCCGCGCCGCCACCCGTTCCGACGCCTCCCCCGACACTGGCGGTCGCCGACGCGACCGTGCTCGAGGGCAACAGCGGCACCAAGGATCTCGCCTTCACGGTGTCGCTGTCGGCGCCGGCCAGCGGACCGGTCACGGTGAACTACGCCACCGGCAACGGCACGGCGACCGCGGGCAGCGACTACACCGCGGCCAGCGGGACGTTGAGCTTCGCGGCCGGCGAGACGTCGAAGGTGGTGCGCGTGACGGTCGCGGGCGACACCGCGGTCGAGGCCAACGAGACGTTGACCTTGACGCTGTCGTCGCCCAGCGGCGCGACGCTGGCCGACGGCTCGGCGGTCGGCACCATCGTCAACGACGACACGGCGCCGTTGCCGACCCTCGCCATCTCGGACGCGAGCGTGGCCGAGGGCAGCGCCGGTACGCCGGGCATCGCGACCTTCACGGTCAGGCTGTCGGCCGCCGCGACCACCCCGGTCAGCGTCGCCTTCGCCACGGCCGACGGCACGGCGCTGGCGGGCAGCGACTACGTGGCGCGCGCCGGCACGCTCACCTTCGCGGCCGGCGAGACCAGCAAGACGATCGCGGTCACCGCGCTCGGCGACGCCGCGGTCGAGGCCAACGAGAGCTTCACGGTCGTGCTGTCCAACGCCTCGGGCGCGACCCTGGGCGACGCCAGCGGCACCGGCACGCTGCTCAACGACGACACCGCGCCGGTGGTCCTGCCGACGCTTTCGATCTCCGACGCCTCGGCGGTCGAGGGCAACCCCGGCAGCGGCACGGGGAACGGTCCGGGATGGTTCAGCACCTCGGGCAACCAGATCGTTGACGCGGCGGGTCACTCGGTGCAGCTGGCCGGCGTGAACTGGTTCGGATTCGAATCCTCGACGCTCGCGCCGCACGGACTGTGGACGCGCGGCTACAAGGAGATGATGGACCAGATGAAGGATCTGGGCTTCAACACCATCCGGCTGCCGTTCTCCAACGACACGATCCATGGCGGGGCGCCCAACGGCATCGACTTCTCCAAGAATCCCGACCTGCAGGGCCTGTCGGCGTTGCAGATCATGGACAAGATCGTGTCCTACGCTGGCGACATCGGCCTGCGCATCATCCTCGACCATCACCGCAACGATTCCGGGTCCGGCACCTCGGGCAACGGCCTGTGGTACGACGCGCAGCACAGCGAGGCGCAGTGGATCTCGGACTGGCAGATGCTGGCCTCGCGCTACGCCGGCAACGCCACGGTGGTCGGCGCCGACCTGCACAACGAGCCGTTCGCGGGGACGTGGGGCGGCGGCGGCGCCACCGACTGGGCCGCGGCGGCCGAGCGCGCCGGCAACGCGATCGGCGCGGTCAACCCGAACTGGCTGATCTTCGTCGAGGGCGTCGCGAATTACCAGGGCCAGAGCTACTGGTGGGGTGGCAACCTGATGGGCGTCAAGGATCGGCCGATCGACCTCGATGTCGCCAACAAGCTGGTCTACTCGGCGCACGACTACCCGAACTCGATCTACGAGCAGACGTGGTTCAAGGCGAGCGACTTCCCGGCCAACCTGCCGGCCAAGTTCGACCAGATGTGGGGCTACATCTACAAGCAGGATATCGCGCCGGTCTACATCGGCGAGTTCGGCACCAAGCTGGTCGATCCCAAGGACGCGCCGTGGCTCGACGCCATCACGTCGTACATCTCGGGCGACCTCGACAACAACGGCACCCACGACATCGCCGCCGGCAAGACCGGGGCGAGCTGGACCTACTTCGCGTGGAATCCCAACTCGGGCGACACCGGCGGCATCGTGGCCGACGACTGGCGCACGGTGAACACCGCCAAGATGGCCTACCTGACGCCGATCGAGTTCGACCTCGGCACGGCGGCGTCGGGCGGCGGCGGCGCGGCTGCACCGCATCTCGACTTCATGGTGTCGCTGTCGCAGCCGGCGACCGAGGCGGTCACGGTCGACTACCACACCGTGCCGGGCGATGCGGGCAGCGCCGACTTCGTCGCCCAGAGTGGTACGGTGACCTTCGCGCCGGGCGAGCAGAACAAGACCATCTCCATCGCGGTGTCGCCCGACACGCTGCACGAGGCCAACGAGACCTTCACGGTGGCGCTCGGCAATCCGCATGCCGCCACCATCGCCGATGGCACGGGAGTGGGCACGATCGTCGACGACGATGCCGCGGCGCCGATCGTGGCGCCGACGCTGTCGATCGCCGACGCCTCGATCGTCGAGGGCGACAGCGGCACCGCGCAGATGACCTTCACCGTCGGCCTGTCGCAGGCGGCCAGCGGCCCGGTGACCGTCGGCTATGCCACGGGCGGCGGCAGCGCGACGTCGGGCACCGACTTCCTGGCGACCAGCGGCACGCTCACCTTCGCGGCCGGCCAGACCAGCAAGACGATCGCCGTCGCGATCGTCGGCGACACCGCGGTCGAGGCCAACGAGACCTTCACGGTGACGCTCGGCAGCGCCTCGGGCGCGACCGTCGCGGATGGCCAGGCCACCGGCACCATCGTCAACAACGACAGCGCCCCGCCGGTTTCCCCGCCCGCCACCTCGCCGGGCTCGCTCGACGCGCACTTCGCGCTGGTCGATTCGTGGAACAGCGGCTTCAACGCCAACGTCACCGTCCACAACTCTGGCGGCGCGACGTCGGGCTGGCAGATCGAGATCGACATGGCCAACCAGATCGCGGACATCTGGAACGCGACCATCGTCAGCCACGTCGGCAATGCCTACGTGATCGGCTCGGCCGCCTGGAACGGCGCGCTGGCCCACGACGGCAGCGCCACCTTCGGCTTCGTCGCGTCGGGCGCCTACACGGCCCCGCCGGTCATCCTGCCGCACGACATCCTCTAGCGGACCTTCGCGGTGTCGTGATGGGCCGCTCTATTGTCGGGTTGCCGGGGGCGTGCAATTGTTTTCGAGCCCTCGGAGATGCCGTTCCATGGTGGATCGCGCCGTCGACGCTCCGCCCCCGGCGGACATCGATCTCGTAACGCTGCAGCCCGGCCAGACGGTCGGCCGCTACCGCATTGTCGCCGTGCTGGGCCAGGGCGGCTTCGGCATCACCTACCGCGCGGTCGATGACGAGCTCGGCCGACAGGTCGCGATCAAGGAGTACCTGCCGGCGGCGCTGGCGGTGCGCAAGGACGGCGTCACCGTCGTGCCGCGCTCGCAGGGCGCCGCCGAGGACCTCGCCTGGGGGCGCGAGCGCTTCCTCGACGAGGGCCGGACGCTCGCGGCGCTGCACCGCGCACCCGGCATCGTGAAGGTCCACGACTTTCTCCAGGCCAACGGCACCGCCTACCTGGTGATGGAGCTGGTCGACGGCGAGACCCTGCTCGACCGGGTGCTGCGCAAGGGCCCGCTCGATGCCGCGGCTATCGATCGGCTGCTGCCGCCGCTGCTCGAGGGGCTCGAGCAGGTCCACGCCACCGGGTTCCTGCACCGCGACATCAAGCCGGCCAACATCCTGCTCGACGCCGCGGGCGCGCCGACGCTGATCGATTTCGGCGCCTCGCGCGCCGCCTTCGCCGACCGCACCCACGCCATGACGGCGATCTTCACGCCGGGCTATGCGCCGGTCGAGCAGTTCACCTCGGCGCCGCAGGGACCGTGGACGGACATCTACGGCCTCGCCGCCACGCTGCACCACGCCATCGCCGGCGCACCACCGCCCAACGCGGTCGACCGCATGCTGGAGGACACGTGCGCGCCGCTCGCCGCCAGCGGCCGGCCGTTCCCGCGCGGCCTGCTGGCCGGGATCGACGCTGGCCTCGCGGTCCGCGCCGCCGACCGTCCGCAATCCGTCGCCGCCTGGCGGCGCATCCTGGCCGGCGATCCCGCGCCGGTGGAGACCGTGCGCATGGCGCCCGCTGCCGCGCCTGCGCCTGCGAGAGCGAGCGGCGCCGGGGTCAAGGTCGCCGCGGCCGCCGCCGTGCTGGTCCTCGTGGCGGGCGGCGGATGGCTGGCGCTCGGGTCGGGCGGTTCCGCTCCTCCCGCCGCATCCTCGGTTGCCCCACCCGTCGCCGCAGCGGTCGTCGCGGCCGCGGTGCCCGCGGGACCGGCCCCCGCGCAGCAGGAACTCGAGCAGGCCCGCCGCGCCCAGCAGGCCGCGCAGGACGAGGCGGCCCGGTTGCGCGCCGAGGCCGACGCGCGACGCAGGCAGGACGAGGAGGCGGCCCTGCGGGCGCGCATCGAGCAGGAATTCAAGGACAAGGCCGCGGCGGAGGAAGCCACGCGCAAGCAGGCCGCCGAGGCCGCCGCCGTGAAGGCGCAGGAAGAAGCCGCTGCGCGCCTGCGCGCCGAGG
>Ga0102832_1001471_pt1 | contig 17987 bp, 11 predicted proteins | sample EBPBio282013_DNA_FD_88942 | JGI IMG/M metagenome (GOLD analysis project Ga0102832, IMG submission 88942) | Wastewater treatment Type I Accumulibacter community from EBPR Bioreactor in Madison, WI, USA - Reactor 2_5/28/2013_ DNA (Illumina Assembly) | ecosystem: Engineered > Bioreactor > EBPR >...
ATAGCAGGAAGAATTAAAACATTTTCAAGTCATGATTTAAGAATGGATTTGAATAAAACTTTTAAAGCTTAAAATGTTCGCAAAATTTGGTATGATACTAATCAATAGGGTGACAAAGATCACAAAAAATACCAAGATATAAGACAAAATGCTGAGTAAATATTTAATTAATTTAGATATGAATAGAAAATAAAAAAGTGTCACTCTTTTGATAGTTATAAAGGTCATAAACTATTTTAGTCCAAAATAAAGAACAGTCGACAAATTAACGACAATATTTATTACCTAAAAGATAATGCAAAAGATATGGAATTTTATAAAAGATGGAAAACACTCAATAACATTGATATGGAAAAAACCACAGACAGACCTTCATATCCTTAAAAACTTGGCCCTAATCTCGATTACAATTTTTCATAGAAAAAAATAAATAGATCAAGTTCTAAGAAAAAAATAATGGGGCTATCATCAAGCGAAAGAAACCTAATTTTCAGTAGACAGATAATAAATTCTGCCCGGGGATGTTACAGATGAATTAATTTAAATGGTAAAATTTGAAATATTGAGTGAGAAAAAACTATGTATAAAAACATGAACTTAGAGTTGAAAGTTTTTTAATTTCAGTTGATTTTGTAGTACTTCTTGAGGTGATCAGATTGTCTTAATCCTTGTTTGAAGATTTATTTGAGTTTCTATTTTTTCTTTTACACGACTTCAAAGTCAAAACTGACTGTTGATGCTTTTATTTTTTTATCGATAAAAGTTATTTTGGCTATTAAGGAGTATGCCATTATTATTTTGTGTGTTATTGATGATAAATCAAACTAACTGAGCTTTTAAAGTCCAATTTAGATCTATTACTTAAACTATTCGTGATCTAGAAGTAAAAAGCTTATTAAATCCTAAAGCAGTTAATAAAAGTTCCGAGTTAACTGTCTTTTTTCCTCTAAAGGATCGGGCTCACTCATCTCAGATATTTCTTTTCCTTCTTACAGTATTTTTTATTGTTTAACCGTTTGTTACTCGATCATTTTAGTCTCCACTTTTTTCTTATTTCTATTCGACTTCTTTGTTTTTATTGATTCTAAGGATTCTTCAATCATTCTTGTTTTTAGAGGGAAATATTATAAACCTAATCCCAATGATAAATTATAAATCTAAAAAAATTAACTACCTTTATTTATTTCTTTGGCTCAACATATCATTCAAAAAAATCATTTACAAAAACATACTATTTACCAGAATCAAAAATTTAATGAAATCTTAAATTTGTTTATTTTTTTATCTTTTTAATTGTAAAAATTCAAATTCATTAAGCACTTTATCATTATTTTAAGAAAAAAACTTGATAAAAAATATAAATAAAACAAAATGTAAGTAATCCATTTTTTAAGAGATTTCTCATTTTTTCTTCATACCTTAGAGGAAAAGTTTTTCCACTTTTTGAAGTGCTTTTCTTGTCTCAATATTTTTAATTGATTCAGGCTTGAAATAAGTTGGAGCGATTTCGAACATCCATTATGGCTTGACTGACATGCATGTCCTCATATAATTTTTCTTTGTAAGAACCAAATCGTTATAAAGAACAAATTCTGGTCGATAATTCAGGATTGAACTGGGATGGATAGTTACAACTTGTGAGTCCTTGACTAAAAAATAAGAAAAAAATTACTTGTAAGATAGACATTATTTTTTTGAAGGATTGAAACTTGAGTAAAGTATCCCGTCAAGATACATTTTTTGATACTGAGTGTATGTGGTTGTAATGGAATGTCATCTTTTACAAAGATATCCATTCTTTACAAAATAATTTTAAGTTGGTCTCTGACATCATCGGCTGATTTCAAGTGTCGATGATTCAAATAGTTTTTGAAGCACCAGTCCACATCCATATTTTGTCTTTTGTATTCATAAAAAGCATTCATCATTGTTAGATGGTCACCTTCAAGGTTAACGAATTTAGCGTGAGCATCATTAGCCTCAATAATTCTTTACTTTGGACGTAAGAACATATTTGGTGAACTGAGACAGGCTGTAATGGTAAGGATTTAACTGATGCAGTCGAATTTAACTGAAGAAAGCATCACTTTTGAGAGCTGAGGATCAAGTGGAAACTCAGCCATTTTTTATCCTTCTTCAGTGAGATTTCCTTAATCATCCAGGGCGCCAAGATAATTCAAAAGCTCCAAAGCTCTCATAAGAGTTTATGGGGCAGGAGGATCCATAAAGTCGAAGTGAACGAGATCATTAATACCGAGTTTTTTTAATGTAAGAACTGTTGAAGCGAGGTTACTTCTTAAAATTTCAGGATATGTGTTTTCTATAAGTTCTGTCTTATAACTTGCCTATGTGTAAAGTCTGAAGCATTTACCAGGACGAGTACGACCAGCTCTACCAGCACGTTGCTTAGCACTGGCTCGACTGATAGGAGAAACCAACAAACTTTAAACTCTCATTCTTGGATTGAATACTTTTTGTTTAGCAAAACCTGTGTCAATAACGTAAACAATACCATCGATTGTGATGGATGTTTAAGCAATGTTCGTTGCTAAAATAATTTTTCTTCCTTTTATTCCTTTTTTGTTAGGCTTTGGTGGGGCTTAGAAAATTCTTTGTTGTTGATGAGGTGGCAAAGTAGAATACAATGGAATGACAGATACTGGACCGACTTTATCTCCAAGTTACTTAATTTCTTATCTTATTTTTTAGGAAGCTGTCTCAATTTCTTACTCACCAGTCAAAAATATCAAAACGTCTCCTTCAGCTTAATTTTCGTGAATTGTAACGGCAGTTTTTATAGCTGCTTAAACGTAATCTGATTCTGGATCTTTGCTAAAGTAGACATCAACTGGGAACATTCTACCTGGAATATTTAATCTTGGCGCGCCATCAAAATATTATTGGAATTTAGCAGCATCCATTGTAGCGGACATGACAATCAATTTAAGGTCAGTTCTTCTGGCGAGAATTTATTTAATCAAACCGAAAAGAACGTCAGTGTTTAAAGTTCTTTCGTGCGCCTCATCCAAAAGGATTACTGAATACTTTTTAAGTTCATGGTCAACCATTGCTTATCTTAATAACATACCATCAGTCATGTATTTAAGGACAGTCTTTTTTGAAGTTTGATCCTCGAATCTGATTGAATAACCGACTTATTAACCCAATGCAACGTCCATTTATTCACTGACTCTTTGAGCCACTGACATAGCAGCCACTCTTCTTGGTTGGGTACAAGCGATTGACTTGCCTTTGTTTGCGTATCCAGCTTCGAGTAAAAATTGAGGGATTTGCGTTGTTTTACCTGAACCTGTTTAACCAACCAAAATGATAGTTTGGTATTCAGCAAGTAATGATAAAAGCTTATCCTTTGCATCGTAAGCGGGTAATTTTTTTCTTCCCTCTAAGATTTTATAATAGTTGGCTGAATATTATTTTCCAGTAAGGAAATTAATGTCAGACTTGATTTTCTTTTTCAATGTGTCGACTTATTATTATCCATTCTATTCAGTTGTTTTGGAAAAAACTATTTTCTTCTTCATGTTGAGTCTTTATTAGAAAAGTCTTTTGTTGTTGTTTATAAACTTTTTTTTATAAATTTCAATTTTTAAGGATTATCTAATTTTTACACATTATAAATTTAGTTAAAAGTTTTTTAATTGATGCTTTTACGATGGAAAAAATTAAAAAATTAAAAAACTTCAAAATTTTACAGACGATAATTTAGTTTGATCAAATATTGTTGCCTTGATCTCTTGAAATGGGGCCGGTAAGATACCCTGCTGGAGGAGTAAAAGATGGTCCATACCATGATTTTGATTTATAAACATTTTGTAATTGATCAACGAGCAAGTAAATGATTGCAAGAGACACAAGACTTCCAATTAATGAGTATTTTCTATCGAGCTTTTGTCCCATAACAATAATGGCAACAAAAAGAATACCAATGAAGGCGATTGAGAGACTGATAACAACACCTTAAGCACCATATTGTTATCTGTTTCCAGTGGCAAATATCATGGCTTCTCCAGTTTTTGGATCTCTACCAACGAATGGAACATCATGAATGATATCATAAATGACTCCAGAAACACAAGTGATGTAAATTAACAAGGATCCAACAAACCAAACGATCCAGTTCGTCCATATGAATTTGAGATTAATGTAAATATAGACACCAGCTGCTGCGACGGAAATGAATCCAAAGAATGTTGTGAACATAGTGCTAAGGGTTGGTTTATAGACGACATCTCTTTATGTACGTTTATTGACAAATTAAAGCATTTTATGTGTTGTTACGTGACCATCAGAATATGAAATTGCCCATTTAAATTTCTGCAAGTATTGTTTTCTTTACAATTATGAGACGACAGCCATGTATGGCTTGGAAACAACCAAGTTAGGAGCTGAAGTAAATCCGAACTAATTTATAAAATGCTTACTGTTCTGAATATTTCCATCAAATCGTTGGAATATTTCATGGCAACAAAGAAAGTAGGATTTTTTTCTGCATCGATGGCTCCAGTTCCTCTGTAAAGTTCAGCCAAATATTCATATTCAGGCCATAAGTCCCTAAATAAAGAAATTAAATACTCGCAAAGTCTGCAACTACCAGCAGTAAAATAAATGACTAAATCATAAGGTCTTGGGTAACTCATTGCGTATTCACTAAAATCATTATTTTAAAAGTACTAAAAATCTTGTTTAGTGAATTCGATAATTCTGCTTGATGGTTGGTATGATCGTTATCGGAGACTGTTAAGTCTGGCTTGACCCTTGTCTGAAGCAAAAGCTACTGACAAGACCAAAGCCAAAACCAAGATATACACTTTTGACATTTATCTTTTTATTATAAACGATTGATTTATCGATTCATCTAATTTATTCAAATCTTTATCCAATTTATTTTAATCAATACATTTGCATTTCTTGTCAAAATATTATGAAATTTTATCGGTATAAAAGATCTTTTTATTTAATTTTAGAAAATATTGGAAAAAAAATAAAGAAAAAATGAAATAAATACAAGACACAAAGACTCGCTTTTTAGAATTTTGTTTCATATTACATGAGTATGTCCTTAAAGATACGCTGATTTAAAGTTATAGATGTCTTTTCTTAGTTATCCCGGACAGACTTCCATGTATTGTTATCCTTAACAGTTTTACTCTGTTAAATAGCAAGTAAGAATAGCTTAGGCCCCGCTTGAATGAATATCAACAAAATATGTTACCATACTGTATGTAACAAAGACTACTGCAGCAGCAATCCAAAAATGATCATAATTCCCATATTAATTTGTGATTGCATCGAAAATAACGTAGCTTAAAAATGCAGCCAATCCAACTGCAAAAATATGAGATGCATTTCGATAAATTTTAATAGAAAAGTGAGGATTATTGCTCAACTTGGAATATCTACACAAAGCTTAACATTGCCTGGCTGCATTACAATAAGGAATTCCTGTCAAATTAATGTAAGAATAAGCATCACTTCTGATCAAGTCGAGTAAATAATTGCAACAACAGAATTTCTCGTACAAAGTTTGACATCTTCCGTATTCGCCTTATGGATCGCACTAATTTATTTAGAAAAGTACATTGAAAAAGTCTGAGAATAAATCGAAAATCTTGAAGAATGCGTGAAGAAAAGATCCTCCAACAACACTGCCCCAATGATTTGTGATGAGTCTGTTCAAAGGTTTTGTACAATGTCTCTTATGAGTGACACTTTTAAAATACCATTAAACTGCATTTCCAGAAACAACAAAGTTAACTAAATTAAATTATGATTTACATGCATCTCTAAGAAATTGAAGTCCCCAAATAAGTTCAATTACATTCAGAACTTGTAGAAAAATATTATGACCAGAATGATAGTAAATTTTAGTTCTTTCAAAAGTAGGATAGTTTGCTGTTCCAAAGGCAATGAATTGCCAACATATCAATACTAAGAATCCTATTGTCAAAACCAAAAACAAGGGGATGTATAAATAAACTAAATAACTTTCTCTTAAAAAGTTGTTTGAATGATTTATAAGTATTGAACCCAAATCGATGTCCCTTCTGTAAAATATCATGTAAAGAGCATATGCGATACCAAACATGATTAAAATGACTGCTAAAAGAATCGTCCAAAAATTGGCTCCGAATAAATGAACTGGTCTCAAACAAATGTAAAGTCCTGAGACTAAAAGAATCAAGAAAGCAAGTCCAAATGATATCAAAGTCATATATTTTGGGAAACATCCGACTAAAGCAAGATATAATAAGCCTATCAAGAAACCCATCAAAAGAGAAAATCTAACGACATCATAACCATGAGTTAAGGACATTTTAGTTCCAAGTTAAGCTTGGCTGAAAAGATTCATTCTTAAGGTTTAGTCAGCAGGAGAGCAAAATGCGCCAATTTTATTGACTTCAGGAACTGTGTCATAAGAACTAATTTGAGATTTGCAATTAGCTGTTACATTGATATTATTTTGACATTGTATCATTTGATTAGTTTTGGGACAAGATTTTAGACAGTATCTCCCTGAAGTGGGGTCGGCAGCATTTTAAAAGTACATGTAAGGATAGTCTTTGAGCTGATGATAGCAAGTGACTCCATAGTCATCAGCTGGGAAGTTTACTTGATAATAATTATCTGTGTTAATAAGAAGATTTTTTACATTTGGTGAAGCTAACGAATGACATAAGAAACAAAAACAAAGCGAATAAAGCTGTTAATATTGTACAACAACAATCTGTCCATTTTCGCTGTTTTTATTCGACTGGTAAGTTTTTAAAAGTAAATACGTTCTCCAAAAATAAGGAAGGATCTTTATGCATCTTTCTTTTTATTTGAATCCCTTTTTATTACACTCTGTATAAAATTTATTTCTTTCAATAATTTGAAATATTTAATACATTCAATTCATTTAATCATATAATCAATCAAATATGTAAATCAAATTACATATGAAATAAAAATTGAAAAAACTCTTCCATTCATGAGATAAATGGATATTTTCTTTAATGAACAAAAAAGAAAGACTGTAATTGGTTTCTGTGAATGATTTATGAAGAGTTGATTATGAAAAATGATTAAAATAAGTTTAAATAATCGAATCATTTCATTGAGCGAGGATATCAGAATCTCCGGCATCGATAATGGCGAGAGTTGAGCATCTGTGATATTTACCACAGGCGGTACCGAGGGCGATGTTGTTTCCAGCGTAGAAAACGACTTTAGCCTTGGCAATGGCAGCATAGTATTCAAGTTCTCCCTTTCTGATGGTTGGGCAGTTGTTACTGAGGATAACTAATTTAGCTTCACCAGATCTGAGGGCTCTAAGAGTTGATTTATATCCCAAGACATATTTTCCGCTCTTCATGACAAGGGATAATTTGCTGTTAATATTTTCGCTTTGAGCTTTTTTCACCATTTATCAATCTATTTAATTATTATTATTAAAAAAAATTAATATCTATCTTTTTCTTTTTACTTTCTAATCTTAATTTATACTCCTAAAGACTCAATAATTGGAATTTCAGTTATAAGATACCCTCGTGTATTTTACTACTTTTGCATTTACTTTAAGGCCCTCTTGAAGAAAAATCTTTTTTAATATAGGCAACTCTTAAAAGAAATAATCAGATAAGCTGCGATTTATTTAGCTTACAGTAATCAAATTTTTAGAAATCGTTGTTTATATTAATTAAAAAATAAAAAATAACAATGGGAGGCTGTGCTAGTAATAATAAGGGAAAGCCATCAATACCAGAACAATAAAAACTACATCAAGAAGCTCCTCAAGCTAAGCAAATAAAAAAACTTACACCTGAAGAGTAATTTATTTCCCTAATGTAGAGCTGAAAAGAAAAGATAATAATTGAGAAGAAATCTAGAATAAGGTCATGCTCAACCTCCACCTATTCATATACCTAAAATTGAGCCTGTTGGTATTCTCTCATGAAATGATCTTTTCTAAACTTTATTACCTCCTTTTTTTCTAATTTCTATCAAACTTCAATGATTTTTCTTTTTCTTCCTGATGAACTAAAAAACAAACCTCATTAAAAACTCAATCTATAAGCCAACCATTTTCAATGTTTTGCCTAATAAGCTTGAATGAAATTCGTTCCTCTTTTTAGTTAGCTTAATCGAATTTAATCTCAAAATTATTCGTAAGATTTTAAAAATAACATTGAAAAACTTTTATAAATTTCTGATCTTTAAAATCTCTGATTTTATAATTTTCGGGTTACCAATTTTAATTTAGCTCAAAAATGGCACAAAAACTCAAAATTTAGGATGAGTAGATCCAAGCTATGTTAAAGTAAAAAGTCGTTAATCTATAATAAATCGAGTAACGTAGAGGTTTTATTTACAACTTTATTTAACTCGCCCAAAATAATTTCATCAATCTCTCTAAAAATGTCCTCGGAGATTTTTCGTATGAAAGAAGAAATCGATTCTCGGTTGACAATAAATTAAAAATTCTTGAATACCTTAAAGAAAAATATCTCCTTTTGTCCAATAATTTAGCTTAGCAAAATAAGAAAAATTACTACAAATATGACCCTGAATTTTTTCATAAAACTCCAAAAGATTTAAATGCTATGAAATAAATGGTTTTGCAGGGAAAATCTCAAGTATAAGCAGCATAAAGTAATTTGCAAAGACTTAAATCTTCAAGAGATTTCGTCAGAGCGCAGTTTTTAAATGAAGCAGCCTTTTAATTTGACAGACAAAGATATTGCAGTATTTACTGGGGTATTTTAACAGGATGCTTAATAAATGCTACTATCTACAAAAAAGGAAGGATTTTAAGAAAAGCAGCCCTTCTTATTACGATAGCTCATGTTTTCGGTCAGATATCCTATCATCTCAACTTGGATAAGTACTTTGACTCGGTTTATACAATTTTTGAAGAAGAAGCCGAAGCATATATGGCAGAATAGAAAAAAACCACAAAAGCTTCAGACAAAGTATGGATAAAAAATAGAATCGAATAATGATCATTTTAATATTTTCTAACTTCATACTATTTCCAAACATTTTATCATTAAAGATCCTTATAAATACTTTCAAGAAACCTGCACTTAGTTTAATCTGCTTTCTCATCGAAAAGATTAAAAATATTGATTTTACTAGATTTTCCCAAGTAAAATTTAACAAATTTAGGATTAGAATGTTTTTACCCTCTTAAATCCATATTAGGACTGACAACAATTTAGCCTTAATATTTCTTTTTTTTATCTAATATAACCTCGACTTATAAAATTCCAATTTTGATCTAATTTTAGCCAGATTGTCTGAACAAAGTTATCTAATCTTAAATTTAAGAATCAAATACATTAAAAAGGCTATTATTTAGAATTTTTCGCTTAGATTTCTTTTTATAACATCCTGATAAATTTCTTTGTGTATAATTTTCCTTTTCCTAAAATATTTTGGTTAAGCTAAAATTATTTCTAATCCCCCTTTTTCAAAATAAATTACACATTATCTTCGATTGAAGTTGTAAAAAAGTTATTTTAGTCCCAGCGAAGACGATTAAATTTCATTTTTTCTACCAATATAACACCTGACCTAGAATTTCGAATCACTAAGGATAATTTTTGTTCTATCTTGTTAAAAAATTTTTATACTTTGACTTGGCCCTAAAGTTTCAAATCCACCAGTTGTTTTATTGTCAGGTTAAGTGTCATCTTTCTTATTTTTTTAATGTATATTTTATTTATCGGTATTTTTAAATTTTAGTAATAAATACCTTTATTACATTTATAGTAATTTATGTTTTTGTAAACAAAATTCTGCCAATTAAAAGATTGCTAATTTGATCCAGTTATTAAAGAGCTCAGTGAGTTGAAGTTAAAAGTACAAATATGCGTTTTATTGAAAGAAATTATAAATATTTCTTTAAAATATCTTAAAAATCTTACCCTATTCAAGAATGGTCAAGAAAAATCCAACCCAAAATGTTTACTTGTTTAAAACCTCGAAATCTAAAATTATACCATGGGAAAAGTTTATGATTTCGGAAAGTAGAAACTTACTCAGAACTTTCTTGAGTTTAAAGCATCAATATATCATCAAAAAGAGAGAATCAAAAAACTAAATCACAAATCAGAATGAGAACGAGATCTAGAATAAATAAAAGATAAACCATCTTACTGAGAATTTATTCTCTTAATCAAGTAAAAAACAATGTGGCCAATTCATTTTCTATGAAAAAAAGATATAAAAAAGAAAACCAGTAGGAGTCGAAAAAGTAGGAGACTAAGATCATTCAGATTTATAAAAGTAGTTGCAATAATACCCATAAATTTTCACAAAATTTCTGGAAAAAATTGTGGAGAAAGCTAAGAACAATAAAAACAAGCTTAAAAAGTAAAAAGGTTTGCCTCTTGAATAGGAATTCGTTCCTGAGAATTTTCATGTCTGCCAATATTGTAAAAGGAAATTTTTGAAGCCTTGTTCTTTGGGCGGTCACATTTCAAAGATCCACTACGAAGAAAGAAAGAGGGAAAAGGAACCAATTGAGATGCCTGAATGGGAATTTGAAACACCTATTCGTAGAAAATGAATTGCTTATGATTCAAGGGTCTAAGATACCATAGAAAAAACGATGATGTTTGTAAATGTATTTATAAAAAAAAATATGAAGCTATTGTATAAAAAAATTCAGGATGTGAAGTTTAAATCATGGCTCAGAGACCAGTGCTTAAAGATTCATCATTTGAAGAAATGACTTGAGTCAAATCTCTGTTGAATATTATTATAAACTGAGTATTATAAATTTGAATTTAATTTGATTATTTCGAATTATTATTTAGGGTTTTTGGTCATAAAGGGAAATAAATATTTTGAATAAATATCAATGAAATAACATGAGCTTGATGGAGTTAAAATTTCACATGAGTTTTTATGTATTTGAAAGACTGCTTATTAATTTTTATTTTGAAATCGACCCATCTTAACTGTCTGTGAGTAAAAGTGATTCGTGAACTTTAGGACCAAACCAGGGAATCATATCATGATAAAGCATTGTGCCAAATATTAGAATCACAAAACATAATGCTTTCAGAACATTTACTAAAATTGATGTATCTTCAAGTTCGTAGCTTTTATTATTTTCTCCGATAGTTACTGTGATAACAATTCCAACTGCCCAGATTATTAAAGTACGACATACATCGGCTAAAGAACGTGACAATGGGTTGATTCTCTTCGAAATAGTGACAGCGATAGGAACAGAGACTGAAATACTTATGATCAAACAAATTATAAAGATCCAAACAAGCATGTTTTAACGAATTTGATCGAAAAATACTCCAAAGCTTTAGACAAAATATTAGTTATCAACGATAACACAATTACTTTTATCACTCCAAGGGCAAGGTACATATTGACCGACGAAGCTTAAAATTAACATAGCGATAAAACCATAGAGACCCTCAAAAAAGACAAGCTTAAGAGGACTTAGCTCATATTTGTTGAAAATCCATTTTTATGAGACTAAGCCTCCTCCATTAAATATTAATGAAGCAAGAAGTAAGAGTACTCCCAAAATTTGGCTGCCTTGCGTGGTCGAGGAAGCACTTACGACAGTAATAATTTACACGCCTGTGATTCCTACAAATGCGATGATACAACCTATAATTGCGTTTCTTTAAAATTTTTTCTTCAGGAAAAAGAAAGAAAAAATGGCTGTAGTAATGATAACTCCGCCTCTTGATATCTGCCAGACGCTACTTGCTACCATATTTAAAGCTATATAAGATAGAAGGGATGCCAAAAGATCCATAATAGCTGGGAATAAAAGAAGTGAAACAGGCGCCGGGTCTTTTTTATAACCATAAACTTAATTTTTATTTTGTTTGTTTCTAAAGATTAGATATAGGATTCCACATAGCATTTAGCCAATGAACATACATAAAGTCTGAATGAAAGGATGAAAGAATTTTTTATTTGGCCCTTGTTAGAATTCCTGGATATTTTGGAACTTCAGAACTACATTTTTCCATAAGTACATAAAGTGTTTGTTGCTCCTAACGTGATAAGTGACAATATCAGTATTAAGTTGATTTTTTACATCTTAAATGGGTTCTTAGCTATTAAAAAAATTGTTAGTCTTTGGTGTTCTATTTGATAAATGATTCTGATAATTTTAAACTGTTGTTCAGAATTTATTATTTTATTGAAAAATCTATCATGAAAATGAATTGAAACTAATATTAGTTTTGATTTAATTTGATAAAAAGATTTAAAATGAAAAACACATATCATAAATTTTAAAAATATTTAAATCCTAAAGAAACAAAAAAAGATGAGCCATTTATTGGTAAGAAATAATTTTATCATAGCAACCCACAATTCTCCTTTTAAGAGATGGTACTGAATCAATGGAAGGTATCGGCCAAATTATTTCTAACATTAATGCAGTCGAAGCTATCGTAGATATTATTAAAACTACTTTGGGTCCAAGAGGAATGGACAAAATGATCACCACAACAAGAGATACAACTATTTCTAACGACGGTGCTACCATTCTCGGATTGTTGGACATCGAACATCCAGCAGCCAAGATTCTTGTCGATATTGCAAAAAGTCAAGATAACGAAGTCGGAGATGGAACTACTACTGTAACCATCTTAGCCGGAGAATTAATGAAAAACGCAAAAACTTTTATTGAAGATGGTATGAATCCTCAAATTTTGGTTAGAGGATATAAAAAAGCTCTTTAATGGTGCCTCAAAAAGCTTGAAGACCTTGTCATTAAGCTTGACGATACTCCATAAAAAAGAAGAAACATGCTTATTAAATGCGCTTAAACTGCACTTAATTCAAAACTTCTTTCATCATATAAAAACTTTTTCGCAGAAATCGTTGTATCAGCAGTCGAAAAGCTTGATTCAAACCTTCTCGATAAGGACTTGATTGGTATTAAGGAAGTAACTGGTGGATCAATCAATGATTCATTCCTTGTTAGTGGAGTCGCTTTCAAGAAAACTTTCTCATATGCTGGTTTTGAGCAACAACCAAAAAGTTTCACAAATCCTAAAATTATCATCTTGAAAATATAACTCGAACTTAAATCAGAAAAATAAAACGCTGAAATCAGAATTGAAAACGTCGATGATTTCCAAAGTATTGTTGATGCTGAATGGCAAATTATTTATGATAAACTCCAAAAAATTAAAGAAACTGGAGCTAACATTGTTTTGTCAAAACTCCCAATTGGAGATTTGGCCACTCAATGGTTTGCCGACAGAGGAATTTTCTGTGCTGGTAGAGTTCCAGAAGATGATATGAAAAGAGTTGCTAAGGCCACTGGAGCTCAACTTCAAACTACCGTCAATAATGTCTCATCTGATGTTTTAGGTACTTGCGGAAGCTTCCAATAAAAACAAATCGGTGCCGAAAGATACAATTTATTCGAAGAATGCCCTCATGTAATTTTTTTATTAATATCAGACCAAATCAGCAACAATCATTTTAAGAGGTGGTGCTGAACAATTTATTAAAGAAGCTGAAAGATCATTGAATGACGCAATCATGATCGTTAGAAGATGTTTCAAGACTAACAAAGTCGTTGCTGGTGGAGGAGCCACTGAAATGGAACTTTCAAAGGGATTGAAAGAATATGCCGTTGAAGTCTCAGGAAAAGAACAACTCGTCATGAATATGTTCGCCAAATCTTTGGAAGTCATTCCAAAATGTATTTCCGATAATGCCGGTCTCGATTCATTGGACATTATTAACAAGCTTAGACACAGACATTGTAATTTTTTGTTTTATTTTTAGCAAAGGGAGGAGTTTAAAATATGTATTTAGGCGTTGATATTGTCACTGGAGTTGGAAATAATTATGAACAATTCGTTTGGTAACCTGAACTTGTTAAAATAAATGCTCTTAAGGCTGCTACCGAAGCTGCTTGCACTATCCTTTCTATTGACGAAACTGTCAGAAATCCTAAATCAGAACAAGAAGAACAACAAAGAAGAATTAAAAAAGCCATTCCAAAGGCTGGTGGAAGATGAACAGTTCAGATTGTATGTATTTTGTAATTGTTAACAATTTTTAATTTTTAACTAATATTTTATTTCATTTATTCCTGTATAGAAATTCTCATAACGAAAAACTCTTGTAATTTAAAAATTGCTTATAAAGAATGAAAAATTCTAAAAGTTCTTAATTTAAAACTACCTAAAACTCTCACTGAATGCATTAACTAAACTCTAAAAAGAATTCTTTACGTTAAACCAGTATTATGAAAAGTAAAGCTGCATTAAAACATAATAAAATTGGAACCTAACCTGAAATTAACAGTCTCAAAAAATTACCTTCAATAAAAGAAAGAAAATATTCCTCAAGTAAAAACCTCGTTGTCAGCAGCACCTGTGAAATACCTTCTTTCCAATAATAGTTTAAAGTTTCTCATTTAAATAAAATCAAAACAAAAGTCATTTAAGAAAAAGAATAGAGACATGTATAACCTGAAACGTAACATATCAACGTTAAATATTTTTTTCAGAAACGTAAAAATGCCATTCAGCCTCTAGATGCAAATCAGTTAAAGAAATATTCCAGTTGTAACAAATTAATATCATTTCCGAGTATACCCGAATTAGGAATTCAAAATGATTAATCTTACGTTCAAATCGATAACGGAGAGCATGAACGTGAAGTAAAATCAACAAATTCAATAAAACTTTAAACAATTCAGTACGTAAAAAGACCTAAACTTTAGCGAATCCCTTTTAAAAAGATACTGAAATCTCAAATGAGTAAAACGATTAATCCTAGGAAAATAGAAAGTGAACTTTCAATTGAATTATAGAACGAAAATTAGAATTAGGAAAAAAATTAGATAATAAAAAAGAGAAGTAAACTCAGCAAGTGTATGCTGGATAAAGTTGATAGTAAAACAAAAATATTGGTAAAAAATCCTTTCAACAGACTCCCTAAAAAACATTCTTAACTTGGTTAGAAATTCCAAATTTTATAAAATCTTTAAACCCTTGAAAAATAGTTCAGACTTTCAAAAATATACGAAGATACAAATAATGAAAGCGAAATAAGTTTATCGGGCAAGTAAGACATTTAAAACCTTATTGGATACATGAATATCTGAGACTACATGTATAAGAAAAGAATGATTTATATTTTTCAATTTGATATTTAGGCGATGATTAATTTAAAGATTTTAAAGAAAGAGAATAAATAGAGATTTGAAGATTGAAAAATGATTAATAGGTGATTTAATAGAATGATCAGTCATCCATACTGGAGGCACCTTAACCTGAGCTGTCAGCAATGGAGCCGTAAACTCTTTGGTTGAATTTAAGATCAAAGCTGTCTTTGTAGTCTCTGGCGACTTCATCCATAACAAAGACGGAATACCCGAGAACGATAGTGGCAGTGATTAATGTTCTTGTGAGGAGTTGCTTAGAGTTAAGATAGTTGAGCTCGTTGTGGAGGTAAGCCATTTCGTTGGTGTATTTAGTTGCGTAATTTGAGTGAGGACTGTTTTAAATGTACCAATTTCTCAATTCGAACATTCTTACCAAGTTTCCGTAACTATTCTTGAATGGGAGATGTTTGTAGTGTTCAGGATCGATTCTTGCTCCTTCGAAGAATTCTTTTGTTTTTGATATTTTACGAACCCAGGTTGATAACATTTTTAATATATTTTATAATTTTCATTTATTTATTTTTACACAACTCAACTCATCATTCGATTAATAAAATTCTAATCTTTCTTAAAATATCAAATCTTTAAAACTAAATCATTCAGAAAAATATCGAATCTTAACTTAATATTACTTAATTTGTGATTATTAAGTATCAAGCTTTTAATCTTTGATATTTATTTTTCTATTTGATTTTTTACATCAATCTCATTTTTCTTCATATTTAGGACAAGATATGATACTAAAAAACTATTCAATGCTTTTTTATTTAATATCAAACATATGCTACGTTATCAAGCTCTCAATAGCTTTGTTAGCCTTGATTATTTTACTTTTTATGTCATTTTTAATGCATTTTCTTTCCGTTTTTGGCAACTTACAGTTTTCCTTCTCTTTTTCTCTTCTTTTTACTATTTCAAAAAGCTTTACTTCTTGAGTTCGCCAAACGTGTATCATTGTTAAAATTTAATGCTTTACATTTTAAATTTTAAGTCTTCATGAATAGGCGGTTTTCTAAAGTTGATTTTTTTTTCCTTGAATTATTTATGGCAATCATTCCTGGCCGTTTATGTACATTGCTTTGTGATTCGATTCATACAAGTTGTGATGCAAATAACTTTATGGTTTTAAAGTTTCAATTTTTGAAATCTGCTGATCATGAGTTCAATCCTTGAAATAAGCTGATTCGGTTGTATTTGCATGATTTTTCGATTTGCCAAGCATTCTTGAGTGGTTTTACAACGATATTTCACGTAGAAAAGGTCTTACAATTTTGGAGATGTATTTTCTCCTTCAAAAAATTTTGTTAGGTGGCATTAGGAGCTTATTCGAAAGAGGCGGCTCGTTTAAAGGATTGATTATTATATCGAATGAAGTTGGTTGTTCGGCAGTATCAACAGTTTTGACTCATCAGGACTGTTGAACAGGTACCAATAAATATTATTGACTTTATAAATATAATAGAATATAAGGAGATTTGAAAGCATGCCTCGGCCAAAAGTTTAGAAAAATGAGATAAAATACAAATTTAGTAAGCATGATATCGTATGGGCGAAGACAGAGGGTTATCGCTGGTGGCCGGCATCGATAACATCAATGCCATCCAAGACCAGATGCTTTTACAAGGTGGACTTTATTGGGGATCGCTCCTAGTAAGAATTTAATGTAACTTAGTGCGTTGCTGTCCGAGGAAGAATTAGCTCCATACCTTGACTTCCGTGATTAATATCAAATCAATAAAAAGAACGATAAGCACTTCGCCAATGCCGTTACGATCGCTGCCAGGAAATACTAATAATTGTTAGCCAAGCAGACAAATAGCATCAAGGAGAAGCTGCCCAATGAATGCAAAACTTCATAATTAAAATAATAATTAAACGAATAAAATCAATTGCCCTAAATACCTGAAAATATATAATAACTCAGCTCTCTTAATTAACAACTTATTCTACCCCCATCATAGCCAGTTGCATAACATCCAACTTTTAGCAACGCACCAAATGACCCTCTTGATGAGCCCCACTCATTCCAAAAAACTGACGAAAGGTCTCCTACTCAGTTGTTGAAGGCTTCCTAATAATTGTAAGAAGAGCCTTTATCATTAGAATCTGAAAATAAAGAGAAATTTATGGAATAACTGTTGATAAAATACAGACTCAATATTATTCCTGATTTGAAAGAATTAAGGAAAAGCGAAAAGTAATGTTCGGGAAACAATAGGAAAGGTCTCCATTATAAGAAAAAGCAGATAATGAAAGGAAGACAGAGTTCGGCAGAATAGAGGGAGGAGTAAGTATCAGATGATATTCTTTTGACTCGTAAAATATACCGATTTTTGTTGAGAAAACTACACTCATCGGAATAGAGTAAGAGTATATCTCTGAGTTTAAAGGATCAAATAGTATAATAGAAAACATAGAAAGTTCGATGTTTAAGGAAAGTAATGTAGTGGATATCAATGACAGACCCTGAAAACATTAGTAAATTTCACAGTCAGTGGATAAATTTTTACAAAGAGAGTGAAAGATAAAAATAGAAACATTCCAGCCTTACAATGGAGGAAGAAAGCGAGTCAATTTCAGTCAAATGAGAATGGTGGAGGTAATTAATGATTTACATAAGTTTATTTATATTCTTCTCTCTTCTGGCAATATTTGATTTGTATATTATCGAATCTATTCACTTTTCATCTATTCTTATCAATTAATGTTACTTTTTATTTTTAAGATATTTTTATTTATTTTAGAACAAATAAAATAAATTTTATAGAAAATTAAGTGGTTGGGGTTGGGGTTGGGGTTGGGG
>Ga0102832_1001473_pt1 | contig 17943 bp, 13 predicted proteins | sample EBPBio282013_DNA_FD_88942 | JGI IMG/M metagenome (GOLD analysis project Ga0102832, IMG submission 88942) | Wastewater treatment Type I Accumulibacter community from EBPR Bioreactor in Madison, WI, USA - Reactor 2_5/28/2013_ DNA (Illumina Assembly) | ecosystem: Engineered > Bioreactor > EBPR >...
CCACCGACAGCCGCCGCAGCGTCACCACCGGCTGAACTGCCGCCGCGTCACGACGAGCGCCCACCGCGTGAGGAACGCCGTGACCCGCGCCCACGCCGCGACGACCGTCCGCCGCGTGAAGGGCAGCAAGACCGTGCGGAAGATGCATCAGGTGAAAATGCCCCGCAGCCGCAGGGACGCAGCAGCCAGCAGCCGCGCCGTGAACGGCCTGACCGCCCGAACGAGCGCCCGAATAATCGTTATCAGGGACAGCAAAACCGTTCCCAGCACAACAACCGTAGGCCGCAGCGACAGGATCGGCAGGGCGGTGGTGACGACGAGGATAATGACGAGGGCGGCGAGATGTTCCGCGAACGCGGCGACGACATGAGCTATGACAGCTATGATGCGCCGATGCGTTCACGCGGGCGGGGTGGACAGCAGGAACTAGACATTTCCCCGATGCCGCGACTGGCACGGGTACCGCGTAAGCCTCGCCCACACGTTTCCCCTGAAGAAGCGGCAGACTTGCTGCGCGGGTTAGAGCAGCCGGCGACGGTGCTGCGCGGCGTGGGGCCGGGGATGGCGAAGCTGCTGGAGAAGTTGGGCATCCATACCATCAACGATCTATTGTATTACCACCCGCGCCGGCATGATGACTACACCAATTTGCAAACCATCGCCAAGCTGGTGCCGAACCCCGATAAGCTGGTGACGGTCATCGGTACGGTGGTTCATAGTGAAATCCGCATCGGGCGTGGCAATCGCAAAGACTTCTTTGTGGTGCTGGACGACGGCACGGCGCGGTTGGGTGTCACCTTTTTTGGGCGGCACTTTATGATCCGGCAGGTGAAGCGCGGCCAGCAGTTGGTCGTCAGCGGTGTGATTGCCCTGTTCGGTCGTCAGGTGCAGATGACGAACCCTGAATGGGAACCGTTGGAAACCGAGAACTTGCATACCGTTGGTATTGTTCCCGTATACCCGCTGACCGAGGGGTTAAGCGGACGTGCGCTGCGAAAGATTATCAAGAGCGCGGTCGATTATTGGCAGGAGCGCATTCCCGATTTTGTGCCGGAAGGGACGTTGGAACGGACTGAACTGGCAGACCTCGGTTGGGCGCTCAAGAATTTGCACTTCCCTGAAGGTTGGGATCACCTCGCTCATGCGAAAAAGCGTTTGGCGTTTGATGATTTGCTGACGCTGCAACTGGCGATGCTGGGCAACCGCCGTCAGTGGCAGTCAGTTCCGGCGTACCCGCTGAACGTGAGTGATGAGTACCTCAATGAATTTATGCAGGCGGTGTTCCCGTATCCGCTGACGGGCGCACAACGACGCGCGATTGAAGATGTGCGGCGTGATGTGCGTGAAAGCCGCCCGATGAACCGCCTCGTACAAGGGGATGTCGGTTCGGGTAAAACAGCAGTCGCGACTGTGGTGATCGCAATGGCGCTGGCGGATGGTAAACAGGCGGCGTTGATGGTGCCGACGAGCATTCTCGCCGAGCAGCACTACCGTAACATCGGCGCGACGCTGGCGAAGATGCCGGGTGATCGCAAGCCCGTAGTCGCTTTGCTTACCGGTTCACTGACTACCAGCGAGCGGAAGTCGATCTATCGCGGGATGAGCGACGGGTCGATTGATGTGGTTATCGGCACACACGCGCTGATCCAAGAGGGTGTGGAATTTAAAGACCTCGCAGTAGCCATCATCGACGAACAGCACCGTTTCGGTGTTGAACAGCGGAAGGCGCTGCGTGGCAAAGGTATGAACCCGCATTTGCTGGTGATGACGGCGACACCCATTCCGCGTACGCTGGCGCTGACCCTTCACGCCGACCTTGACCTGTCGGTGATTGATGAGATGCCGCCGGGACGTATCCCCATCCGCACGAAGGTTGTGCAGCCGGTCGCCCGCGAGCAGGTGAATAACTTCATCGTGAAGCAGTTGAACGAGGGGCGGCAGGCATTCGTGGTGCATCCGCTGGTGGAAGCCTCCGATAAAATCGAAGCACCCGCCGCGATGGAAGCCTATGAGCGTTTGCAGCAGGTGTTCTTCCGGCATAAGGTTGGCCTCCTGCACGGGCGCATGAAACCCGCTGAAAAAGATGAGGTGATGGAAGCCTTCGCCAGCGCCAAGTATGATGTGCTGGTGACGACCTCGGTGGCGGAAGTCGGCGTGAACGTGCCGAACGCCTCGGTAATGGTGATTGAGGGCGCGAACCGGTTTGGTCTGTCGCAGCTTCACCAGTTCCGTGGGCGTGTGGGACGCGGTGAACATGCCTCGTACTGCCTGCTGCTGGCGGATACCAACTCTGACGAGGCCAAGCAGCGCCTTGAAGCGATGGAAGAAACCAACGACGGCTTTAAGCTGGCGGAGATGGACTGGCGGCTGCGCGGGGCAGGTGACTTGATCGGCACACGCCAGAGCGGCGGCAGCAAATTGCAGCTTGCCGAGCAGATCACGCCCCAGTTGGTCGATATGGCGCAGCGCGAGGCGCGGACGATTTATGAAGAAGACCCGAATTTATCGCAGCGGGAACATCGTTTGCTGGCGCAGCGCGTCGTGATGCTGCATAATGACCGTACCGATGTGAGCTAACAGCACCGTCAAAGGGAGCCGTTACACAGCGGTTCCCTATTATTCAACGAGATGTTATGACACCGACGACCCGCAAAGTTGTTTATCCGGCATCGCTCGACCCGATACACTATGGTCATATTGACGTGGCTTTACGCGCCGCTAAAATATTTGATGAAGTGATTGTCGCCATTTATGACAAGCCCAAAAAGAATATCTTATTCACGGTGGATGAACGGGTGGCTCTCGCGCAGCAGGCTTTTGAAATGTATAGTAATATTAGAGTTGCCAAATATTCGGCATTAACAGTAAACTATGCTAAAGAGATCGGCGCGATGGCGCTCATACGAGGGCTGCGTGTCTTTTCCGATTTCGAATTCGAGTTCCGAATGGGGCTTGCCAACCGAAAATTGGCACCGGAAATCGAAACGATTGCGATTATCGCCGATGAGAAGCACCTGTACATCAGTTCCAGCACCATCCGCGAGATTGCGGAATTGGGGGGCGATGTTTCGGAGATGACCCCGCCCTTCGTGGTCGAGGCATTAAGGAAACGTTTCGCCGAGTTAAGCGCAAACCAGAGCAGCCCCGGATATAACATCAGCATTCGGGATTAACGGGAGGGTAGCCACATGGATATTCAGCATCTTGTAGATCGACTGGAAGATTTGGTGGATGAGGGGCGGCATATGCCGTTCAGCAAGTTCACCATGATTGACGAAGAACGCGCCTTGGAGTTGATTGACCAGATGCGAATTTCGATTCCTGAGGAAATCGAAAAGGCATCCCGCGTGCTGGCGCAGCGTGATCGCATTCTGGCGCAGGCGAACGAAGAAGCCGCCCGCCTGATCCAAGCGGCACGTGAGCAGGGCGTGCAGTTGATGGATCGTGAAGCAACCGTGCAAGCCGCACAGAGCCGCGCCGCGAACATTATCGAGCAGGCCAAGCAGGATGCCGAAGAAGTGGTGGCGGGTGCGGATACATACGTCGCCGAAACCCTTGCCAAGCTGGAACAGCAGTTGGCGAAGGCGCTCAACGTGGTTCGCAACGGCATCAACGAAGTGAATACGGCTGGCGCTGTGCAGCAGGCTCCTCCGGCACAGTTCCCGGTGAGTATGCGGCAGCCGGTCGAAGTCCGCAAAGAAGAACAGTAAGTAACCTTATTTTGTGATCGCTTTTGAGGGTATCCACGATACCCTTTTTTCTTTTCTGTTGATGTAAGTTATGCGCTTAATTGCCATCGCTCTGGGCTGGGCAGCCGGTATCGTCGTGGCGGCGGGAACCGCGCTTCATGCCGCCGTGCCGTGGTTGGTGCTGGCGGGGCTGGCCGTGATCGTCGTCGGGCTGCTGTGGCGCGGGCAGGGCTATCGCCATTGGACGCTGGCACTGCTGGCGTTCGCGCTGGGCGGGCTGCGGTTCACAGCGGTGCCACAGAGCAGCGATGTCGCGCAATACAATAACCTCGGCGGGTTGACGATTGAAGGCGTGGTTGCCACCGAGCCGGACGTGCGCGACGACCGTGTGGACATCCGGCTGGAAGTGCAGACGGTGACGCGCATTGGCGAGACGGTCGCGAGCGGCGGGTTGGTGCTGGTGCAAGCGCCCCCGCGTACGCCAGTGGAATATGGCGACCGCATCACCGCAACCGGCCTGCTGGTATTACCGTCCGTGTCGGATACCTTCTCGTATCGCGATTACCTCGCACGCAGCGGCGTATTTAGCGTGATGCCGGACGCGGCGGTTGAAGTCGTCAATGCGGGTGAGGGCGGTAGATGGCTGCGGTCGCTGTTGGGCTTCAAACGGCAGACGGCAGACTTTATCGGGCGGAGTTTACCCGAACCAGCGGCAGGGCTGCTGACCGGTATCCTGCTCGGCGACGCGCGGGGACTATCACCAGACGTTTCGGATGCGTTTAGCGCGGTTGGTGCGTCACACATCATCGCCATCAGCGGTTTTAATATGGCGATCCTCAGCGGCGTGGTGATGGGGCTGCTTAAACAGACGAAGGTGCGGCCCCGCGCGGCGGGTGTGATCGGCATCGCGGTGATCGTTGTCTATACCATTCTGGTCGGCGCGTCGCCTGCGGTGGTACGGGCGGCGATTATGAGCAGTATGCTGGTGATCGGTGAGGTGCTGCGGCGAAAGAGTTATGTACCCACCTCATTGGCGTTTGTGGCGATGCTCCTTTCGCTGCTGAATCCGACGGTGCTGTGGGATGTGGGTTTCCAGTTGAGTCTATTCGCGACGCTGGGTTTAGCCTTGTTCGCTACGCCGTTGACAGAACCCTTCAATGCGTGGCTGGTACGTTTACTCCCGCGCCGGACAGCCCGTCGTGTGGGTGATTTCCTCACCGAACCGCTGATCGTGAGCATCGCCGCACAAATCTTATCACTGCCGTTGATTATCTTGTACTTCGGGCAAGTATCGGTGGTATCGCTGCTGGTGAACCTGTTGGTCATTCCGGTACAGCCCGCGTTGATGGTGCTGGGTTTGGCGGCGACGCTGGTGGCGTTCATCGCGTTTCCGGTGGCGCAGGTGTTGTTCTGGCTGGACTTGCTGCTGCTGGGTTGGACAATCGGTGTGGTGAGGGCATTTGCGGCGCTGTCATTTGCCCGTTTCAATATTCAATTTGACCCGCGATTGATCGCGTTATTTTATGTCGTTGTGTTGGGAGGCGCATTGATGGTCGCCACAAAGCCGAAATGGTCTGCTCGTTTAGCGAATGTGATTCGCAGCCGCGCGGTGATGATGGCCTCATTTAGTGCTGCCGCAGGGATTGCCGTACTGATGGCGATGCTGTGGTTCAGCCGACCGGATGGGCTGCTGCATGTGTGGTGGCTGGACGCAGGGCATAGCAACGCCGTGCTGATACAAACGCCGGGCGGGGCGCATATTCTTGTGGATGGCGGACGCTTTCCGTCACAGGTGCTGACGGCGCTCGGCGACCGGATGCCGTTTAATAAGCGCATGCTTGACCTGCTGGTGATTAGCCAACCCGACCCGTTTGATTATGATGCGCTGCCCCCGGTGCTTGACCGGTACGCCGTGAGTATGGCGCTCACGAATGGGCAGCCGAACTTGCGACCCGAATACGTCGCGCTGCTCGAACGACTGCCATCCGAACGCACAGTTGCGGCACGGGCGGGTTACACATTCGAAACGGCTGACGGTACACGTTTAGAAGTGCTTGCGCCCTACAGCATACCGGAGATTGGTGACAGTCTCAACGATGGTGCGCTAGTGCTGCGGTTGACGTATGGCGATGTCTCGGTGCTGCTGCCGTCGGATGCCAGCCCGGAAGCGCAAACCGCGCTGCTCGCGTCGGGCGAGTGGCCGCTGGCGACAGTGATGCAACTGCCCAACCACGGTGGGGTTCGTTCGCTGAATGCCGCGTTTTTGAGCGCCGTGCAGCCGCAGTTGGTAGTTGTGCAAAGCGACGCGACCAACCGACTCGGCGACCCGAATGCCGATACCCTCGCGCTGCTGGGTGAAACCCCGCTGCTGCGAACGGACGTATCCGGGACCATTCACGTGTGGACGAACGGGAAGCAGTTGTGGGAAGCCGGAGCAAAATAAAGCGGGCGCGGTTGATTGGTGCCGCGCCCGACGATTCGATTACATCTAACAGAGAATTTAACTGCGCTGCGAGAAGAACCAGAACATAAAGAAGTAGATAGCCGCCAGCACGCCGCTGATGACCCCTAAGGGCTGCACTTTTTTCGCCCGGCTGATGCCGACCACAATCAACGGCAGGACGAACATCCCCGCGTTGACGATAAGTGAACCGAACGTTTTAGGCGTGAACACATCCAGCTTGGCGATGACGGCTAAAGCTGCCGCGCCACCCGCGAAAATCGTGGGAATGGTTTGCTTATCGGACTGCCCAAACATCAAAATTAGGTTTAGCACGAAAATGATGTACAGAAAAATGTCATACACCAAATTAAACCCATCGGTACGCGGTAGCAAGTTGGCAATAACTTCTTGTATATTTACGTCGGGCATATTGGTATGTGCTTTCTTTGCAGAATGATTACGCAATACATAAATAGTAACACAAATCTATAGCTTAGAGTGTATGGTTCTCTCCACTTTTGCGGTTTGCCCGTGAAGGTGTGTGCTATAGTGGAATATGCGTGGGCAATGCGCTGGTTGGCGTATAGAGTGGGGCGATGTGATTAAGCTACAGCGACAAGTTCAAGAATTACGCGATTGGTGGCAGCAGCAAGAGGAAGCCACCCGTGAACTGCCGATCTATTTCCGGCGTGCTATCGGCAACTTTTTTAAGACCGGTACGCGGCAGGCATCGACGTTGGCCTACTATGCGATCTTCTCGATCTTCCCACTGACGCTGCTGCTGGCTGTTCTGATTAGCCGCTTGCTGGGGCCGGTAAGCGCACAGGCACAGATCGCCAACGCGCTCGGCTTATTTCTACCTGCGGATACCGCCATTTTGCTCCGCCAGAATATCACCGACGCGATGAGCCAGAGTGAATCGTTTACATTGATCGCGATTGGTGGTTTGCTGTGGTCGGCGCTGGGTTTATTTTCCAATATTACCTACTCGTTGGATGAGGTATTTGCCGTGTCCGCGCGGCGCAGCCTGTGGCGGCAGCGGTTGGTCGCGTTGGGTATGACGGTCATTCTGGTGGTGTTAATTACCGCGTCGTTCGTCACCTCGGCGGTGCTGCGCCTGATTTCAGCGTCGCTGTTGGGGCAGACGAGCAGTTGGCTGACTATTGGTACCATCTTCCTGCCGTTGGGCTTAAATATGGTCATTTTCGCGCTGCTCTTTCGCTACGTTCCGGCGCGGGAAGTGCATTGGGATGCGGTGTGGCCGGCGGCGATTGTAGGCGCGGTGGGGTGGGAACTCGCTAAGAGTGGCTTTGTCTGGTACACCTCCAGCGTGGCGAATGTGCAGTTTATCTACGGCGGTATCGCGACGGCGATTGTCCTGCTGCTGTGGGCGTATCTCATCTCGGCAATTTTCCTGTTTAGCGCGGAACTGTGTTCGCAACTCAACGAGTGGTATATCGCTCGGCACGAGCATGAACTGCGGCAGTTGGTCATTGATGTGGAAGCTGAAGAATACGATCCGCCGCTCCTCCCCGACAAATAAAAAGGCGGGTTATCCCCGCCTCGTAGATCCGCTTTATGGTGTAACAACTGTGCCTTCGGTAGCACGCTCACTGGTTTGCTGCCAGCGAGTGACCCACCACCGGCTGACTAAGCCGCTGAGTACGACCATCGCCTGTACATGGGTTGCCGGATGGCTGATGGTTTGCAGTAACCGTTCCTGTTCGGCTGCTTTGATGCGTCTTTCGTGTTCGACCTTGTGCAGCATTTCGTGTTTATAAGGATGCAGCATGATGTTTTCCTTTAGAGGCGTTGTGTTCAAATTGAGTTGACAAATAAAAAGCCGCAGGTTGTGCGCCTGCGGCCTTATGCGTGTTCCCGTTTGACTCGAAGCCGGAACCACCCGTTAGCAGGAGCGTGTCGATTGAGTGAGCCGCCGGTGGCTCCAGCGGGAGCGATACCCGTAAACTTCATAAACATATCTGCGCTGCTCCTTTCTTATCGTTCTAGTGATCTTGTTTGGTCTTTATTGACCCTTTAAGGAACACTATAGCACAATGGGTAATTTTGTGTCAAGACTGTTGATCGTAGTCAAACGGTTAAACTTGATGTAAACTCATGGCAATTCAAAGTTTAGGGTTAGATGTATGGTGCTAAGTTGACAGATTCGTTGAATTTCAACCCGGAAGACGCAGACTTGGTTGAGGTGGTGGAGCATCCGCCAGCCTCGACGGAACGGAGCGCGGCACGGCGGGTTGCGTTGCAGGTTTTGTATGAAGTGGATTGTAGCAGCCACCTCGTCGGTGAGGTGATGGCAGCGCGTTTAGCGGATGAGACATTTATTCAGCGTTTTGCCTCGGAATTTCCCCTCGACCAAGTGGCGATTGTTGACCGCAACATCCTCCGCATGGGGGTTTACGAACTCGCCGCCCAACAAAATATCTCGATCAATATCATCATTGCCGAAGCGATGGAACTCGCCAATATTTACGGGGCGGAAGGTTCGCTGCGCTTTGTGAATGGTGTGTTAGGCGCTATTGCCTCGGAAGCGACGGCAGACAATCCTCCGCAAATCGTGGTTGCGGATACAGATACGGAGAACGGAGAATAGATCATGCAGTTGCAACGCGGTTCCGCGCCAGCCCCGGAGATTGAGCCAGCAGAAGCGGTGGGTGACGGCGAAGGAGCCGCCATGAGCCTGTGGGATCATCTGGATGAACTCCGGTCTCGCTTGTTCAAGGCCATATTGGCGCTGGTGTTGGGAACGTTGGTGGGGGTGGCAATAGCGACCCCCGTTTTGGAGTTCCTCATTCAGCCGTACGGCCGGGCGCTGGTGGTGCTTGACCCGACGGGCGGCGTGGTGCAGTATTTTCGCGTGGCGCTGCTGGTCGGGGGTATCCTCTCAATCCCGATGATTACCTATCAACTGCTGGCGTTTATCCTGCCGGGGCTGACCAGCCGCGAGAAGCGCATTTTGGTTCTCTCGATCCCGCCCGTCACGCTCCTATTTTTGGTCGGCGTGGTGTTTGCGTGGTTTATCCTCATTCCCCCCGCGCTCGATTTTTTGGTAAACTTCCAAACCGATATTTTCCGCGCCGAATGGACTTCTGACCGCTACTTGGGGTTCGTCACCTCACTCCTGTTTTGGATGGGAGTGGCGTTTGAAACTCCGCTGGTCTTTTTTGTGCTGTCGATTTTAGGCTTTGTTACCCCACGCCCCCTTATCCAAAACTGGCGGATTGCCATCGTCGGCGCGGCGATTGCGGCAGCCATCATTACGCCAACCGTTGACCCTGTAAACATGGGTTTGGTGATGGGGCCTCTGCTCGCGCTGTATCTGCTGAGTATCCTCTTGGTTTGGATCGGGATGCGCTTTAACCGGCCTGTGCCTGAAGGATAACCGATCCCTAAAAAGGAACATCAAATGTCACAAACGGCTAAGGCGATTAGTATTTTTGGCGTGCCGATGGATTTGGGGCAGAGTCGGCGCGGTGTCGATATGGGGCCGAGCGCCATCCGTTACGCCGGTTTACAAACCCGCTTGCAGACCTTAGGCTATTCCGTTCGCGACGCGGGGAATATCAGCGTCCCGATTATCGAAGAACTGCAACACCTGCCGAACAACGTGAAGATGCACAACGCTGCCGCCATCGCCAGCGTGTGCTACACGACACACGATGCTGTACAGGAGGCGCTGGAACGCGGCGAGCAGGTTGTAGTCCTCGGCGGCGATCACAGTGTCGCGCTGGGTTCAGTGGCGGCGACGTTGGATTCGTTCGAGCGGGTCGGGGTGTTGTGGATTGACGCACATGGCGATTTTAACACACCGGATATTACCCCTTCCGGCAACGTTCATGGGATGGTTGTGACTTCGTTGATGGGTAAATGCCCACCGCCGCTGCTGATCGGTGAACGGCGTTTACAAGCCAACCGCATTGTGATGATCGCCACCCGTGACCTTGACCCCGCTGAAAAAGTCGCCATTCGGGATGCCAATGTGCAAGTGATGTCCATGAGCGAAATTGACGAGAACGGCATGGCGCATCAACTTCGCGCGGCCTTGAGGCTCCTAAGCGATGTGGATACCCTGCACGTCAGCTTTGATATGGACTCGCTTGACCCATCGGTAGCGCCGGGTGTCGGTACACCTGTTTCCGGCGGGCTAACCGTGCGTGAAGCGCATCTCATCATGGAACTGTTGGCGGATGATGGGCGCGTACGGACGCTTGATCTGGTCGAGGTGAATCCGATATTGGATGAGCGCAATCGTACCGCAGAAGTCGCGGTTGATCTCGCTGCCAGCTTGTTCGGTCAGCGCATCATTTGAGGGCTTGATGATGAGCGAAGGGCGGATGAGTGATCCGCCCTTTTTGATTCGCTCGGTTAGGCCGCGAACTTAATCACGCCGTTGCGCCGCAGCGCCTTCTCGATTTCCACCCCCACGAACATCAACGCCGCCAAGCCGATTGTAATCAGCAGGTGGCTGATGTCCAAAGTGGTGGTTTCAAACGTTTGCCGCAGGATGGGGATGTAAATTACCCCAAGTTGCAGCAGGAAGGTGGAGATGCAAGCGTAGAGCAGCAGGCGGTTCTTCGAGAACCAGTTCTGGAAGAACGATTCTTTATCGCCCGCGTGGATCGCGATCACGTGGAAGATTTGCCCCAGCGCCAGCACGGTGAAGGCGATGGTACGCGGGGATTGTTCCGCCGCGCCGATCAACCCGCCGCTGCCATGTTCGCCGCTGGCTTCATCCTGCTCGTGTTCGCTGATGAGGGCGCGGTGTTCGTCGAGTGAGAGACTATCCCAATCCGCAGGAATGAGCGCCGAGAGTGTTGGAGCATCAATGAAGGTTGCAAGCTCGGCGGTGTTCATGTATTCCAGCGCCAGCGTTGAACTCAGCGGGTTAAGGTGATGGTCAGCATAACCATACAGGTAGCCGCCGAGGGTAATCGCGGTCAGCAGGATTGATGCCCAGATGATGTGGATGCCCAAGCCCCCCGCGAAAACGCTGTCGGTCGTCGGGCGCGGCTTGCGGCGCATCACCCCTTCTTCGGCGGGTTCAAAGCCCAGCGCGATGGCGGGTAAACCGTCGGTCACGAGGTTAATCCACAAGATTTGGATGGCGAGCAGGGGAATTTTTAGCCCCGCGATCAGCGCGAGGAACATCACGAGGATTTCGGCGACGTTCGAACTGAGCAGGTATTTGATGAACTTGCGGATGTTGTCATAAATGACGCGACCTTCTTCAACCGCCGCCACAATCGAGGCGAAGTTGTCGTCAGTCAGCACCATCGCCGCCGCGCCCTTGCTCACGTCCGTCCCCGTGATGCCCATCGCCACGCCAATGTCGGCTTGCTTGAGGGCAGGGGCATCGTTCACGCCGTCACCCGTCATGGCGACAATTTGATCTTGCTGTTGCAGCGCCCGTACCAGTTGGAGTTTGTGCTGCGGTGATACGCGGGCGAACACCGATGTTTCCTTGATGACCTCTTTCAGTTCGTTTTCACTCAACTTATCCAGTTGTGCGCCCGTAACCGCTTTTTCGTTGGCCTTGAGGATGCCGAGGTCGGTGGCAATCGCTTCCGCAGTGAGGGCGTGGTCGCCGGTAATCATCACCGGGCGGATGCCAGCGGTACGCGCGGTAGCAACAGCTTCCCGCGCTTCGGGTCGTGCGGGGTCAACGATGCCAACCAAGCCGAGGATGGTTAGCTCACGCTCGATTTCGGTGGTTACTTCCGCCGGTATCAAGTCCAACGGGCGGTAGGCGATGCCGAGTACGCGCAGCCCTTGTTGCGCCATCTTGTCGGTTTGCTGGCTGTAAGCGTTTCGGCGTTCGGGTGTCAGGGGTTGTGTGCCATTGGGTGTCATTTCTGCCGCTGCCCATTCGAGCAATTGGTCAGGCGCGCCTTTGGTGATGGCAACGAACGGCGTGCCGGGGAACAATTCTTTCGCGTCAGTGCTATCGACCTTATGGATAGTCGTCATGGCTTTGCGTTCGCTGCTGAACGGAAGTTCCGACTCGCGCGGCAAATCTTTTTCAAGCTGCTGCCGTGTCCAACCGATCTTCTGCGCGGCGACGATCAACGCGCCTTCAGTGGTATCACCCATCACCGTAAACGTGCCTTCGCGGTCGCCATCTTGCAGGTGGGCATTGGTGGAAAGGGCAATCGCGGTGACGAACCGTTTCACCGGTTGGTTGGCTTTCACTTCCAGCGGGTCGTGGCTCTCACCATTATGCATGGTGAACTTACCTTCTGGTGTGTACCCGATGCCGCTGATCGAAATGTCGTTCATGCCGGGCAGAGCGATGCGGGTCGCGGTCATCTCATTTTTGGTCAGAGTGCCGGTTTTATCCGAGCAAATCACCGTGACCGAACCGAGTGTTTCCACCGCTGGCAGCCGCCGGATAAGCGCGTGCCGCCGCACCATACGCGCCGCGCCGAGCGACAGGCTAATGGTGATGAGGGCGGGTAAGCCTTCCGGCACGGCAGCCACCGCGAGGCTGATGGAGGTGAGGAACATATTCTGCACCGGAATGCCGCGCAGCACACCGGCGATAAATACGATCACCACCACGATACCCGCGCCAATCGCCAGTATCTTGCTCATGTCGTTCAGCCGGCGCTGAAGGGGGGTGATGCCTTGCTCGACTTGGAGCAACATCGCCGCGATGTTGCCGAGTTCGGTCTTTAAGCCCGTTTGGGTGATGACCATCTCGCCACGCCCGTAGGTGACGGCTGTACCCATGAAGGTCATATTGTCGCGGTCGCCGACCGTGACCGTTTGGTCAGCGGGCAGCGCGTCCAGCTTTTTGTTGACCGGCATCGACTCGCCAGTCAGTGCCGACTCGTCAATTTGCATGTTGATGTTTTCGATCAAGCGTCCATCTGCCGGAATACGGTCCCCCTCGTTCAGCAGCACAATGTCGCCGGGAACGAGGTCTTCGGCGCTGATCTGGTCAACTTCGCCCTTACGCCGCACCCGCACCATCGGTACTTGCATCGCGCTGAGTGCCGCGAGCGCTTTCTCTGCTTGGAACTCCTGATAAGTGCCAATGATGGCGTTCAGGATGACGATGGCGAGGATGACGATCACATCTTTGCTGTCGCCGAGCAGCGCCGAAATGACTGCCGCCGCGATCAGGATGATGACCATCAAATCCTTGAACTGGTCGATAACCAGTTGCAGCCAGTTTGTGCCTTCTTCTACTGGAAGGCTGTTCTTGCCGTGCGTTGCCTGCCGTTTGCTAACCTCGGCATCGCTTAAGCCTTGTGCCGCGTCGGTGTCGAGCGTTTTAAGCGTCTCTTCAATTGTCTGCTGGTAGTATTCAGCCATAAACTCGTCCTCATTGGGTAATGACCACCTGACAGGTAGCTTGAATACAGCAAGTGGTCATCTTTCGATAGCTTTGGAATAACAGGGTAAGTCTGCTTATAACTCACTCTACCTGCGCTTCAAAGTGCTAGATTAACGATTCGTTAAAAACCCCCAATTTTGAGGGGGTTCTATCGACCATATGTTTGATTCGTGTCCGTGTAGACACGCGGCTATAATGTGCAGCATACTTATTTTGGAGCATTTTATTGTGGAAGTTGATTTAGAACTCTATCGTGAAGATATTTTAGTCACCGAAAATCCGCCCGTTCGCCTCAGTTATATCGAAGTCGCACCGGAACGCCCCGCCGGAACAATCGTGTTCGTGCATGGCTACGGCGGTTATGCTATGCAGTGGAAGAACCAACTTAAAGCCTTTTCGGATAATTACCGCGTGATTGCTTACGACGTGCGGGGGCATGGTCGCTCGGATGCGCCCTATTCACAGTACAGCATGGCGGAAGCCCAAGCCGATTTGGACGCGCTGCTAGCGAAGCTGGATGTCAAGCTGCCGTTTGTGCTGGTCGGGCATTCGTTTGGCGGCGCAATTGTGACCGAGTTTGCCCACCGCCGCCCACAGGACATCGCGCGGCTCGTTCTCATCGCCACCACAGGCGAGTATCCGCTCATTAAACCGGCTGCCCTCGCGCTGCGGCTGCCGTTGGCGGTTCTCGTCCCCATCCGGCGCTTGGTGCGTAAACAGCTAGCGGCGGAAGCCCATGTCTTGCGTGATGTTTACCGCAATAATATGTCCAAGTGGAACGGCTGGTGCATGTTCCGTGATTTGCGGATGCCCGTGTTGGTCATTCGCGGCGAACGGGATCAGGTGTATCCGACTGCCGTGTTCGAGGAAGTCGCCCGAACGATTCCCAACGCCGAGGATGTGAATATCGGCGTGTCGCGACATCTCGTCCCGCTGGAACGGGCGGAGGCGGTTAACCGTGCCATCAGCCGCTTTATTGGCGAACGTGCCGATGAGCCTAGCTGGTGGGGTAAGCGCACGACGAAAGAATTTACCGTGCTGCGTCCGTGGCTCAAGCATTATGAAGAAGGCGTACCGGTTACGCTCGGCTTGCCCAACCGTCCGTTATTCCGCCTGCTGCACAGTGCCGTTCGCCGCTTCGGCAACCGCCCCGCCACGGTGTTCGGCGGGCGTACATTGACCTACAAACAGCTTGACGCGGAAGCAAACCGCTTGGCGAATGCGCTGCGCTCGTTGGGTGTCGAAAAAGGCACGCGGGTCATGCTGCTGCTGCCGAATACGCCGCAGTTCGTCATCGCCTACTACGCGGTGTTGAAAGCCGGTGGTGTGGTCGTTTCCACCAGCCCGACCAATGAGCGCGAAGAACTTCAGCGGCAGGTTGCCGATTCGGAATCCGCATTCCTGATTACGCTGACTCTGTTCCACGAAACCGCCCGTTTCGTCCACGCAGGGACGGCCTTACGCGGCGTGATCTTTACCAACATCAAAGATTACCTGAATACCCCGAAGAAGCTGGCGTTTACGCTCACCCGTGAACAACGCGAGGGACATCAACTCGCGGGCGGCTTGGGGAAGAACGAGCATCTATGGACGGCGCTGCTGCGGGCGCACCCACCGACACGCCCGCTGATTGAGGTTGACCCCAACAGCGTTGCCGTCATCAAGTACACGGGTGGCACGGTCGATAAGCCGAAGGGAGTGCTGCTCAGTCACCATGCGGTGCTGGCGAATGCCCTACAAACGCGCCATTGGATCACCGGGTTGAAAGAAGGCCATGAAACCGTTCTTGCCGCGCTGCCGTTCTCCCATTCTTACGGTATGACTGCCGCCATGAACGTACCCATCGCCCTCGGTGCGAAAATGGTCATCCTACCGAACTTCGTCACGCAGGATGTCCTGAACCACATCAAACGCTATAAACCGACGTTGTTCCCCGGTGTGCCGACCATGTATATGGCGATCAACCAGTTCAAAGGGGTGCGGAAGTACGGCATCAGCAGCGTGAAGGCGTGTATCTCCGGCGCTGCGCCGCTGCCTGTCGAGGTTCAAGAAGCCTTTGAGAAACTGACGCGCGGACGCTTGGTCGAAGGCTACGGCCTCACCGAAGCTGCCCCTGTAACACATTCCAACCCGCTGCGGGGTGTTCGCAAGATCGGCAGCATCGGCATCCCCATCCCCGGCACGGATGCGCGCATCAACGACCTCATCACCGGCGAACGGCTGCCAGCAGGCGAGATCGGCGAACTCGCTGTACGCGGGCCACAGATCATGTTGGGTTACTTGGGCAAAGCCGACGATGAGCAGCCGCTGACCGATGATGGTTGGTTGCTGACGGGTGACTTGGCGCGGATGGATGAGGATGGTTACTTCCAGATCATCAGCCGCAAGAAAGAGATGATCCTCGCAGGGCAGTTTCAGGTGTACCCGCGTGATGTCGAAGAAGTGCTGTATGAGCACCCCGGCGTGAAAGAGGTGGCGGTGGTTGGTTTAAGTGTGGCGGGACATGAAGGCGAGCAGCGCATCAAGGCGTATGTCGTCCCACGCCCCGGCAGCACCCTGTCGAAAGATGAGTTGATCGCGCTCTGCAAACGCCGCCTCAAAGAATACGCCGTGCCGTGGGAAGTCGAGTTCCGCGAAGAACTGCCCAAGAGTTTCGTCGGCAAGGTGCTGCGCCGGCTGCTGGTAGAAGAAGTGACTTGATCCAACAGCCACCCATACATGATGAATGGCTGTTGGATCGGGTGCTTATTCGTTGATAATGACCGTGACCTCATAATCCGCGCTAACGGTCTCGAAGTTGAAGTCGAACAGCGCCTCACTAACCTTGACAATAAAAAGGTTCGGACGTGACGGTAACGCTACCTGAGCATCACTTAGCGCGTCGCCATTCAGCGTGATAATGCTGTCTAGTCCGTAATAATCGTTAATGACGTTCACAGAAATATCGGGTGCGAATTCGCCATCCGTTTTAGAATACTTGAAAGCAATATCACTGCCTTCGACTTCGACGAGGTAGTAATTTGAACCCCCTGAGCTGCTGATGCTGCCTTCAAGCGGCGAGTTCGCTTCGAGACGTTCCGGGTTGATGAGTGCCAGCGTAAATTCACCAACACTGTCACCCGCCCGCCCATCACTGCGGGTCGCCAAAATCGTATACGTACCGTCATTTTCCAACTGGGTTGTAAACAGTGTCGAACCAAAACTGAAACTGCCGCTTGTATCCCCAACCACATCCCCATCTTCATTCAACAGGATGATTTGTGGGCTGTTGAGATCGCCTAAGTCATCGACCGGACTCATTTCAATGATGATGACATCACCCTCGCTGCCCGTGAAGTCAAACGGAATTTCAAAGTTCCGGTTGGTAATTTCGCCTGTGACCGTCTGGCCGTATTCGATTGTTTCGTTGCCATTTTGGGCATTGGCAAGCATCGGAACAATCATTGTCAAAAGCGCAAGAACGACTAACAAATTCCTTTTCAGCATAGTGTACCTCCAATGAGCCATTATTATTAAAATCTTACCATTGGAGGGTGTCGTGCTTATCTTAAGATAATGCTTCACGACGATTTCCCTATCGCCGCCACCATTTGCTTGATGGTATCCACCTCTTTATCCTGCGCGTTGGCACTGTCGATAATCGCCTGCTGCATGGCGCTGATTTCCGTGTGGTTGGTGTCGATGCGCTCAATGAGTATGCGCTGAATGGCTTCAAGCTGCGTGTTCACATGCTGGCGCAGTTCACTCTGAATTTTGTCGAGCGCGGCGGCGCTGGCGGCAAGCTGTTTATCCATTTCCTGCTGGTGCTGTTGGGCAATCGCTTCACGCCGTTCCATCGCGGCCTTGTCGCGTGCATCAGAAATTGTTGAGTACAACAGCACCGTACTCGATACCACGACCGACATCACATTGAGGTAGCTATTGGCTGCCAGCACGAACACCTCGACGTTCGCAAAGATAATTAGCGGCACCAGCAGGCACAACGTCGCCAGAATGGTAACGCTGTTCGTGAGATACTTAACCGGGTAGGGCAGGATATACCGGTCGAGAAAACGGTTAATCCGCTGCATTTGGCTGCCATTATCTGCGGTACTAGCGTTTGAAGTGGGGGCGTTCTGCATCATGGTTGCTCCTAGACGTGATGACAACATGACTAGCATAATCCCATCTGCTAATTATGACGATTTCAGTCCGCCTGTGTGGTCGCTATAATGCTTGGATACTATTCGCACTAAAGGACATCATCCTGCATGTCGAGTTCCTTCGATGTCGCCATCATCGGCGCGGGTCCCGCTGGCTCATCCGCTGCTTACTTTCTCGCCCGTGCCGGTGTCAACGTGCTGCTGCTGGATAAAGCCACCTTCCCACGTGATAAAACTTGTGGTGATGGCCTCATCCCCCGCGCCTTGCCCATTCTCGCCGAAATGGGTGTGCTGGACGCGATCACCCCGCAC
>Ga0102832_1001475_pt1 | contig 17911 bp, 8 predicted proteins | sample EBPBio282013_DNA_FD_88942 | JGI IMG/M metagenome (GOLD analysis project Ga0102832, IMG submission 88942) | Wastewater treatment Type I Accumulibacter community from EBPR Bioreactor in Madison, WI, USA - Reactor 2_5/28/2013_ DNA (Illumina Assembly) | ecosystem: Engineered > Bioreactor > EBPR >...
CTTACTCACATACAGTTTCATTGTGCTTAGTTTTGTTCTACTTTATATGAGAAAAAAATTAAACTGAGCTATTCGAAATTCATCAAACTATTTTTCATTTTACTAATGATTTTTTATACTATTTTTTACCTGTCATTAATTTTCTATATTGACATTGACTTAATACATAACTATTTGTTATTTTATAAAGATACTTAAAAATTTTGTAAGAAACTTTCCTAATATGTAGAGTTATAATAGAAAGTTTACAATTTTTATTTTATATCATAAAAAATGGACAAGGAAAACAGTAAAACAATAACTATAACGAAGTCCAAGTCAGCTCCAAGACATAGCAATTATGTTTACGTAACTCCATAAAAAAGAACAACGCCAGTTAATTACTCTCCTGAGAAAAAGAAACCTCGTTAGATCTCAGACTAAGAATCAGCTGATTTTACCACTCTTATCAGTCCTTTTAAACTCGATTTTGAATGATGATTTTCCCCATTTATTTGTTTTAAACTGCAGTCTAATCTTTTTTAAGACTTTGAAATAAAAAATGACTTTCAATCCTTTATTAAAAAGCAAAAAGTAGTTTACTATTTCATTTCTTTAGAATGGGAAATACTTTCTGGAAATAAATAGTCTTATAATTTACACAAATAAATATATCAAACAAAGTTATTAAAAAATATTGATTTATTCTTTTTCATTTTGATAAATGAATAAATATTTTCGCAATGTAAGTAAAGTCGACTTTTTATCAAAATTTTCTTTTTTGTTCTAATTATTAAATTTTTTATTACTTATTTGATATAGCATTAGGAAAAGAATCGGTTTAATTTATATAACACATTAAAAATTTATTTATATAAAATTAATAACTTATCTATAAACTTTCACTTCAAAAATTTGTTCTCTAAAACTAAATAACTAATAAGGTTAATTCACAAAAAGTCTCCCAGAGTTTGTACTTCGATGGCATAATAAAATTAATAAAATATTTTGTAAAATTCTTGTAATGAAGAGGAGCCACCTCACCCAAAAACTTTTACTCATATTCCCCTAAAATCTAACAATTAAAAAAACAATAAACTTAGCTTAAAATTAAAATTCAAAGATAATCCAATTTCCATTAAAACTGCAAGATAGGCCTTCAGAAAAAACTAATAAAAGTCGCCTCAAAGAAGTATTTACACTTCCAGAAATTCACGAACAGTTATAATAAATGTTCCTTCTAACAATAATTCTCCCAAAGCAGAAGAGGATCAATTATTTGTACCTTAAAGAAAAAAGTTCAACTAATCAAATAAATTTTTTTCATAGAAAAGATCTTTAAAACAAAAATCAGCAAGTTTTAACACATCTTCAAATCTCAAATAATCTGATATTTCAATAAAATTTTTTTAAAAAATCGAAACAAATAATTCTTTATTGAAGAAAAACATCAAGCCGATTACATCACAATAAAACAGAGCTACAATTCATCATATCTCACATTTGAGAAAGTTTCAAAATACTCAAAAATAAAGATAGACTTAACTAAGCAATCGCCTTAGATTTTTTACAGTATAAAAATAAAGAGACACAAAAAGACTTTAATTTGTTAAAAGAAAATATTAGAAAGTCGTTGCTGTCAGATCTCAATTTATAAAGTAAAAATAGTCAATCCAAAAGGTAAATATTTCATTTTATTCAGAAAAAAATAGTAAACTATCTTGATTAAATGAACGAAAAACATAGAAAAATATCAAAAATCAAGTAGCAACATCAATAAAAAAAACTTTCAGTTTCAAGACTTTCCCAAACAAAAAGTCTTGAAGCATCAAGGCTGCGATCTGAAGAAAGAAGTATTATTTTTTAAAGAAAAACAAAACAAATCAATGAAATTTAAAAGAAGAGATAAGCAGTCAAGGTTTCACAACTTAGATCACAAAAAGCTCATTAAAAATTAATTCAAGCCAACAAGAGTCGAATTGAAACAATTCGATCAATTGAAAACAAATAAGTTGTCAAAAGCTACCTTAATATTTCAAAAAGACAAAAGATGAACTAAATTCTCCAAGAAAGATTACAGAAAGAAATCGCTATTATCAGTCAGAACAAAGAAAAATCAGAAGATCAATTAAAAAAATATGAAGAATTTCTTGGTTTGAGAAATAAAAAACAAAATTTTAATCATTAATTGTCCAAAAACAGAATTTAGCCTTAAAATTTGAATAGCTTTCATCAAAGAAAAAATTATCAAAAGCCAATAGTTGGTTCTAATAATGGACTAAAAAGTTTTTATCTTACGAATTATTGATATGGTAAATTTTTTCATTTTTCTTATACAAATTAATTACTATAAAAATGTAGTTCAAATTATTTGGATAAAGAAGATAGATGAAATGAAATTGATTTTTACAGAAATACATACAGTGTTTCGTTTTTATTATTATGTTAGATTCGATAAATGTAAGAATTCATAAATTTTGACAAATCAATCAATCTGTAAATCATGCAATTTTAAGGGTATTCAATCCATCGGTGTTTGGGTTATTTTAAATTAAAGGTTGCAAATATCTTCTGTTCCATTAATCTCTGAAACGAACGAGTCTTTCGAATCGGGTTGATCTTATTTTTATTAATTTCGTACCTGAAACTTTGCTTTGGAACGTGATCTTGTGAATGACGCATGACGCCATGCATGTAGGCCCATGTCAATGTTGACATTCCTAGGCACATTAATATACAAGGAACAGCCTTAAGAACTGTCTTCAGGGCTGGGGGATATGCGGACATTTCTTATTCTTTGAAATATTATAATTTTTATAAACTTACCTTTTAATTTTTTATGATTATTTTTACTCATTTTATTCTTTAAACTTAAACTCAAAAATATGAATTTGTCCAAAATTTCACAAAATATTTCTTGAAAGAACTGAATGAAGATAAAAAAATGCTATTTTTTTCCAATAATTAATTCACTTTTATTTTATAAAGGTCAGTTTGCTAATGAATTTTTATTAAATTAAAATAGTTTGCCAAGTGTATTGTTATAAATTTTTTATAAATCTTTAAAAGACAAAATAAGAAAAAATGTCTTTAGACGAATCTTTTCAAGAACGCCTCATGAGATTCTTTAACTAAATGGTAATACAAATTTATTAACAAAGCATTTCGACTCGCAACCAGTCGCAGCCAAACTTTATAGAGGTCTGATATTATCAGTTGCTATCGTAAATATTAAAATTAATGAAGATCTCTTACATTATTGCATACTTTTTCCAAAGATTCAGTATTTGCATTTACTCTATTTTGGCTGTAACTGTTATTTGTGTGATTGTAAGTTTTTTACTTATGAAAGGTTGTCGTACCAGGAGGATGGCCATGGTGGAGAAGACCAATGCCTAAATTCGCAAAATAAAAGAGTAGTTGACTCAAAAAAAGAAATAGATAAAATTGATTGATTTTTTAAGACTATTTTTAATTTTGACAAAAAGCATTAAGATTATGATTTCGTAAGAAAATGTTTTGAAGATTATTTAAACCTGTTTTAACCTGATTATATAAAATTTAGCATCCAAAAAAATATCAAAACTAAGAATCAATATGATCGGCAAACTGTCATTAATAATTCTCGTCCATTGCATTTACTCACTGCTAAGATATCGTAAATATCTACTTGCCAGTCAATAACCTTTGTAACATTTGCCAGTTGACGTAACATGTAAAATTAAAGCAGATTATTGTTGAAATCTTATTCGGAGTTGGATTGGGTATTGTTTCAATATTGTCATATACTGATAGCTTCAAGAATCTCAGGTAATTTGTACCTGTTAAAACGTACTATTTATTTTAAAATAAGATATGACGCATCATTTACTCCTAAAAATTTGGGTAACTTTAACTCACCAAGGGCTTAATTGTTTTTAGAAATTCTTAAGGAAAAACATTCTACTGAAGAGTTTTTATTAAAATGAACCAAAAAATCAAAGATTACTTGTAAAGATTTAAGAAAATTTTATGTTTCTATTTTGTGTTGATATTTTACAGGTAAAATTTCTTCTCATCGATTAATTAATCTTTACGAATAATATGGCTTTTATAATAATATCTTTTTTAAAAAACTTTCTCATCTTAAAACTTAGTTAATCATAAAAATGTTCAATCCTTAGGAATGCAAACAATTCATAGAAAAACTCTTTGATCAAAGCGCCTTACCATCTTTAGTTAAATATATTTAAATTCCAAATCTTTCAAGAACATATGATCCTTAATGGAATACTAATGGTCGCCTTTTAGATGCTGCTAAACATATAAAAACTTGGGTTTAAAGCATTGAAATTGAGGGGCTTACATCAGAAATCATTCATGATTAAGGATTTTCCCCTTTGATTTTCACAGAAATTAAAGGAGACTTACCAATTACTATTTTCTTTTATGGTCATTTTGATAAACAGCCTCCATTTGAAGGTTGGGATTAAGGTCTCGGAGCTACTAAACCAGTAATAAAAAATGATAAGCTTTACGGTAGAGGTGGAGCTGATGATGGATATTCCACTTACGGTACTATGTTAGCTATCAAAGCTGTTCAAGAACAAAAAATTAAAATTCCACGTACTTTATTTAAATAAAAAAAGGCTGTGTCATGATTACTGAAGGAGATGAAGAAAGTGGAAGTGTTCATATGCAACATTATCTTCCAAAACTTAAAGAAAGAATAGGTTCGCCAAAAATATTTTTCTGTCTTGACAGTGGAGCTCTTGATTATGACAGACTTTGGCTTACCAATTCTTTAAGAGGAAATCTCGTTGGAACATTAAAAGTTTCAACAATGAGAGATGGAGTACATAGCGGAGATAGTTCAGGTGTAGTACCAAATTGTTATCGAATTGCAAAAATTTTATTGAACAGAATATAAAACTCCCAAACTGGATAAATAAATGAAGCTTTCCATGTGGATGTTCCAGCTGAGTTTTATAAGCAAACTTTTGAAATGACCCAAATAAAAGGAAATGAAGCTGTTAAAGCTTTTCCATTCTTATAAAATTGTAAACCAGTTTCTGAAAATATTTTCACCTCATTAATGAACAGAACTTGGAAACCTACTTTAACAATCACAGGTCAGTCAGGATTCCCTCAAGCTGAAGGATCAGGAAACGTTAACTTGCCATCAATAGAAATAAGATTCTCATTGAGATTACCACCAACCCTTAACGGAAAAAAAGCAGCAGAGAAACTGAAATAATTACTTTTATCGAATCCACCTTATAACGCTAAAGTAGAACTATCGGATGTTCGAGCAGCTTAAGGCTGGACTTCACCCCCTCATGAATAATTCCTTACACAAGCCATTTAATAATCATCAAAACTTTACTACAATGAGCAATACTTATGCCAAGGTGAAGGTGGAAGTATTCCTTTGATGAACACATTATCTGAAACTTGGCCTGAGGGACAGTTTGTTATTACTGGAGTTCTTGGTCCTAATTCCAACGCTCATGGACCAAACTAATTTTTACATTTACCCTATACGAAAAAGCTTATTTGTTGTATGGCTCATGTATTGGCAAAATGTTCTGAAAACTATCGTAAAGAATGATTTTTAAATACAATTTCAAATTGAAAATTTAACTCATATTTGTAAAATATAAAAACTCTCTTTGATGTTTATAAATAATCTTTTACTTAAAAAGTTTATAATAGTCAGTTTACTTTCTTTTCTGAGACGAATAAACAGTCAATAACAATGAAAAGTTCTGCGGCTTCATTTGAAACAATAGATAACAAAGTTCTCGTAACTATCAGACCACAAAATAATATAAAATCTCTAATTTTTCAAAGCAAACCGACCACAAGGTATTTTTTTCACTAAAAAAAACAAGTTTCTACGTTCCCAAAGACTACTCAATTCATTACTTAATGAATTATCTCTCAACAAAATTAAATATGAACTAAAAATAGTCTTTTTTCCTCTTCGCTTATGGATCGATCTTAAATAATCATTAAAAAATCGGAACTGTATATGAAAAATTCAAAAATCAAGTCTCTCAAGATTATGGAATTTAAATTGAGATTACTCAAATGTCCACTTTTGGATGATCAAACTTATTATCAATGGCTCAATAAATATTGAAATTTCTAAACATTTTGATGATCTTTCCCATTAAAAAGTATTTGATTTTTTTTATTTCGTTTATTTAACTAAACTTTTTAAGAAAAAAATAATCATGAAAACTGTCCGTTTATCCATTTACCTTTAAATACTTGACCGCTCTCATTCGTAATAACCCCATCTCCGCTTCTTATTCCATTTTTCCAGTGACCCTCAAACATTTTTCCATCAGAGTCAATATATTTCCCGAATCCATGTTTTTTATCATTTTAATAGTCACCTTCATAAGATGATCCATCTTTCCATTGAAAAAGTCCTTTTCCTTGGAATTTACCTTACTGAAAGAATCCAGAGTATTTACCTTACTTGAGGGAAAGTCGACCTTATCCATCAAATTTATCATGTCTAAAAGATCCTTAATAAGTTGTGCCATCTGGAAATTTACACTCACCTTTTCCGTGTTTCTGTCCATTTAGGAAATCTCCTTTATAAAAAGTTCCATCACCCCAATGCTATTATCCTTTACCATTAGGCAAATCATTGAGCCAACTTCCCATGTATCGATATTTTTGAAGGTCATTTACGAGGACTCCTTTTCCCTCAGCTACATTATGTCTAACTTGGCCTTAATAAAATGCTCCACCTTGATAAATGAATCTTCCTTATCCTTGAGCGTAACCTTGACTAAATGTCCCATAATAGAAAGATCCATCAGGCATGTATAATTGCCCCAATCCATGTGGTTATTAATCTTTCCATTAGCCGACATAAATAATATTTTTTTAGTTGATAAGATAAGGTCCACGTGGTTCACCTCGTTTTTTTTGAAAAGAAGGATTCCTAATTTTATATTCTCCCAATCGATTTGATGTTTAAAGGACATATGAAGTAAGTTTTGGTGCTTTTTCTACAGGAGTATATTTTTATTTGTTATAAGTTTATGCTGGAACCACAGGTTAAGAAATAGTTTTATTAAAAGTCATGTTATTATCGCCATCAGGTGTGCAACAGGCAGTTTGTCCCATCGGTTGTAAAAAAATTGCAATGTAAAGTTGATTTCAATGTTTCTTTCCAAACAAATTTTTTGAGTTAAAAATAAATCGATAGAACTTTCTTTTTAAATAGAATAATAAAAGATCAAATTTAATAAAAAAAGCTAAAAAATATAATTTCAATTGATAAAACTCGAAAAAGAGAAGTCAAATCAATTTTGTATAATATTTAATTAATTTATTCAGATGGAATATTTTGGATATAACTAATAGGCATTAACTAACGAACAATGGCTTGAAGTACACTATGACTTATGAAAGATTGGAAAAAATATGTTGAAGTCACCCTATGTCCGATTAAAAAATATCTAATATCTTGCTGAAGCTGAACAGTATATCTTTCTTTTATCATAGTCAAGGAGAAAGATTTGCCAGAATGGGCAATCTCACCGGCGCTTTGTTGTTCGTTGCATTCTTGAAGTTCCCAGTAGTTAGAGTCCAACCAGGTTTCAGAAGAGTCGGTCTCAGTGGAGCTCTTGCTTACCCATTCTATTGGTACCTTAACAACCTCGCCACTAAACTTAAAGTCAAAAGAAGTACTCTTTAAATTAATAAGCAGTTAAATTTGCATATAGAAAACAAGTTGTTCAACACAAAGGACACAAGAGAATCACCATTTGATCAATTTAAAACAAATTTAAATCAACTCTATCATTCAATCATTAGCTTTTTTTTGCAATGAAAAGTAGTAATATCTCTTTAAAACCATATTGTTTTTCAAAAATGAACCTATTTGTTATTACTTTCTCATAATTAACTTTTTTTATTGTGAATGAAACCCACATCGATATCTTTTGATTTTATCTTTATAAATAAAAAGACTCAATATATTATCAAGTTACTAAAATTATTGGTTGATTGAAGTTATTTTTACAAACAATCTAAGTAAAAGCATTTAGCTGAATATGAAAACTAAAGAGAAATACTTTAAATGATGTTTATATGTTTTTATGTTCTTCAATTTAAAAAATTTAACAAAGTTTCAAAAGTAGATAAATTAGAAATTAATTAAATTTTTAATTTATGTTTAATCAATAAATAAATGAAAGAATTCGTAGTGATTGAAAATAATAAAATGTAAATCAAAAAACTTTTTCCTTTCTCATCTAAGTTAATCTTTTCTGTCTTTTCCAACTACAGATAAATAAGCTGGATTAACTTCAACAGTAAGTTTTTGGTTGGCATCAATACCTGAGAAGTATTGAGTTCTAATATTTTGACTAACTGAGACTTAAACAGTGAATTGTCCGATTGGCTCTTTACCGAAATCAATTTCAATTGAGAAAATAAATGAAGTGGTTGGAATATATCTGGCAGTAATGGATTTGGCTCCTGTGAAACCTTTAACAATTTGAGTGGTCAAGACAGAGTTACAATTATCTCTGCAATCGTTGGCTGATTGAAGAAGGGCTTTTGGTAAATAGTTAAGTCTGACGTTAAGAACGACCTTTCCGTAAAGTCTTGATTGACCTCTGTTTTCAATTGAAAGGGCAGATGGAAGAACAGCTGAACAGCTATCTTTAGTGCTTGGTGAACCACCATAACAAGAGAATCCAACTTAAACGTTACAATCCTTTGAACATCCATCACCATCAACGTTATTTCCATCATCACATTCAAGAGTGTATCTCTTTCCATCACCACAAACTTCAAGACAAAGGCCGGATTTAGCATCTAAATTGTAGTCTGGTCTGCATTGAGTACAATCGTAACAAGTCTTGCATGAAAGACATCCATCAGAACATGGAAGACATTTTTGAAGTTGACTATCAAAGTAAGTTCCGACATTGCAAGCAACTTCACATTGAGTCTTCAATGTACAAGTACCGTTAACATCAACATATCCGTTGTTACATTGACAAATACCGTTTGTGAAAACTGAGTTTGGCTTTGAGGCACATCTTTCACAATAATCACCCATAATGACACCAGTGCAGTAGCATGAGTTTCCAGTAGTTGAGAAACCTGGGAAACAAACACAATGAGTTCCGTTCCAGTTGGAGTTTGGAATTCCAATACATCTGTCAATGGTCAATGGGGAGCATTTAGATCCATCGAAGAAAGTTCCTTCTGGGCAATAGCAACCTCCAACTGCATAAAGTTGACCTGGGGCACATCTGACACATTCTTGGCCATTTGAGAAGCTTCCTTCAGGGCAGACACATTGAGACAAAGTGTCATTCCAGACTCTTCCCTTATCGCATGATTGATATGGAATACATTTAACACCATTGTAATAGGCACCGGTTGGGCAAGTGTTTGAAGTTGGGAGGCATCCGTTGGTATTATTCCAGGCGAGACCTGATGGACATTTAGTTGATAAAGGAATACATTGTCCGTTGAATTCATAAGTATCACCAGAGCATTTTGAAGAGTTTGATTTACAACAATAGTTTTCCCAAACCATACCAGCTGGACAGAAGTTGGTGACATAAACACATCTATGACCATCCCAATAGGCTCCTGCTGGACAAGCGTAGACTGGGGCTTGACAACAGTTGCATCCAGTGCTGAATGAAGTACCACTGACACATGAGACTCCAGCACATTGTTTTCCATCCCAAGAAAAACCGGCTTCACAAGTTGGGTTGTTGAAACATTTTCCTTCTTGTTCGAATTGACCTTGTGGGCAAACGCAAAGGCCATTAACGAGGACTTTACCATTAATACATGTCTTAATACATGAGACACCGTTCCATTGAGTATCATCGGTACATTGACAGACCAAATCAAGTGAGTTCCATAATCTTCCTCCATCACAAGTGACACAGGTCTTTCCGTTCCAATTAGAGTTGGCTGGGCAGACGATACATTGGGTTCCGTTCCAGTTTCCGGTTCTGCAAACACAATCGTTAACTTGATAATTCCAATATCTGTTGTTTCCTGAGCAAGTTCTGCAGTCAAGACCGTTCCAGAAAGTGTTGGCTGGGCATGAACAAGAGTTATTAGTTGGGTTCCATTGTTGTCCAGTAGCACATGAAACACATGAGAATCCGTTCCAGTTTCCTGATGGACAGACACATTGTTTAGCTTGAGCACTCCATTATCTTCCTCCGAAACAGCTGATACATGAAGCTCCGTTCCAGTTTGAACCGACTGGGCATCCGCATGATCTTGTGGCTGCATTCCAGTTTTGTCCAGCTGGGCATGATAAACAAGAGACACCGTTCCAGTTTTGACCTGTTGGGCAACCGCAAGTCATAGTTGCTGGGAACCAAACTTGGTTGGCTGAACATTTAATACAAGCAAGGCCGTTCCAGTTTCCGTCAGCACAAACACAAACAAGTCTTGATTTTGACCAAACTTGAGTATCTGGACAGATGATACAAGCAGCACCGTTCCAGTTACCAGCTGGGCAGACACATTGACCGCTGGGTTGATCCAAAATTCTTCCTCCACTGCATGGGTCGAAGCATGAGTATCCATTCCAAACTGATCCAGTTGGACAAACACAAGTGTTCAAGGTTGGATTCCAAGTTTGACCACCGTAACAAAGGACACAAATATTTCCGTTCCAGTATTGTCCTGATGGGCAAGCACATTTTTTAAGAGTTTCGTTATAGAATTGTCCAGCGGGGCAGTTAACAGCACAAACATATCCATTGTAAGTTTGTCCGCTTGGGCATTCACATTGAGTGGTAACGTTGTTGTAAACTCTTCCTCCAGTACAGACAACACAAGTAACTCCATTCCAGGTTGATGAAACTGGGCATTCGCAAGATTGAGTGTTGATATTCCAGGTTTTACCGCTGGGGCAGACAATACAAGCATATCCGTTCCAGAATTGTCCACTTGGGCAGACACAGCTTTGTGAGGTGACATTCCAGATTTTACCGGAATCACATCTGTCAACACATTCAGTTCCATTCCATCTTTGTGAAGCGACACAAGTAATACAAGTTTGACCATTGTAGTTTGATCCAGCTGGGCAATAAGCAACACAGTTCTTTTCATAGAAAATTGGATATCCCTTACATTGGGTACATGAGCCACCTAAAACGAAGAAATAGTTGAAGCTCAAATATCTGATATTAGAACCTGTTGAGAATTTGAATTGATTTGAATTCCAGCTGGTTGAAAGTTTAAAATCAGCACCGTTGTTGTTCAAAATAAATCCGTTGAATCCGTAAAAATCAACAAGATTTTTGGTCAAGTTGACTGGGGCAACGTGAGAAAGAGAAGCTGAGGCAATATAAGTATCGAATAAATAATTTCCACCATAAACATCAGTTAATTCGCTTCCCCATCCAAGATAAGAAATGAAAACTGATTGGATTTGGGTAACAGTTGTAACGGTGATGCTGACAGCAATACCAGTGGCATTAATTTAAGTGTTAATGATTTGAATTTCGAAAGGAGAGTTGCTTCCGAAAACTTTGTTTGAGGTCATTTAAAATCCATGAATAAAAGTTTGTGCCTTAATGGCTCCCTTGAAATTAGTTCTGAAGGGTAAAAGAACATGAATATCCTTTCCAGCAACACATCCGGCTAATGAGCCAGAATCAACTTGATAGTATCCGGCTTCAATATTTTCTCTATCTTCGGCAAGGAAAGTGAATGAAATTTTAGTCCATGAAGTATATTTCCATTGAGTTCTAATAACGAATGGGATGACTCCGTGACTGTCTGATCTAACTGGCTTGATTGAGAAAAATTGATCAGGACTGTACTGTGATTGAAGGTCATGAACGGCTAAATATTAGAAAAATAGGTACAGATAGCGATTCCTGGTCTATTTTGGAATACACGCTCCAAAGTGTGATTATAACATAAAGTATCGACTCCTGAAGTCAAGTTAAGGACACCTGACAATGACACTGTTAGATGATCTTCCATTATTATCGAATATTACCATGTTGAATTAAACCCTTATAATCTGGACACACTCCGACTGGTTCGTGAGGGTGGGCCCAGCATGCTAACATTAGCAAGCTAAGGACTACTAAAGCTTTTAACATTTAGCTGATTCTTTTTTTATATTAATAAATGCTTTTCTATTAATGAAAGCTCTAAATAAATTGAGCAAAAAATAATTCAGCGGCAAATTAATATAAATATTCTTTGAGTTGCTGGAGTTATTTTATAAAAGCTCTTGGTTTGGAGGATTTTCTTATCAATTTTGAAAGTACTTTTCCAAACAAATATTTTGAAGGGTAAAAAAACTAATGAAAAAAAAATAAATACAGCGTAATTACTTTATCAATATCCTTAAATTATCAAAAAAAGAACCCTTTTCATTAATAAAAGATATATTTAACCTTTTTTAGTTCTATTACTTTAGAAAAAGAAAGGGTATATTTTATGTTTAGCAAATTTCTCTTTGATTTGTTTTATCTTTGTATTATTGATTCGAATTTATCTCAGATATTCTTCTATTTAATTCTCTATCTAATAAACTTGTTTAAACCTTATTATTATAAGAAACAGAGACTCTCAATTAAAATTTCTAATTTATCTAAATTTACCCTAAACATTACTTAAACATTAAGGTACATCAAAATTCAATCGAAACATTGTTATTAATGACAAACTACAGTTTTACTACTTCTTAAAGCGAAGAATTTTTCAGGTAGGTGACCATTTTCCCCAATAAATCTAGAATTTAGTGTACTAACGAATGTTTTTCATTACTACGAAATATTTGCTTTGTAATTTATTAGGATTATTTTATTTCAAGTCAGGTTAGCTCTTTAAATACAGATTTTAATAATGTTTTGGATTTTCTGTTAAAATTTATTCGGTTTGCTCATTGAATTTATTAATTTCTAACTTTATTTTAACGAAAAAGACTTTAATAAAATACGAATAAAAGATAAAAACTGTCATAGCTTTGGATTTTAACTATGTCAGATGAATCCAATATAAACGAGCATCAATAAAAACTATAGGCCTTATTCTGAATAAATTTAAATATGATGAAACCAAGGACAATCTTTTGAATCTTTTATTTTCGGTCTCAAACTTTCTAATACTTTCGTTTTATTATTTGAAACCTTTTGACCAACTTTTGAATCCTATTATTAAGAATTCCGATTGATTTTTATAATAATGGAGAATAAATTGTTTGGAATTTTTAGGAAAAACATAGGATTAAAGTATATTTTAAAAATAAGCGAAGTTTCACAGTCTTTTCCTTCAAATGTTTGCTCAATTAGTTTCTTTTTTAAGAAATGAATAATCTTTTTGGAGGATTTTTCATTTTTAGTTTTGATATTTTTTTTGTTACTCGGCGTACTGCTAATCGATAAATACAATTTTTACTGAAAATAAGAGAAGAATCTTCAAATATAAGACATCATTAGCATATTAGCGATCAAATATTGTTTGATTTTTTCTATTTTCTATCAGAAAATTTTTAATTTGTGTTCATTTTTAGTTAATTTTCTGACAGCTATGTAATCTAGGGAAGCCATAAAAATCTTTTATTAGACAAGCAAAAGTTTTTCAATCTGCTTAAACCATTTTAGAGGCTACAGATTTCATAAAAAACACTTCCTAAGAAGTTGTCAATATATCAGTAAAAGGCACACTTTAATATCAACTTTTATGATTAATTTGATAATAAATATTTTCGGGAAAATAATGAAGGTCATCTCCAACATTTAACTCATTCAACCAATCATCCCAAACCTTGAAGCAAGAAGTGTAGATTCTGTAAAAATTAAGAAAATCACATCCTTTTCAGATTTGATGAAGTAAGGATTAAAGTTAAAAAACTTAAAGAAGGCCGTCATTGTAGGGTAAAAACTTTATGTCAAATCCTAATTATGAAAGTATTGCCTCACTAACTGACCGTTCTGTCTAGAACTGATCATTTTTTTTCTTTTTCTATTTTCAATTCATTCTTTCTTTTGACTGAATAATTTTCTGAAACGCTCATATCAATATTAATTTGATTTTTGTAAAAAGATTCCATTGATCTTTGATTGGGATAGATTCAAGGCTGATGGAAAGGTAAAAATATTAAAAGATTTTAATTTTGAAAAGAAAAACATTTTTTTTCAGCTTGGGAGTTAAAAAAACTATAACTAAAAATTTTGGTCTTTTATTTGGTTGAAATATCTTTAAAATGTCACAAAAATAAGCTTACTCTTTATAGCTTTAAATTTTTAGTTGAAACATCTAAAAAAGCTCATAAGTGTGGAAATATTTTGATACAATTTATTATTTTAATAGATTTACGCTTGTTTAATTAATAATGTAGAAAAGTTATTTGAATTGTTAAAATACATAATTTATAATATTGAAAAAAGTTCTTGATATTTTAAAGAATAAAAGTTATAATTTAAAGAGAAAATTTTATTGGATTTAGATTTCGATTGTTTAAAATAATACAAAAGATAATAATAACAAAGAAAAAGAATGGAAGAAAAAGCAAAATAAATCCAAACCTATTTACAGACAAAAGCTAATCCAATTATTCAGCCTATGCTCTAACTGATGGCAAAAGAGCGACCAGATAATATCCTTCAATGGATCCATGAGTACGTTAATAAAAAGATAGGTAAATTTTAAATCTCAATTTAGGTGAACACACTTAACACGAATCGAGCTCGTCCTAAGATGATGATTTTAATTAATAAGAGTTTCAGAAAAAAATAGAGCGGGTGAGAAAAAGCAACGCTAAAAAGATCAGTAGACAGGCAATCAGTTCAGAAGTTTACGGTCAGTTCAATCAAAAGGTTGCTTTTGTACCAAGAGTTATCTAAAAACCTGCAGAAACATAAGCTGAAATTGTATCACTTTTGAGAAACTCCATTCTTTTCCAAAACTTGAACTAAGTCGACATGGAAACAGTTGTTAAAGCTACTGAACTCAATCAAATCGCTGAAGGTCAAACTGTAATTACAGAAGGTTAACAAGGCGATGCTTTGTATATCGTATCATCTGGATAATATGACTGCTTCAAAATTATCAATGGCCAGAATACTTATTTGAAGACCTACAAAACAGGAGAAGCTTTCGGTGAGCTTGCATTAATGTACAACGCACCACGTGCAGCTACAATTGTTTGTAAATAGCAAGGCATTTTGTATAAACTTGATCGTCAAACATTTAGAAACATCGTCCAAGAAGCAGCAATGAACAAACGAAGCTATTATCGAAAAATCCTTTCATCAGTTGATATCTTGGCCGAAATGGATTCTTATGAAAGAGATCAAATTTGTGATGCTCTAAAATAATAACACTTTGGAGCTGATGAATACGTTGTACGTCAAGGCGATACTGGTGACAAATTCTACATTGTTGCTGAAGGAGAACTCATTGCTGAAAAGAGTTTAGATAATGGCCCCATTCATAAAGTTTTTGATTATCATGCAGGATAATATTTTGGAGAAATCGCTCTCATGAAAAATACCGTCAGACAAGCAAGTGTAAAGACTGTGACTCCTTGTAGACTTGTTTGGATTGATAGAAGCACCTTCAAGAGACTTCTTGGTCCTCTTGAAGGAATTCTTGGCAGAAACATGGAAAAATACAGAAAAATTGTTAACTAATGAGCATTAGAAAAATATTGATTTAAGTTTCACCTTTACTCTTTTTTGAATTGATTGTAAAATTTATAATAGAAAGAAGTATTTAAGATAAAAACTTATAAATAAAACAATCTATCGTTTTTGAAACTGTGAAGGAAAATATCATCTCCAATCTCTTGAGCCTTTTCCAGTTTTTCCAGTAAAAAGATGCTTAGGCATCTTAGTTCCAACGAATCTATCGGATTAACTCCTCTTGTCTTGAGTTCTCCATTTTTTACTAAGTACATTGGTGTCCTTTTGGCCTTTAACTTCAGCTTGAGAGAATTATCTTTGGTAACCTTTAGAACGAGATCTTGAAGCTTCTCTAATTCTGTTTCTAATTTTCTTACCAGTTTATTAGTCTTCGTCCATCATATCTCCACCAACGTCTTCACGTTTTTATTTAATTTTGGCAAGAGATTTGGATCGACTTCTGTTTCTCATTCTTTCTTCAACTAAGGAAGTATCGATTCCCTTTTCTTCCATAACTTCTTTGAATTTTTCCATAGATTTATTTTTATCATAAGCAGTTCTGTATCTCTTTAAAGCATGTTCTTCTCTGAAAGCATGTTTTTTACGTTTAATTTCATGATAGGCTTCTTCAATTTCCTCATCAACTTCAGGGGCAAGATCTTCTTATATCTTCATTCCTTCCATTTCGAGTAATAAGTCTTCTTCTTTTTATAATTAATCTAATTTTTCCCAAATGTCTGGATCGACGAAATCAGCAATGTTTTTACCATTGTAAATTTCAGGTACAACATCGTATTTCCAGTTTTCTGGAATAACGTAATGTTATTGAAGTGGAATGTTGAACACACCAGCTCCTCCTTCTTATTATTCAAGTTGACGGATAGTCTTTTATTTCTTTACTTTTCTTGTTACATCAACGGTAACTGCAGGTCTTTCAATTTAATCTCTTCTCTTTGGTTGAGCGACATACATACCATTAATGTAGTTTTGTTCAGTTTTAAGAGCTTTAGTTTCTGGTTGAGGGAGTTTAATATTGAAAACAAGTTCACAGGCAAGTTACTTGACCTTATCGAGGTTTTCAAGTTGAAGAGTACTGATTTAAACGAATTTCAAGTTATTTTCATTGAGCCATTGATCGATGACTTGTTTTTTATTGGCAGGTAATTCTTAAACTCTTTTTAAGTCGCTCTTGTTGAAAGCAACGACAACAGGCTTGTTTTTGAACAAAGGCTTGATGGTGTTGTAAAGATGGACTTGTTCAGTGACTGAGTAACCGCATTGTTCTGAAGGATCAACGAAGTAAATAACGCAGCTCTTAAGATGAGCCAAGGCAGTGATTGATTGCATTTAAATGGTGTTCATTTCATCCAAACCGTGATCAAGAATACCCGGGGAGTCAATGACTTGATATCTGAGATGTTTATAATCAGTATGTCCGACATAAAGAGCTTGTGTAGTGAATGGATATGGTTGGACTTCAACGTTAGCCTTTGATACGGCATTGATGAAAGATGATTTACCAACGTTTGGATAACCAGTCAACAAAATAGTACGTTCGTAAGGGTTAATTGTCGGTAATCTGCTCAAATGTTTTCTTACTTCTTCGAGATATGACAAAGATGAGTTAACTTTTCTTATCATTGTACAAATTCTACCCAAGGCTGCTCTTTTTAAGGATTTACAACGATAAAGAGAATCAGCATACTTAACAAGTTTAAGATAATCTTTGGTCATGTTATCGACCATATTTTTGGTGGCTTTAATGTGACCCAAGGCAAGTTTATAATGGTCTTTATCATAAAGTACATTGAAAAGATCTCCATAGAAGGGATGAATATCTTCGATTTTAGGGAAATTTTCAAGAATATTGAGAAGCTTTTCGTTAAGAGTTTCTTGACAGAATTTAATTTTTCTCATGTAGAAAGATCTGATTCGGCTGATTGCATAACCTGGATGAACAACAGTGGGTGTCTTTCGTTGTGTTTTTGATAGAATGATGTTGATCAACTCGGCGGCTGGAGGAATGACCTTGATTGTTTTGAAATTGTAACTCATCACGAATGATTGTTGAAAATTGAAAAGTATATAATAAATTCAATAGATCAAAGTTTTAATATAGTTAAAAAGGAAGTAATCTTTAATTTTTTAAGTCATTTTTTTATTTAATATTTTCATTTATTTTAATAAAGATTTTATAATCACCAATTTTCAATGGCTCAAGGAAAGAATAAGAAAAACTACGGTAAGAAAGGTCAAAAGAAGAAAGTCGTTGACCCAATGTCAAGAAA